>ERZ791906.1877-NODE-1877-length-13476-cov-13.246554_pt1 | contig 13476 bp, 6 predicted proteins | sample MGYA00510146_ERZ791906 | MGnify/ENA primary metagenome ERZ791906 (study PRJEB30046, sample SAMN00792096) | human gut metagenome | study: EMG produced TPA metagenomics assembly of the A metagenome-wide association study of gut microbiota in type 2...
CGGCCAACGCGGCGCGCCAGCTGGCCGTGGCCATGCTGCAGGACCCCGAGCAGGTGCCCTACGTCCGTGCGCGGCTGGATATGTCCACCGTGCTGGTGCCCGAGATGCAGCGCGCGCTGGAGGCAATTTTCCGCTGTGTGGACGAGCACCTGCCGCTGAACCAGACGTCATTACAGCAAATGCTGGATGAGGCCGCGTTCCAGCAACTGGCCCACGGGCAGGCGTACAACCACGACATCCGTCTGCAAAGGCAGGATATTGATATGTATCTGGACCGCTTGCAGACCGCCAAGCCGATCAGTGAGCAGGTCAAGGGTATGAGCGACGGCCAGCTGGAAAGCTACTTTGCAAACCTCGGCAAAAAGAAGGGCGCCCGCCCCGCCGAGACAGACGAATAACGACATTCCGACATACTTTGTCAAACAATAGAAAACCAAAAGGAGAACGTACTTATGGCAGAAAAGAAAGATCCGATCCGCAGCCTGATCGATACGGGCCGCCGCGCCGGCAAGCTGACCAGCAGTGAGATCAGCGACGCAATGGAGGAAAATGGCAACGTTCTTGACGTAGAAGCGATGGAAAAGCTCTACGAGGAGCTGGAAAGCAACGGCATCGAGATCGTCGACGACACGCCCGTTGACGTCAGCAGCGCCCTGCCCAGCTCCGAGGAGGGCGCGGACGACTACGAGGACGGCCTGACTGCCGACGGCATCACAATTGACGACCCGGTCAAGGTCTATCTGAAGGAAATTGGCCGCGTGCCGCTGCTGTCCCCCGAGGAGGAAACCGAGCTGGCACTGAAAATTCAGGCCGGCGGCCCCGATGGCGAGAAGGCCAAGCAGCGCCTGAGCGAGGCCAACCTGCGTCTGGTCGTCTCCATCGCCAAGCGCTATGTGGGCCGCGGTATGCAGTTCCTGGATCTGATCCAGGAAGGCAACCTGGGCCTGATCAAGGCTGTCGAAAAGTTTGACCACACCAAGGGCTTCAAGTTCTCCACCTACGCAACGTGGTGGATTCGTCAGGCCATCACCCGCGCCATCGCCGACCAGGCCCGCACTATCCGCATCCCCGTGCACATGGTCGAGACGATCAACAAGGTCAAGAAGGTGTCCAGCCAGCTGCTGCATGAGTACGGCCACGACCCCAGCGCCGAGGAGATCGCCGAGCGCCTTGACATGCCCGTGGATAAGGTCCGCGAGATCATGCGCGTCGCACAGGAACCCGTCAGTCTGGAGACGCCCATCGGTGAGGAGGAGGACAGCCATCTGGGCGACTTCATCCCCGACGATGACGCACCCGTGCCCGCCGAGGCCGCCAGCCAGACCCTGCTGAAGGAGCAGCTGGCCGACGTGCTCAAGACCCTGACCCCGCGTGAGGAAAAGGTCCTGCGCCTGCGCTTCGGCCTGGAGGATGGCCGCCCCCGCACGCTGGAGGAAGTCGGCAAGGAGTTCAACGTCACCCGTGAGCGCATCCGCCAGATCGAAGCCAAGGCCCTGCGCAAGCTCCGCCACCCCAGCCGCAGCAAGAAACTGCGCGATTTCCTGGATTGATTTGATACGTAAATAAAAATACCCCGCCCCGCTTTTGAAAATAAGCAGGGCGGGGCTTTGGTTTGTGTGGGTGTTATGGCCGCTCTGTAGGGGCGGCTGCAATGTTCCACGGGCGAGCAATGCTCACCCCTACAAGGCGTCCAACAAAATTTATGCCTTATTCCTCGCAATACACCTCAATCGCCTTCGCTGCAAACTCGGCAGTGCCGGGGCCGCCTGCGGCGTTGATGTTGGCGGTGAACTCTCCGCCTGCGCCGTACATTTGGCCGAGCTGGGCGAAAATCTCCTTTGTGCAGGTGTAGTAGTGCTCGGTGATGAAAGCTTGCAGCTTGGCGGCCTGCGCCTGCACGGCGGGGTTGTCGATGGGCAGGTTTTGCAGTGCGCCGAACCCGGCGGTCAACGCCATCAGCTGATTGTTTATATCGCTGCTCTCCTGCACCGTGCGTTCGGCGGCGTTCTGCTCAAACTCGCGGTAGGCGGGGGTGTCGCCCCAAGATTCCTTGGCGCGGCGGGTGTACTCGTCAATGCGGGATGTATCAAATTCTTTGAATTGCATAGTGTGTCCTCCTGCGGCTTGCAAAGTCCGCGCCAGCCGTATCAAATCTTCCAAGTGCTGCTTTTTCAGCGTGAGAAGCTCAATTTGCTGGCACAGAGCCTTGCGGCGGTCAAAATTCGGGTTGTCCAAAATGGTGCGGATGTCCCGCAAGGGAAACTCCAGCTCCCGAAACAGCAAAATTTGCTGCAAACGTTCCAGCGCTGCATCGTCATACAGCCTGTAGCCGCTCTCGGTGCGCATGGCGGGCAGCAGACCCAGCTTGTCATAGTATTGCAGCGTGCGTATGCTTATGCCTGTCAGTCGGCTGACTTCTTTTACAGTCATCATGCTAAAACCCTCGTTTCCTTTGCGGTACTGCTATCATACACCCTGACGTTGCGTCAGAGTCAAGCGTTTGTTGAAAAAAAGTGTAATTGAAAACTTTCCGCGTCTGTGCTACACTTGTCCTTGTGCGAAATATAAAAACACGGAGGAAACAGGAGAATCATGGAACAAAAACAAAACAGAAGCTCGTTTTCCGGCAAGCTCGGCTTTGTGCTGTCGGCTGCCGGGGCGTCGGTGGGGCTGGGCAATATCTGGCGGTTCCCGTATCTGGCGGCCAAGTACGGCGGCGGTATTTTTCTGCTGATCTATATTGTGCTGGCGCTGACGTTCGGCTACACGATGATCATGGCCGAGACTGCCCTGGGCCGCATGACCCACAAGAGCCCGGTCAGCGCCTACGGCACGTTTGCCAAGCCCGGCAAAAAGAACGGATTCCTCGGCTTTGGCGGCTGGATCAACGCCATTATCCCGGTGCTGATCGTGCCATACTACTCGGTCATCGGCGGCTGGGTCATCAAATATCTGTTTGAATATCTGCGCGGCAACGCCCAGGGCCTTGCGGAGGACGGCTATTTCAGCGCGTTCATTGCAGATGGCGCGTCCGCCGAGGTCTGCTTCCTGCTGTTTGCGTTCTTTACGCTGGGCATCATCTTTGCGGGCGTGCGCAACGGCGTGGAGCGCGTCTCCAGGCTCATGATGCCGGTGCTGGTCGTGCTGTCGGTCATCATTGCGGTCTACTCGGTCACGCGCCCCGGCGCACTGGCAGGTGTTGCCTATTTCCTGGTGCCCAACCCGGCCAACTTCTCGTGGATGACCGTCGTCACGGCCATGGGGCAGATGTTCTACTCGCTGTCCATCGCCATGGGCATTCTTGTCACGTTCGGCTCTTACATGAAGAAGGATGTCTCGATTGAGGAATCCACCGAGCACGTCGAGATTTTCGACACGCTCATCGCCGTTATGGCGGGCCTGATGATCATTCCGGCGGTGTTTGCGTTCTCCGGCGGCGATCCCGACACGCTGCAGGCCGGTCCCGCGCTGATGTTCATTACGATCCCGAAAGTCTTTGCCAGCATGGGGCTGGGCACGGTGGTGGGTGTGCTGTTCTTTGTGCTTGTGCTGTTTGCAGCGGTCACCAGCTCGATTGCCCTGACCGAGAGCGCCGTCTCAACGTTTGAGGATGAGTTGGGCTGGGACCGCAAAAAGGCCACGGTGCTCGTCGGCGTCATCATGGTGGCGCTGGGCACGCTGTCCAGCCTGGGCTATGGCCCGCTGGCGGGGGTCACGGTCATCGGGATGCAGTTCCTCGACTTCTTCGACTTCCTGACGAACTCGGTCATGATGCCGATTGCGGCTATTGCGACCTGTCTGCTCGTCTCCCGCGTCATCGGCGTGGACAAGATCGAGCAGGAGGTTGAGCTGGACGGCCGGCCCTTCCGCCGCAAGAGGATCTACCGCTTCATGATCCGCTGGCTCTGCCCGGTCTTTGCCGCCGTCATTCTGGCAAGCTCGGTGGCCAATGCGTTTGGAATCATTAAAATGTGACAGAAAAGGACCGTTTCCGGGTGTGGAGACGGTCCTTTTTTGTTTTATTAGAGATGCAGGGCAAGGCTCCGCGGGCGGATATAGAATCCGCTCCTACGGCCTCCGAGGCCGCAGGCACCCGCAGCCTGTCGAAAAAGTGCATCGTAGGGGCGAGCACTGCTCGCCCGCAGAAGCGCTGCGGCAGCCGGAGCGCTGCCAGGCCGTCGGGGGCGCCCCGCCCTACGATGCTTCTATTTCTTCTCCGGCTTGTACCGCAGCACCTTCTCCGAAAAATGCCTTGTAAAGAATTGCACGAACGGTCCTAACCCGAAGGCGCAGATCAGGGTGCCCAGCCCGATCAGTCCGCCCAACAGGAAGGCAAGCACCGCACACAGCGCATCGGTGAACACGCGGCAGCCGAAATAGGGGACAGGCAGCCGGTCTGCCAGCATCAGCGAGAGCGCGTCATACGGTGCGACGCCTAAATCCGCCGTCTGGTACAGCGAGCACCCCAGCGCGATGACCAACACCGCCACAGCGACCCAAAGCAGCTGCACCGGCAGCGTGTCGGCAGAGCCAAAGACGGCGGTCATCGCGTCGCCGGTAAACGTGACGATGAACCCGATGCAGAAGCTGTTGATGATGGTGCCAAGCCCGATGTACCGCCGCCCCCAAAGCAGCTGCGGCACGAAAAGGCAGAGATTCATCAGCACATTCTCGATGCTGAACGGCAGGCCGACCAGCTCCGCCAACCGCAGGTTCAGCGCACTGATGGAGTCGTTGCCCAGGCGCGAGAACTTGAACACCGCAATGCCGATGCCGATGATGACGACGCCCGCGATCATGCCAAGGATGCGCCGCAGGGTGATTTTCTGGCCGAGAAGATTCATGTGCAAAACGCCTTTCTAATTACAATAAGGATTCTGTATAGTACTATCCCGTAAAACACCCCGCCTGTCAAGAGACAACCTGTTTAAAATATCACACCCAACCTTGTGAAAACTGCCAAAAACCGCACCCTGTAGCCGCTGTACCGAATTTGTCAAGCGGAGGGAAACGGTGCAAAATCAGCAAATTGCCGAAATTTTGTTACACCCGCCCGGGCGTTCGATAGAACGGAAAAACTTCATAAAAAAGCCGAAAAACCCTTGACAGCAAGCCATTTACCCTGTATACTAAAACAGTATCACAAAAATGGAATAGAGCGCCCTAAAGGAATTTTGCAAAATCTATAAAATCAAAAAGTTTGTGAAAAACGACGAATATGCCGCAGTTTCACAGCCGCCTTTCGGGTCGCTTTCGCCAACTTTGTCAATCTATGGAATAGGAGTGGTCGCGTTTTATGGTAAAGGTCAAGCCCGTACAAAACGGCAGAACGACCCGCATGAGCTTTTCCCGCATCAACGAAGTGATTGGTATGCCCAATCTGATCGAGATCCAGAAAAACTCTTACAACTGGTTCCTGGAGGAGGGCCTGCATGAGGTCTTCCACGACATTGCCGCAATCGAGGACTACACCGGCAACCTCGTGCTGGAGTTCGTCGATTACCGGCTGGACAAGAACCCCAAGTATTCTATTAAAGAATGCAAAGAGCGGGATGCCACGTATGCGGCACCCCTGTACGTCACGGCCCGTCTGTTCAACAAGCAGACCGGCGAGGTGAAGGAGCAGGAGATCTTCATGGGCGACTTCCCGCTCATGACCGACGCCGGTACCTTCATCTCCAACGGTGCCGAGCGTGCCATCGTCTCCCAGTTGGTCCGTTCTCCCGGCGTTTTCTACGGCTCCAGCAAGGACCGTACCGGCAAGGACCTGTTCACCGCCACCATGAACCCCAACCGCGGTGCCTGGCTGGAGTATGAGACGGACTCCTCTGACGTTTACTACGTCCGTATCGATAAGAACCGCAAGCTGCCCGTTACCACGCTGCTGCGTGCTCTGGGCCTGTCCACCGATGAGCAGATCAAGCAGTTCTTCGGCGATTCCGAGCCGAAGATCAACGCCTCTCTCGAGAAGGACATCACCCACAACACCGAGGAGGGCCTGCTCGAAGTCTACCGCAAGCTGCGCCCCGGTGAGCCCCCGACGGTGGAAAACTCCCGCGCGCACCTGAACAACCTGTTCTTTGACCCGCGCCGTTACGACCTGGCTCGTTTTGGCCGCTATAAGATGAACAACAAGCTCAGCCTGACCCGCCGCATTGCCGGTTATAAGGCTGCCGAGGACATCATCGCCCCGCTGACCGGCGAGCTGCTGGCCGCCAAGGGCGAGAAGATCAACATGGCCAAGGCCGAGGAGATCGATAACGCCGGTGTTACCCGCGTTACCATCCTTGTTGAGAAGAAGGGCGAGGAGCCCCGTCCGTTCATTGTCATCTCCAACGGCTGCGTCAACGCCCAGAACTTCTTCAGCTTCGATGTCGAGGCCGAGGCCGGTGTCAATGAGCGCGCCAACTTTGCCGAGATCCGCAAGATCCTCGACACCACCTCCGATGTGGAGGAGCAGAAGGAGCTGCTGCGCCAGAACCACGATGTTCTGATCAGCCGCACCGTCACCGTCGATGACATCTTTGCCTCTGTCAACTACCTGCTGGGCCTTGACCACGGCATCGGTACCACCGATGAGATCGACCATCTGGGCAACCGCCGCGTCCGCAGCGTCGGTGAGCTGCTGCAGAACCAGTTCCGCATCGGCTTCTCCCGCATGGAGCGCGTCATCCGTGAGCGCATGACCCTGCAGAATCAGGAAAACGGCGAGATCACTCCGCAGAGCCTCGTCAACATCCGCCCTGTCGTCGCCGCCATCAAGGAGTTCATCGGTTCCAGCCCGCTGTCCCAGTTCATGGACCAGAACAACCCGCTGGCTGAGCTGACCCACAAGCGCCGTCTGTCCGCTCTGGGCCCCGGCGGTCTGTCCCGTGACCGCGCAGGCTTCGAGGTCCGCGACGTTCACTACACCCACTATGGTCGTCTGTGCCCCATCGAGACGCCTGAAGGCCCGAACATCGGTCTGATCTCCTATCTGGCCACCTACGCCAAGATCAACAAGTACGGCTTCGTTGAGGCCCCGTACCGCAAGGTCGACAAGGCCACCGGCACTGTCACCGATGAGGTCGTCTATATGACCGCCGACGAGGAGGACGAGTATATCGTCGCTCAGGCCAACGAGCCGCTGGACGAGAACAACCACTTCGTCCGTCCCCGCGTCTCCGGCCGCCACCGCAACGACATCCAGGAGTTCGACGCTTCTCAGGTCGACTACATGGACGTTTCTCCGCGTATGATGGTTTCCGTCGCTACGGCCTGCATCCCGTTCCTCGAGAACGACGACTGCAACCGTGCACTGATGGGCTCCAACATGCAGCGTCAGGCCGTGCCTCTGATGGTCACCCAGCAGCCGCTGGTTGCCACCGGCATGGAGTACAAGGCCGCCACCGACTCCGGTGTCTGCGTCCTGGCCGCCCATGACGGCACTGTTGAGTATGTCGACGCCGACAAGATCATTGTCCGCTGCGCCGACGGCTCCGCCGACACCTATGAGCTCATCAAGTTCATGCGCTCCAACCAGGGCAACTGCAACAACCAGCGCCCCATCGTCAATGTGGGCGAGACCGTCAAGGCCGGCGACGTGCTGGCCGACGGCCCCGCGACCCGCAACGGCGAGATCAGCCTGGGCAAGAACGCCCTGATCGGCTTCATGACCTGGGAGGGCTACAACTACGAGGACGCCGTCCTGCTGAACGAGAAGCTCGTCCGCGAGGATGTCTACACCTCCATCCACATTGAAGAATATGAGACCGAGGCCCGCGACACGAAGCTCGGACCCGAGGAGATCACCCGCGACATCCCGAACGTCGGCGATGACGCGCTGAAGGACCTCGATGACCGCGGCATCATCCGCATCGGTGCCGAGGTCAAGACCGGCGACATCCTTGTCGGCAAGGTCACCCCGAAGGGCGAGACCGAGCTGACCGCCGAGGAGCGCCTGCTGCGCGCCATCTTCGGCGAGAAGGCCCGCGAGGTCCGCGACACCTCCCTGCGTGTGCCCCATGGCGCCTACGGCATCGTTGTCGACGTCAAGGTCTTTACCCCCGAGAACAGCGACGAGCTGCAGCCCGGCGTGCGTATGTGCGTGCGCTGCTACATCGCCCAGAAGCGTAAGATCAGCGTCGGCGATAAGATGGCAGGCCGTCACGGCAACAAGGGTGTCGTTTCCCGCATCCTGCCGCAGGAGGATATGCCCTACCTGCCCGACGGCACCCCGCTGGACATCGTGCTGAACCCCCTGGGCGTTCCTTCCCGTATGAACATCGGTCAGGTGCTGGAAGTCAACCTGGGCTACGCTGCCAAGGCATGCGGCATCAAGGTTATGACCCCCGTGTTCGATTCCGCGCGTGAGAACGACATCGGCGATACCTTCGATACCGCCCGTGAGCTGTGGCACGGTGAGAATGCTCCCGCATATCCCACCAAGCTGCCCAAGATCATGGGTGAGAAGGGCCACATCATCGACTTCTCCAAGATCGAGCTGGATCGTGATGGCAAGACCACCGTTTACGATGGCCGTACCGGCGAGAAGTTCGATAACCGCGTTACCGTTGGTTATATGTACTACCTCAAGCTGCATCACCTGGTCGATGATAAGATCCATGCCCGTTCCACCGGCCCCTACTCTCTGGTCACCCAGCAGCCTCTGGGCGGCAAGGCCCAGTTCGGCGGCCAGCGCTTCGGCGAGATGGAGGTCTGGGCACTGGAAGCATACGGCGCCGCTTACACCCTGCAGGAGATCCTGACCGTGAAGTCCGACGACGTCGAGGGCCGTGTCAAGACCTACGAGGCCATCGTCAAGGGCGAGCCCATCCCGCAGCCCGGCATCCCCGAGTCCTTCCGCGTTATGCTGAAGGAACTGCAGTCTCTGGGTATGGACGTGATCGTGCAGGATAAGGACGGCAACGAGATCGATATGCGCCAGAACTTCGACGACGAAGAGACCGGCTTTGATATGCGTGATGTTGCCGGTACCGAGACTGTGGTGCAGGAGAGCGAACTGACTGATTACAACATCAAGGACGCCGATGCAGGTTTCGATGATCCTTCTGTGCTGGAGGACGATAACTCCGGTGCCGAGGCTCCGGCTGCTTCTGACGAAGTAGATTTCTGATTTGGATACACAACACAGCCTTCCCCCTTGGCCGCGTGCTGCGGCAGGGGAGAAGCGCCTGTGATCCTGTAACAGAAAAGCCGCCTGTATCATCGAAACAACTAGAGATTAAGAAAGGGTTCGTTTCATGGAAAACAACGTTTTCGATTCCATTAAAATCGGCCTTGCTTCTCCGGAGCAGATCCGCAACTGGAGCTACGGCGAGGTCAAGAAGCCTGAGACCATCAACTACCGCACCCTGAAGCCGGAGCGCGACGGCCTGTACTGCGAGCGCATTTTTGGACCTACCAAGGACTGGGAGTGCCACTGCGGCAAGTACAAGCGCATCCGCTACAAGGGCAAGATCTGCGACCGCTGCGGCGTCGAGGTCACCAAGGCCAAGGTCCGCCGTGAGCGTATGGGCCACATCGAGCTGGCCGCTCCTGTGAGCCACATCTGGTACTTCAAGGGCATCCCCAGCCGCATCGGCCTGATGCTGGACATCAGCCCCCGCCTGCTGGAGAAGGTCCTCTACTTTGCAAGCTATATCGTCACCGATCCCGGTCTGACCCCGCTGGAAAAGAAGCAGCTGCTGACCGAGAAAGAGTACCGCGAGATGCGCGAGCGCTACGGCGACGAGTTTGAGGCATCCATGGGTGCCGAGGCCATCCAGGAGCTCCTGAAGGAGATCGACCTGGATCAGCTGAGCGCTGAGCTGACCGCCGAGGTCGAGAAGTCCTCCGGCCAGAAGAAGGTCCGCATCCTGAAGCGTCTGGAGGTCGTCGAGGCCTTCCGCATCTCCGGCAACCGCCCGGAGTGGATGGTCATGGACGTTCTGCCTGTTCTGCCCCCGGACCTGCGCCCCATGGTCCAGCTGGACGGCGGCCGCTTTGCGACGTCTGACCTGAACGATCTGTACCGCCGCGTCATCAACCGCAACAACCGTCTGCGCCGCCTGCTGGAGCTGGGTGCTCCCGACATCATCGTGCGCAACGAGAAGCGGATGCTGCAGGAGGCTGTGGACAGCCTGATCGACAACGGCCGCCGCGGCCGTCCGGTCACCGGCCCCAACAACCGCGCACTGAAGAGCCTTTCCGATCTGCTGAAGGGCAAGCAGGGCCGCTTCCGCCAGAACCTGCTGGGCAAGCGTGTTGACTACTCCGGCCGTTCCGTTATCGTCGTCGGCCCTGAGCTGAAGATGGATCAGTGCGGTCTGCCCAAGGAGATGGCTCTGGAGCTGTTCAAGCCCTTTGTCATGAAGGATCTGGTGGAGAAGGGCATTGCCAACAACATCAAGTCCGCCCGCAAGATGGTCGAGCGCGCAAAGCCCGAGGTCTGGGACAGCCTCGAGACCGTCATCAAGGGTCACCCCGTGCTGCTGAACCGTGCACCTACCCTGCACCGTCTGGGCATTCAGGCCTTTAACCCCGTGCTGGTGGAAGGCCGTGCCGTCAAGCTGCACCCGCTGGCCTGTACCGCATTCAACGCCGACTTCGACGGCGACCAGATGGCAGTCCATCTGCCCCTGAGCGAGGACGCCTGCCGTGAGGCTAAGATGCTGATGCTGGCTTCCGGCAACCTGCTGAAGCCCTCTGACGGCGCACCTGTTACCGTGCCTACGCAGGATATGATCCTGGGCAGCTACTACCTGACCACCGTCCGCGAGAACGACGAGGGCGCAGGCAAGGTGTTCCGTGATGAGAACGAGGCTCTGATGGCTTACGCCGAGCACGTCATCACCCTGCACGCACCCATCAAGGTGCGCCGCACCATGACCATTGACGGCGTGGAGCGCACCGGTCTGGTGGATGCCACCGCAGGCCGCATCATCTTCAACAATCCCATTCCCCAGAACCTGGGCTATGTGGATCGTACCGATCCCGAGCACTGGCTGGAGTACGAGGTCAGCTTCCGCGTGACCAAAAAGACCCTGCCCGAGATCATCTCCCGTTGCATGACCCGCAACGGCACCCGCAAGTGTGCCAAGATGCTGGATGCCATCAAGGCACAGGGTTATAAGTACTCCACCCTGTCCGCTATCTCCGTGGCTGTGTGCGACGCTGTGATCCCGCCCCAGAAGCAGGAACTGATCGCCGAGGCCGATAAGGAGATCGCCAAGGTTGGCAAGTTGTTCAACCGTGGTCTGATCTCGGATAACGAGCGTTATAACAAGACCATCGATATCTGGCAGAAGACCACCGATAAGGTCTCCAAGGCTCTGGCAGACAACCTGCCCAAGGACAACGAGATCTATATGATGGCAGACTCCGGTGCTCGTGGTTCTATGAACCAGATCAAGCAGCTGGCTGGTATGCGCGGCCTGCTGGCAAACACCGCCGGTCACACCATCGAGATGCCCATTCGTGCAAACTACCGCGAAGGTCTGAACATTCTGGAATATTTCGTTTCTGCCCGTGGCGCTCGTAAGGGTCTGGCCGATACCGCTCTGCGTACCGCTGACTCCGGCTACCTGACCCGCCGTCTGGTCGATGTCTCTCAGGAAGTCATCATCCGTGAGGAGGACTGCCACGCTACCGAGGGCATCTGGGTCCGCGAGATCAGCGAGGGCAACTCTGTTGTCGAGAGCTTCAAGGAGCGTCTGAACGGCCGCTACTCCCTGCATGATGTGCACGATCCCGCCACGGGTGAGCTGCTCGTCAGCAAGGAAAAGATGATGGATATGTTCGACGCCGAGAAGATCGTCAACGCCGGTATTACCGAGCTGGAGATCCGCTCTGTCATGACCTGCCGCGCGCACGTCGGCGTCTGCGCCCACTGCTACGGTTCCAATATGTCCAACGGTGAATGCGTCAAGGTCGGTGAGTCTGTTGGTATCATTGCCGCAGAGTCCATCGGTGAGCCCGGTACCCAGCTGACCATGCGTACCTTCCATACCGGCGGTATCGCATCTGCCGAAGACATCACCCAGGGTCTTCCCCGCGTTGAGGAACTGTTTGAGAGCCGCCGCCCAAAGGCAATGGCCATCATGTCCGAGATCGCCGGTACGGTCCACATCGACGATACCAAAAAGAGCCGCCATGCCGAGATCACCGGCACGGACGAGAACGGCGCTCCGGTTACCAAGAGCTACCTGATCCCGTTCGGCCAGCGCCTCAAGGTCATGGAAGGCGACGAGGTCGCCAAGGGCGCACTGCTGACCGAGGGTCATGCTTACCCGCAGGACATCCTCGCCATCCAGGGCCCCATCGCCACCCAGAACTACCTGATCAGCGAGGTCCAGAAGGTCTACCGTCTGCAGGGCGTTGACATCAACGATAAGCATATCGAGGTCATCGTCCGCCAGATGATGCGTAAGGTCCGCATTGAGGATTCCGGCTCCAGCGACTTTATCATGGGCAGCATCGTGAACCGCCGCGATGTCATGATTAAGAACGAGGAGATCCAGGCCCGCATTGATGCCGGTGAGACTGATCTGAAGCTCGTTCAGGCCAGCCAGGTCCTGCTTGGCATCACTAAGTCCAGCTTGGCTACCGACTCCTTCCTGTCCGCTGCGTCCTTCCAGGAGACCACCCGTGTCCTGACCGAGGCCGCTATCAAGGGCAAGGTTGACCCGCTGGCCGGCCTGAAGGAGAACGTCATCATCGGTAAGCTCATCCCCGCCGGTACTGGTCTGCCGGAGGTCGAGGAGGAGCTCGTGCAGGCGGAAATCGCCCGCGACGCCGCCGAGGCAGCCTACGACCACTAATCTGTACTAAAAATCCCGCCACCGTCAAGTGGCGGGATTTTTGTTAGAATTGGGAAGTGTTAGAAATGAGGAGTATTTAACAACAGGGTCATAAGTGCACAAAAAGGGATAAGAAAGCCAAAGAAGAACAGGAAAATTGCTTCTCGAAGCAACTTCACAAATTCAGCGAAGCGCGGATGAAGAATATAACACCACGTCAAAAAATGTTTTTCTTGAAGTGAAATGTGTGCATCACAAAATTTCCAAAAATACAATGTGCCCGCTTCCAATAGTGCCAAAGCGGGAAACACCACGAATTTTCCTGCGTAGGCTATGGGGACAGCAAAAAAATTGACCTTCCATTGAATGGCAACATTGCCTGGGCAGAGTGCGAGTGCAACTATGCAAAGAGCTACAGAAAGGATAAAACAGGTTGAACGTATTGTTCGCCAAACAGATTGAGATTGTGGAGAAAACAAATCGACAAATGCTTGTACAGCTGAAGCAGTACTGCGCTCCTGCTTTATTTCGGCGTGAATTAGTTCGTCCAAGGTCATTTGCAGGGCGTTGGCCAGAGGCTCTAAGGTGTTTATGTCTGGCAAACCGATGCCCGTTTCCCTTAATTAAAGATATTGTTGGGTAAAAAAAGAAAGGTCAGTCGATTTTGCCGATGAAGCGGTAGTAGATTTCTACTTCC
>ERZ791906.1893-NODE-1893-length-13392-cov-3.429032_pt1 | contig 13392 bp, 10 predicted proteins | sample MGYA00510146_ERZ791906 | MGnify/ENA primary metagenome ERZ791906 (study PRJEB30046, sample SAMN00792096) | human gut metagenome | study: EMG produced TPA metagenomics assembly of the A metagenome-wide association study of gut microbiota in type 2...
AAAGACTTAGCCGAACTGAAGAAAGCAGGAAATAAAGCTGCTATTGTTAAAATAGAAAAACTACTTATAGAGATGATAGAACATCCTACCACAGGGACGGGACAAGTAGAAGCATTGAAAGGCAATCTTTCCGGGTATTGGAGTAGGAGAATAGATAAATTTAATAGAATTATTTATACCGTTGAAGAAGAGGTGGTGACGGTGACGATTATTTCAACCAAAGGACATTATGGGGATAAATGAATACGCTGATTCCTAATAAATAATGTTGTCAAACTTTCAAGGATATATCATGCTGTCTTCAGAGGAGCTTGCGATGAAGAATCCCTCTTTTCTACATAGCAGGAGAAGAGATTCTTCACTCCGTTCTGAATGACAGAATGATATATCCTTGAAAGTTTGACAATATTATCTTATTCTCTCTTTTCTGTTTCTCTATCTTTGTCCTTCATCTCTGCCTTTATCTTTGTTCTTATTTTACTACCTTTATTTCTCTCTCCCCACTCATCCCCTGCTACTCCCACAGCAACCTCAGTACATGTCATATCAGCCCCACGCTATAATGGACTAAAAAGCCAAAATCGCCCAGGAATACGTGCCGTTAGGGTCTGAATAGCGGTCATGTTTGTTAAGGCTTGATATTCGTTGGCTTACGGGAGTGGCTGCTACATCTAATACCAGTACGGACAAACTTGTATTCGCGCTATCTTCCGAAGACGACCAGTACCGTCTATGGCTGGGAATAATGTTGTGTAATAAATCCTTCTGCTGCCAAATTTCATACAATTGTCCGATGGCGGGCAGGAACCAGCCGCTGCTTGTCGCTGGGGCTGCTACTTGCGTTTCATAGGCTATTTTGGCATAATAAGTGGCCGGGTATCCGTCAAAGTTTTCAGGATCGAGTCCTGAGCCGTTAGCAGTGGCATAATCATCGATTTTTTTGGTATATAAATATCCGCTCCAGTCTTTTTCAGGATAGGAGCCGTTGTTGGATACACTGCATCCTACAACAGGGCCGGGGGTGCCCCACCGGCATTCAGCGCCTGCGTCTTTTAAAGCTATCACATAGGCCTGGCATTTATCCTGACGGATGCCGGTGTTTCTGTAGTTGGATGTATCATAATCTGAATGGCCTACGGCGAATACGATGCCGATACATGTTTTCCCTGCGAGGGGCGGTACGTTTTCTTGCAGGCAGGTACCGTCTGTCAGTAGCCGGTAGCCACCGTCGCTCCAGGTGCCGTCGCTGTAATAGTAGTCGCCTACATGGATATCTCCGTCGGGACGGACGTGGCCGCCTCTGCCGCTCATGTCAAGAAAATAGGAGCTGTTGACTCGGGTGTTGGTTAGGGCTATGACCTTATGATTGGATGTTGCAAGGTTTATTTCACCGGGAAATACGTAATACACTCCGTTGTCGGAAATGAAATTCGTTTTACTGGCGGTGGTGATGCTGAAACTGCCTTTGGCGGGCTGTATGTCTATGCTTTGGGGAATATTTGCAAGGCTGGAAGTGGGGGTAATGCCATTGTCCATTCCGGCTACTTCCACCCGTACCTGCGTGCTCAGAAAGGTTAGATTTATGGGTTCGGCAGGGGCTGTGACCTTAATGTTTTTGGTACTCGCTTTCATTATGATGCTGTTGTCCGCAAGAGTCATGGTGTTGCCGGACAGCGTACCTTTGGCGTAGATTGCTTCCACATTGACGTTGGCGCCTGCCGGGGCGGAGATGGGCGGGGTGAGCGCGCTCCATTTTTTTGTACTGCCGTTGTATGTGGCGGTGGAGTAGGCGTACGTGGTACTTGTGCTGACGGTTATTGCTGCGGCGAGATATATCTTGTCGTTATTCTCCCAGGACACGGCTTTGCCCGAATCCGCGATACGGGTATGGGGACGTGCATGCGAGTCGTCCCTTCCTGACGGCTGAGCGGCGGTGTTGCCGCTGCCTGCTGTCATTTCCTGAAAGGGCAGGGGCTCGTCTATGATGAAGGTGAGAGGTTGCAAGATGGCGGCGGAAAACTCGTCCTGTTCCGTGCAGGCGGTACAGAGCCATAACAGGCCTATGCCGCACCATATGAATAGACTGTGTATACGGCTCGTGTTGCGTGCACGGAATGTGTTACGTACACAGTGTATGCCGTGTGCACCATTGCATACGCTGCGTTTACTGTATGGGATATGTAAAATATGCTTTTTCATCGTTACGCTGTTTTTAGGATAAAGATATGGTATCTGCAAAGACATAACGCCTATAACGACGTCATATCTACATAATAGTTTATTTCGGGGTATGTCGGATCGGCCGGAGTCTGCTTCCAGAAATTATCGCTGTCCCAATTTATGATGTAAAGCATCGGGGGCATCGTATAGTATGCATTGATGGAAGAGTCGTACTTGGCGCATCTGAATGTTTTGGATGATTTAATCTTGCTGCTTGGTCTGAGAATTTCTTGTACCGTTTTCCCGCCTAATGTATTGCAGGAATAAGATGTTGAATTCGGGCTATCGGAGAACTCATAGCAGCTTATTTTATAATTGAAATAGCTTGTTCTGGGCAGAACCGAGCCGTCCCCATAGCAGTATCTGAATGTCGAATAATCTAGGGGTGTAAAACCGCCGAAATTAACAGTACCTATATCGCCCTGCGAATCTATATCGGGGTACGTAAGGGAAAGTGGCGTATAACTATAACAAGACGTACACAGAACAGCGTTGACAGTGCCTATAAAACCGCCTGCGTTTACTGTTCTGGTGTCACCGCTGCTGGCCATTCCGCTGAAAGAGAGTGCTATGCTTCCTAAAGAATAGGAACCGTAAATATCGCCGCTATGGGCATCGCCGCCTAAAAATCCGCCGACTGTGACAATATACCCGGCGTTTGCGGGAATAGGTCCCAACTTAATATTGCCTAAAGACCAACAGGATGCGATTCTGCTTTTGTTTGTTGACATGTAGCCCACTAATCCTCCTATGGTGCAGGCATTCATGGCGGCTGACGAGGTGTGATTGTAAATACCTCCTTCCCCTATATCTACATTGGCATGGCATAAGATTATTGAAGCATCCTTTGCATCTCCTATCAGCCCGCCTGTTATGTACGGCTGGCCGCCGTCGGCATTACATGAAACTTTCCTGATTTTTCCGGTGGCGGAACAATAGTTTACTTGCGTCTCTTGGTCGACCGTTCCTGCCAGTGTTCCTGTGTAGGTTACAGGAGACCCGACCGTTATATCTGCGTCGCGCAGATTTATACCCACCAGCAGAGACTGAATTACCTGTCCGAAAAGGCCGATACCCTGGCTTGTCTTTCCGGTTTTTATCTTTAAATTTTTTATGGTATGTCCGTTCCCGTTGTATACTCCTTGAAACTCGACATTATATCCTATCGGTGTCCAGTCGGTGGCATCGTTGGAGAAGTTTTTCGAGGTAGCGAGGTCTTGTATGTCGATGTCCGCTACTTGTAAAGCTTTGATGGGACGGATTCTACTGTTATTCACATCATTGCGGAATTGGGCGAGGTCTTCGGCGGTGGCTATGATATAGTCATAGTCGGTGTCGGAAGGGATAGGGACTTTCAGTTCGTCCCATGTTATGTCGGAGTTTACCGTGATGGCGGTTATCTGGTTGTTTTGTATCGTCAGGGTGTAGCCTATGGCTTTGCCGGACAGCCAGTCGTTGGGGGTGACGTTGGGCAGGGTGGCTGTTACGGTTGTGGAGCCGCTTCCATCGGCATAGGTCAGCGTCACCTTCGTATCGTTCGGGTGCGAGGGTATCAGGAAGAATTCTTTTACGGTCTTTGCCGTGCCGTCGACCGCTATGCTGACGGTGGCCGTGCAAGTGCTTTTGCTTGTACCGATGTTCTCCGCGGTGACCGCGGTGTTGGCGTCGTTTATGCTGAAGTCGGCCGATGAGGCGCACTCGGTGCTGATACCGGTTATGGTTTTGGAGTCACTGCCGCCCGTCTTTACTTTAAAGACCACCTTGGTCATGGCGTGCTTCATGGTGAACTGCACGGGGCCATGAGTATTGGTACAGTCCGTTACGCCTGTCGAGAGCAGCAGGTCGAGTTCCCCTTTGGGGGCGGAATAGCTGATAACGGGTCTGCCCGGGGCGTTGAAGGCGGTGGGCTTCGCTATCCGTATCTTGTCGTTGGCGTTGCCGGAAACGGCGGCGGTATGGGGCGCGTAAGCGAAGAATGATACTTTCTCGTTGGCTTTGGCAGGCCAATACCTTACGGGGCTGTACGTCCAGACGCCGCCCGTTTTCTTCACCGATTGGTTGTACAGGTGGTTGGGAGTGGAACTGCCGTTGCTGAAGTTGCCTGTGCCCGTAAAGTAGGCGAATACGCCCATTTCCGTAAGGTTGTCGGTGGTGGCTTCGGCACGTGTGCCGGGTTCCGCTTCACTGCTTGCTACGGTGGTGGAGAAACCAATCTCCCGGGTGGACATAAGGCTTTCGTCCTTGCTGTCGCAGCCGGCGCACAGGGTGCACAGCAGCGGAATCAGGATGTACGCGCCTTTCATTCTTCTCGTCATATTCATTGCTTGCTTCTTTTACTGAAAAAGTTTGTTGTGTGCCCGGAGAAGGACATTCAACCTTGACCGGGCGATGGGAAATCGTCTTATTATCGTTTTATTATCGTTTCGTTACATCGGGTTATTGAACGGTTACGGGTGTGTCGCTTTCCGTTCCCCAGCCTTCTACGGTAGTTACGTTGAAGGAAATGGCGTTCAGGCTCACCGTGAAAGTGAATTTTTGGGCTGTACCTTTCTTGAAAACACCGGCAGGCAGGTTCACTGTCTTTTCCACCGAGGATTTGGTGTGGGTAGCGGCACCTGTCTTGTTCACCATGTCGTATGCGATTTTTACCTGTACATCACCGGCCGCGGCTGTGCCTGTGGCATTGCTCACCGGGAGCAGGAACAGGTATTCATTGGCGGGGAATAGCGATGTGGCGGTTGTTCCGGCGGAAGATATGTCGATGGAGCTTGTGGTGTAGCCTGCGAAGTTGGCTGCCGTCAGGTTCAATATGCCGTTGGATGAGGCTGCCGTCAGCGCATAAGGAGATGCCAGATAATCCGACGTATTGCTTGCCCACGTCAGGGCTTTCATGTCCAGCGTACCCTTGCTGTTCAGCTTGCTGGTATGTATCAGCGATACGGCTGTGATGAATACCTTTGTGTCGGTGTTGGCGCTGATGTCCGTACCCGTTTTGGCTTCCATGGCCACTCTGGTCAGCTGGTGCAGGAACTTGAAGTTTACCGTGCCCGAAGTCGAATTCTTGTCCATCGTATTGTTGGAACCGTCCGTAGGATCGGATACTACCAGGTCTACCATATTCTTTTGGTTGGTTTGCAGCTCAAATTTTACTTTCGGGTTGTTGCTTACGTCGGCGGACACCAGTGTGATGCCGTTGCTGCCCGCATAGGGGGCGTAGGCGAAGAACGAGATTTTGTCGTTGGCGCCTGCCGGCCAGAATTTTACGGGGCTGTATACCCATGCGTTGCCGCTGCTGTTCCATGTCACTTTCTGGTTGTTCATGAATTCGGACTTTGCTCCGGCGGTGCTGTAAGCTCCGTTGGTCTGGTACGCCATTACCCCGAAGCCGGAAGTCTTTACAGCGGGAAGCCCGTTTTCCGCTCCACGGGCTTGCGCCGCGGTGTAGGTGTCGAAACCGATAGGCTTGTTGGCGTCCGGGTTCTGTTCGGTAATCTCATTTTCCGAACATCCTGCCAAGGCCATTACGATGATGGCCAGTGAGAATAAACTCTTTGCTTTCATAACTGAATGTTGTTTTTAGATTGATAAATTGTATCTTTAAATTAGTATCTTTAGCTTTGCGTCTTTAGGTTGATGAGCCGTATTTCTTAAATCGGAATCTCTGTATCGTTCTCTTGTCCCCATTCGTCTACATTGGCGTTGAATCCGGAGTCTTCCGAGATGGTCACGTCGGGCAGAGGTTCGGTGATGTCGGCTTCTATATGCAGGGTGGTGACGCCGCTGCCGTCCGCCTCTTCGTTCGCTTCGATGTTCTCCACTTCGCGCTCTATAACGGTGGTGTTGTCTTTCAGCAAGGCTCTTACCTTGATTTGCACTTCTTCGGTAGAGGGCAGTCCGAAGAGGTGGATGGTGCCGCTGAGCGTGCCGTTGGCGGCGAAGTCCTCGTCCGGGGTGATGTCCTCTACTTCAAACTCCTGCACGCCTTTCTCGGCGTTGTCCGTATTGCCGTCGTGCAGGTAGATGGAGAGGGGCACGCCGCTGAGTTGGCACGTGGCCTGCTTGAGGTTGTTGATGCCCGTGATGTGCAGCTTTACTTTCACCTTGCGGGTGAGGGGCAGGGGAGTGAATTGCAGCCGGCAGGCTCCGTCGGGACAGTCGGCCACGCTGCGTGCTCCGGCCGGGGCGTAGTTGCCCAGCATGTTGTCCGTCACTTCAAAGTCGCGTATCACGGCAGAAGCCAGCTTGCCGGGCGCCGCGGTGATGATTTTCGTTCCGTAGCGCGTCTCCGTTTGCAGGGCGTAGGCTTCGAGGGTGTGCAGTTGCTCCTGTCCCCGGAAGGCCATTGTGCCGAACTCGTCGAACGAGCGGTTGAATAGTATGGCGTCGTAGCGTCCATCGGGCAGGCGTACGGTAGTTTGCGTACGGTCTCCCATCAGTACGACGCGCGGTGTGCCTCCGTCCTGCGGATAGAAAATCAGGGTGGCTCCGTATTGGTTTTCTTCCTGCTGGTCGGCACGGCTCCAGTCGGCCGTCACGGTTATTTCGGCCTCCGTATAGAAGGTCAGTTCCCTTCGTTCGCAGGACGCCAGCCAGAGCGGCAGTAGCAAAAACAAAACTGTATTCTTCATTTATTTCTGTGTTTTAGTATTAACAATCTATCAGTTTTATTTCCGACAGATAGAGCCTTGTAATATAGTTGACCACTCCCAGTTTCTGCGCCATCTTTCCGTAGCGGGTGTAGAACGCTTCGGATGTGGGGTGGTTGCAGTTCAGGTGTCCGTTTATGGCTTCGAGCACTTCGAGCAGGGAGATTTCGCATAACGGGCGGCACAACTTGTAGGAACAGGTGGTGTATGTATCGGCGTCGGCATCTTCGGCTGCTTTTTCGTTTGCCTTTTCGTTTGCCTTTTCATTTGCCTTTTCATTTGCCTTTTCATTTGCCTTTTCATTTGCCTTTTCCTTGCGGCATATCATTCCTTTCTGTTCGAGGCGTGTGTATATGTATCGCAGCTCTTCGGGAGAGGTGCAGTGGCCTATCGCTTCATGCGGTTCGTGCATGGCGATGTCGTGCAGCAATGTTATTGCTATTTGAGTAAGAGGGGATAGCATATTCTTTTATTTTTTGTTTTTTCCTGTAATCAGCCAAACGAGTGATATTTTCAGTTTTGTGGGGCCCAGCCAGGTGTACTCGCCGTTTTCCTGCCAGAGCAGGGTCCGGTGGTTGTCTCGGGAGTGGTAGTGGCGATAGTCGGTTCGGAGCATTCCGATGCCGATGTTGTATTCCAGTCGGAGATTGCGGGCGATGCTGTGGGCGTAGCCGTAGCTCACTCCGGCGGCAATGAAGAATTCTCCCTGATAGCCGTTCTTGTCCCATTGCAGGTCGTATTTTCCACCGCCCGCGTAGAGGCCGAGGAAGTGTCCGGTGAGTACGTCGCGTCCGCTCCTTTTGCCCGGCCGGTAACGGACTTCCAGTCCGCCCATGAGTATTTGCAGGCAGTATCTGTCATCGTTTATCAGCCACCAGGGGAACATGTATTCTCCGTTGAGCGACCAGCGTTTGCCTATGGGGACTTCCAGCTCGATGTTGGGCATGAGCGCCGCATCAAAGAGGAGATTGGTTTTTACCGCGAAGAGGGGGTGACGGCGGGATTTACCGGGTGCTATTGCGTTGGCGCTGCCTGTTGTTTGGGCATTGCCTGTTACTTGCGTGCTACCGGTGATTGCTGTGTTGTCCGTTAGTTCTGTACCGTTAGCGTTTGTATCATTGCCTTTTGCAACTCTTACACCGCTTATAACTTCTGTTCCGTCAGGGTTTGTGTCATTGCCTTTCGCAACCCTTACACCGTTTATAACTTCTGTACCGTTAGCGTTTGTGTCATTGCCTTTCGCAGCATTTACGCCGTTTACAGTTTCTGTACCGTTAGCGTTTGTAACATTGCCTTTTGCAACTCTTACACCGTTTATAACTTCTGTACCGTTTGCGTTTGTATAATTGCCTTTCGCAACCCTTACACCGTTTATAACTTCTGTACCGTTTGCGTTTGTATCATTGCCTTTTGCAACTCTTACACCGTTTATAACTTCTGTACCGTTTGCGTTTGTATCATTATCTTTCGTAACTCTCACACCGTTTACGATTTCCGTATCATCCGTAATCTCCGTTCCGTCTGCCTTCTGGTACTCTTTCCCGTTATTACCCTGAGCATCTGCTACAAGCCTGCTACCCTGCTGTGCATGCCTTAGCGGCCGCATATAGACGGTGCATATAGATGCGTTTCTCAATTCAGGCAAAATCCATTGGCTTATATGCCGATACGGAATACCTGTATTCAGCTTCTTCAAGAGAGCCTCTTTCCGTTTTTCGCCTGTATTCAGCTTTAATATCTGCAATATTTCGTCCCGGCAGGGCAGGAGCGTGTCGTTCAGTGCGACATCACGCAGGGCATCCCAACTTTCCGCCTGCGCAGAGGTGCGGATGCGGTACTGGTTCAGTCCGGGGTATTTCCAGACCAGATACCCTTTGACGGCCTGTGCGCGTCGCAGAGCGAGACGCCGGTTGTAATCGGCGTCTCCTTCGGGTGAGGAAAAGGCTTGTATGCACACGGAATCTATCCGGGATACACACAGGCTGTCTGCGAAGATTTTGTGCATGGCGGCAAGTATCCGGTTATTGTCACGATATCCGTAGTCGACCATTGAGCGGTCGAAGCGGAAATGCAGTACGAGTTCTGTCTTTTGTTCGGTATCGGCGCTGAAGACCTCTTTTTTTGTCTCTCGCGCTTCCTGTGGATATATCGGAAAAGGCAGTACCTGCATAAACCCAATGATTAACAAAGGTTTCAGGTTCATAAATGTTATTTGTTTGTTTGCTTGTTTGCTTGCTTTTCAGGGCAAATTGTTTATTAAACGTACGTCTGAAAAACACCTTTTCGGGGCTCTCTTTCAGCCCCGCCCTTTATACTTATTCCTTTGTCAGGGCACTATTTTTATTTCGGATGTAAGCGTCTGTTCCACAACATATTGAAAAATTATTTTGCTGTCATCCGAAATTAATATTATCAAAATAATTTGGTATTATGAAAAGTATGCGTATCTTTGTGTTTATCAAACGTACGTTTAAAAAACACCTCCGTTTTCGTTGAATTTTCGTTACAACACTCACCGCTGTTATTTCTCTGTTCTTTACAGCTTTTCCCTGATGATACAGGTTTCATATATATAGTACATGCGCGTGTGCGCACGCACGGGCGTATTCTTTCTTTTTTTTCGGTTAAAAATCGCCGATTCATTAGAGAGGGGGATATACCCTCCTGCCTTTCTTCACGGTGTCGGCGATTTTTTTTATTCTCAACAAGTTTCCGGCGATTGTTTTGCCCGCGTTTAATAAATGTTTAAATTTGCCTGTTAATATTAATTGAAGCCTTTAAATGTTAAACGAAAAAAGAGAAAAGAGTATGAAAAGTGCTATTTTAAAAAAGCGGAGTTTGTAGATTGCGACCGTTATGTGTTTGTTTCGAAGGATGAAAACCTTGATGTATCCCGCATCGTTACGGGGATTGACCTGATGCTTGACGGCAAGGTGCACGTGGATACGGGCAAACAGCTTCTGTTCGAGGCCGTTGCCTGCCAGATACACGGCCATCAGGCGGCGGGATGTCCTGATTTAAGTATAAGCCGCGAGGTGAGGTGCTGGGCTCATATTCTGCACGCGTTCTGCTTTGTGGAGAAAGACCGCGACCGCAGTTCGGAGATGAAGGAACAGTCCATCGAAACGGCGCTGTACAATACCCTTGCCCGTCTTTTCCCGAAAGAGGAGCAGGGCGCGTCCGATGAGCGTCCGAAATAAGTGAAGCGGATAGTCCTTTCCTGTGGAGAGGACTATTTTCGTATCCGGGAGCGTACGCTTATCTTTGTTCCCGCCGATAGGGCAAACTAAAACAAACATCGATGAAAGACCTCATGATTACCGCTTACAGCGGCTTCTCCACCGTTTCCGGCGAAACGAACCTGACTACCGTGATAACCAACATCCGCAACGGCGCCTACTTCCATACGGTTCGGAAAGTGGAGCAGCAGTTGCGTCTGGGCGACCTCTCCAAAGCGAACGCCATCAAGAAGCAGCTCCCTTTTTTTACGCTCACGGGAAACTACTCCGCCTTGCGGCAGCCTTACAGCCTGCTTCGCTACAACCCCGTCATCACCGTGGACGTGGACGAGCTGGCAGACGACCGTGTGGATGCCGTCCGCCGTTTGCTTGAGGCCGACGCCGACGTTGTGGCGTGCTTCCTCACGCCCAAGCGGCACGGCTTCAAAATCTTCCTCTACCTGCGCACGGCGTATGCCCGCCGCCTGCGCAAGATGACCTTCTCCGTGCCTTTCATCACGTACGCGGAGCTTGAGAACCATCATGCGCTGATGTACGAGGCCGCCCGCCTGTACGTGGAGCGTCTCATCGGACTTCCGGTGGACGTGAGCGGTAAGGATATCGGTAGGGGCTTCTTCGCTTCGTTCGATGCGCAGGCGTATCTGAATACGGCTCTGCTGGGGGAGATTGAGGAAGTGACGACCCGGGTGCTCGTGCCCGGGAAGACGGAGAGGAAGAAGAAAGGGGCGGGGGATAAGTCGGCGGAAGACGGGTTGCCGGGGAAGCTGCCGGGTGAAAGGACAGGCGGTGCACTGCCGGGTGAGAGGATGAGTAACGGGCTGCCGGACGAAACGGCGGATAACGGAACATTGCAGGGCAAGAAGAGTGACTGGTCGCGGGGTGGCGACGCTTCTGCCCTGTCTGCCGAAATAGCCCCCTGGCATCTCATGGAGTATAAAAAGGCGCTCAACACCACCCGCCGTTCCGAGGTTTTCCGTAAGGGCAACCGTGACAATTTCCTCTTCATACTGGGCAACCGCTGCTTCCGTAAAGACATCCCTCAGGAAGTTGCCGTGCTCCTTGCCGAACGTGACTTCCGGCAGGACGACCTGGACGTTGCGGGGGCTATCGGCAACGCCTACCTGTACGTGAGCAAGACCTGTGCGGCCGAGAAGGCGAAAGAGGACAAGGTTCCCGTCGTCAGCCGCGTCATGGATTTCCTTTCGCTTCGCTACCGCTTCCGTCGCAATACGGTGCTGGACCGTCTGGAGTTCTGCGAGCAGGACGGTGCGTGCGGGACGGACTCCCTTGCCGCTTCTCCCGTCTTCAGCCCCCTGCGGAGCAAGGATTTGAACTCTATCTACGTAAGCCTGCTGACGGACGGCATCAACTGCTCCCTGAACACGCTGAAGGCCATTGTCGACTCCGACTACGCCACGGCGTTCAATCCCTTTGAGGACTATCTGCTCAATCTTCCCCCGTGGGACGGCGTAACGGACTACATCGGCGAGCTGGCCGATACCGTACGGACGGAAGACGGGAAGTTCTGGCGCGAGAGTTTCCGCCGCTGGCTGGTGGGCTCGGTGGCCTGCGCGCTATACGAGAAGAAGGTGAACCAGCTCGTGCTGATACTTTTCGGCGGTCAGGGCAAGGGCAAGAGCACGTGGATAAGCCGTCTGCTTCCGCCCCAGTGGCGCGAGTACTACCACACGGGCATGATATGTCCGGACAGCAAGGACGACATGCTGCTGCTTTCCACCCGCTATCTCATCAACATGGAAGAGTTTCAGGGTGTGAAGGCGGCCGACCTTGCGGGGCTGAAGCGTATCATCACGCAGGAGAGCGTGACGCAGCGCAAGGTGTACGACACGCAGGCTTTCTGTTTCGCGCGGCATGCCTCGTTCATCGCGAGTACCAACAAGCGCCAGTGTTTGCAGGACATCGACGGTAACCGTCGTTTCCTGCCCTCATCGGTGCTTTCGGTGGATTATCGGCGTCCCGTGAATTATCAGGGGGTGTATTCGCAGGCTATGTCGCTGCTGGGCAGCGGATTCCGGTATTGGTACGAGGGCGACGAGATAGACGGGCTGAACACTCATAACGAGCGTCACCGGATGAAGGACCCGGTGGAAGAGAACCTGTTCGTCTTTTTCCGCCGTCCTCTGGCAGAGGATTTGTCTGTTCAGTGGATGCCCGCTTCCGCCATCCTTACCCATCTTACGATTTACGGTAAGGTGCAGGTGAACCGGCAGACGCAGCAGGAGCTGGTGCAGGCGCTCGAGAAGTATGGTTTCGCGACGCGTACGAACGGTCAGGGCAGTACGGAGTATGAGGTGGTGAAGTTCCAGTCGGACGAGGTGGAGCGCAACTTCCGGCAATAGGATGTATATCAAAAAAAGTTCTACCTATGTTGCAACTTCCGTTTGATGTACGGCAAACGGAATTGGCGACATAGGCAAAATATTATTCTTTTCCGTAGGGAGAGGATGGTTCACAGACTTCGAGAGGACAGGATTTTCTTCAATCTGATACCGGGCTTTAACGTCGTATCGTATAATCATTACCGCAGTGAGTTAAAAAGCTCTTCCATTTGTTCCTCACTGATGTATTCTCCTGCATCAAACCGCTTTTCAGAAGCTTGCAGGTGTTGCTTTACCTCACTGAAATTCATCCGGTAGGGTGCATGATGTCCCGTACCTTTCAATATGATTTCTTTTATATCGTCCAGCACTTCTTTGTTGTCAATGCTCAATACTTCCCTTGCCAATTCTGCCTTATAAGCTTCTAATTCTAAGGTATTCATAATTACTTTGTTTTGTACACTGACAAAGATAGGTAAACTCGCTCACATACGGATGGATTTCGCTGGAATAATGCAAACTGTTGGAAATAAAGGGAGATAAGCAGGTTTGCTCTATATTCGTCCACTGAGGGGTTTTGACCTACCCGGAAGGAGTTAAGAGAATAAATTGCTACTTATCCGTTGCCGATTTGAGGTTGCAAAAGGTGCGGAAAAAGACCTTTTTCTCTCCTTGTTTATTATCCCTGTCATCATCGTAAAGAACGCTGTTCCACTCATATTTTGCCAATGCAAAGGTAACATTTTTTTCGTCAACGGGAAAAAATATACGTTCTGCAAGTGCTGTATGGGGCTTCTTTCCATATTCCGCCATATTCGTCATGCTGTTCATTTGCCCGATATCCGGTAATTTTGTAAACGAATTAACAGGTTATGAATCAAGCGAATGTAAAGGTGTCGTTCTACCTCAAAAAGAGCGAGGCGGATGCCGACGGGATGTGTCCCGTAA
>ERZ791906.1935-NODE-1935-length-13102-cov-5.706523_pt1 | contig 13102 bp, 9 predicted proteins | sample MGYA00510146_ERZ791906 | MGnify/ENA primary metagenome ERZ791906 (study PRJEB30046, sample SAMN00792096) | human gut metagenome | study: EMG produced TPA metagenomics assembly of the A metagenome-wide association study of gut microbiota in type 2...
GCCTTTTGAAGTTTATTTTGATATATCGTTGCATTTGACTTGACAATTCAAGACACAAAAAACGGAGCAAAAATGCTCCGTTTATCTTCTAAATGTATCTTTTATTTTTTTTACCAATCCCACACATCTGCCGTTACGCAGCTCGTCCATAAATTCGGCTTGTTTTTCCACATACCAAAGTTTTGACGAATCCATACACTTAACCGTCTTAACCGTATCCGCAATCATCACAAATGCAATTACGCACGTCATAATATGTAACGCCGGTAACCTCACGCTGCCAATCATATCAATCGTCACCGGTGCAATAAGCTTAATAAGTGCAACGGTAAATGTACCGAACGCAATTCCGCCTATAAGGCAAACACGTCCGTTTATATTACCGGGCCAACCTGTATAATCCCACCATCTCTTATGAAACAGCGTTTCCAAAAGCCACGATACAAAATATTCAAGCGAGCAGGTAACCACCATTCCCGCAAAAAACAGTATCAAAGGATTTTCAATCCATCCAAGCAATATCAAATCAAGCATTGCTCCCATACCGTATATAGGGCAAAAGCAAGTGCTTAAAAAGCCGCTGTTTACAAATTTTCTTTGTTGTATGCTGTAATATACCGTTTCATAAGCCCAGCCAATAAAGCTAAATACCGCAAAGCACAAGAAATATTGGCAAAAACTCATCATTTACCCCCCCTTATTTAAATCATTTGTATTTCCTTATACAATTCAGCATAGTCCCCCGTAATCTTTGTATTTATCTTTCTGTACGCTTCTTTTTTAAATGTTTCATAAAGAGAACAATATTTATCCGCCAAACATACTATCCACCCTTCTCGGCAAGTCGGCGGAATTACAGTAAGCGGGAACATATGCTTTTTTATAATATCGCGTTCTGTATCGGTCAAATCAAAATCTCTGTCAGCATTTCTAAGAGCCGTCATAGGATGAGTAAAACCGTGTATTCTTCTCTCCTTTTCGCCGTCATGCCAATCATATAAAAAATAATCGTGCAGCAATGCTCCTCTTATAAGGTCACGCTTTTTGTACTTTATACCGAAAAACTCGGCAATTTTAATACTGTAATACGCAACCGCAATCGTATGCAAAAGGCACGAAGTGTCACCGTGCTGAGTAAACTTTTCCATACGTCTTAAATGCGATTTTTGTGACAAATTATGCAAACAATACAAAACTGAATTCATTTATTCTACCGCCTTTTTTAATTTACACATAGCCTTCTTTACCTATTATTATAATCACTGACATTTAATATGTCAATATATCTGCCGTCAAATTTATAAAATTTTAATATTATGCAAAAAACAAGCGATTTTCATCGCTTGTTTTTCATCTTATTGAGCTATTATTATACGAATTCTGCCACCCAATGTCTGTGCCTTATCGTAATAAGCAGTAAGCTTATAATTTCCGTTTATAGCATCATCAAGTGTTATCTTCAAATATTTATTAACATCTGTCTTATGATATACAATCACCTTATCACTAAGCAAATATGTTTGATTATTGATTTTCGCCTCTGTACGTGTAAGCGAAGTTATATTGCTTGGATACGATGAAAGCTGACGCATACTTTCAATACCTGTCTGATTCATACTGAATCTGTGCGGACCTCTTACATTTGTTGAGAATGCAGTCGCATATGTGTTTTGCGTACCGTCTATATCAATAGTATATGTATGAGTAGTCGAATCAGCAGCAGTGATTACACCATACTTATAAGCGTCACCTGTTATATCTTTCAATATAAGCTCATCAATCTCACCAGCTTTATTCTTTGAATAATACAATACGCTTGAAGATTTAATCGTAACACCGTCAAGACGCTGCGGATAAATTCTTGTGTACATTGCTAAGTCGTCGCTTGCAGTTCCGACAGTGTCAAGAATCTTCACATCGTCTGCAAGGGTATAATCGCCAAATTTATTCTTTTCGGAATTAAACTTACCGCTTACGCTGTCATAACCCTTTGCTCTTGAAAGACTAGCTTTACCGTTTGTAAATGATACATTTACTACAGCACATTTAAGCGAACTGCAATCTGATGAAGTCGCATATTCATTTACTGTTCCGTCAGGTGTAACAACCTTTGCATAGTAACTTGAATATACTGTATTATCAGGCTTTGTGAAATCTTTTTTGCCTGTTTCCGTAACAAATCCTACTGTTGTGTGTGAAGATGTGCTTTCACTTCCGCCGACAACTCCGGCTACTTCGCCGTTTCTGCCAAGAAGAAGTGTTACGGTATCACCGTACTTAAATGTTCCGCTTGATGAAAGTGCATTAAATGCGTCTACGCTTTCAACAGAATACTCTTTACCCGAAATTGTAACGCTTGTCGGCGAATCCTTTGTCGGTGACGCCTTTTCGTACACGCCTGTAACCTTATCCGTATAAGCAAGCACCATATTCAAATCTTTACAATAGTAAATAATATCGTTAAGCTGAATTTCTGACGCGTCAACTTTATTACCGCTTCTCATTACCGTTGTCGAACCGTTTGTATCGAAGTTCGCGATCCAATTTGAATTTGTAACCTTGACCGGTCCTTCCATATTACCCTTTTCATAGCTTACATAATCAACATTACTTCCGTCCATCTTTACATAAAGAATGTCGCCCATTGCCATTTCATTCTTTACAGCACCGTATGTACTCTTATTCTTATCTTTGTAACAAGTTGTGCCGTCTGTTATATCAATCTGTTCAAAACTGCCGTTTTTATAACATATAACTGCATCTGAAAGAAGTGAATAGATTACATATTTATCAAAGCTGTCCGTACCGGTTTCACTGTCTTTTTCAATAAGCATTGCATAGTCAACAGAACCGTTTGAATTTTTAAATACCTTGAATGTATCGCCTTTTTCGGCTTGCATTGCGGCATTTTCGTATGTAAGTGCCTGTGACTTGTAATATGTAGTTGTGTTTGAATTGATGTTATACATATCGCCGTCAAGAATTATATCTGAACCGATGACGTTTGAAACGGTGTATTCTTCAACTTGCTGGTCACGCGGTGTAAATGACACAAAATCTTCATCGTTCTTTACGACAATATCGCCTTTTCTGCCGACATAATCACTGTTAAAATTACCGTCAAATTCAAATGTTCCGGCTGTTGTATAGATTTTATCAGTACCAAGTGAGCTGTCCTCGTTGTGTGACGCAATAATCGTAACACCCTCAATAACTTTACTGTCAAACACTGAAGTTATAAGTTTGCTTTGATTATCTTTGATTTTTGTGTCAAGTGTATTGTAAATAAGTCTTGCAACTTGACGCCTTGTAAGTGCCTCGCCTTGCTCGGCATTTACGTTCTTTGTAATTTCAAGACTGTTTGCAAGCCCCATTTGACCGTAAGGCCATGAATCACCGAAATCCTGTGTTGTGTATCCAAGCACCTTTAATACCATTGTAAGTGCCTCTTCATATGATACCGTATTGTCAGGTCTGAATGTTGAATCAACATATCCCTCTGCAATTCCGGCTGATACAGCGGCCTTTATGTAAGGTGCTGACCAGTGAGTATATGTAACGTCTTTAAAAGGTGATACTTTTAAACCTGTTGCTACTGTATCTTTGTAGCTTGATGACGCTACTGCAATTTTCGCAAATTCCGCTCTTGATACATTGTCATCAAGTCTTAAATTGCCGTCATCATCGCCGACCATTATATTAAGTTCCGACAAAAGCGACATAATATCTTCGTCATTGTTCCAGTCTGCCAATGCAGGCAAAGTCAATAATGACATAGCCGCCGCCAAAACAAAAGAAATTATTTTCTTCATAACTTACTTCCTTTCCGTATATGTTATAAATCCGAGAAAATCTCAGTCCAAGAGAAAATCATTCGCATTGCTGAGTTATCAATCATAACGTAACGCATCTATCGGATTTAATTTGGCAGCTTTTTTAGCAGGCATATAGCCGAAGAACACACCTATCATCGCCGAAACCGTAAACGATACTACAATAGATGTCGAGGTCGGTAATATATCCATCCCCAAAAGTTTACCTGCCAGTATTGCCAAAAGCGAGCCTACAATAATACCGATTACACCGCCCAAACAACTAAGCATACCCGCCTCAATAACGAATTGAGAAAGTATATCTTTCTGCTTTGCACCAAGCGATTTTCTGATACCTATTTCCCTTGTACGTTCCGTAACCGACACAAGCATAATATTCATAATACCGATACCGGCAACAACAAGCGATATAGCCGCGATTGCGATAAGCATAAGTTCCATTTTATCAAGAATATCGGTTACACTGTCTGCCATAGACTTCATTGACGTTACAGTATAGTAATCACTGTCGCCTATATCTTTATCACAAAGTGCTTCTAAAAGCAAAACCGCTTCCTCAACCTTTTCCTGGTCAACCGCATAGACAACATAGCTGCTTACGGTTGATGTACGGTTTGTGTATGACGCCAAAGTGTACGGTATATACACACAGTTATCCGAAGAATTTTCTGTCGAGTCGTCCTGTTCTTCAAGTATTCCGACAACTTCATACGGCGTACCCGTTATTTGAATAGACTTACCGAGTGCGTCACCGCCGAAAACTTCTTTTGCTATATAAGTACCGATAACGCAGACTTTCTGCTTTCTCTCAACGTCAACATATGTAAGCTCACGTCCGTATGTAATATTATACTTTTTCATTCCGAGATAGTATTCGTTTACACCTGTTGCCTGTGTTGAAATTGTATCACTGCCGTTTTTTATAAATGCAGGCATTGAAACTGTCGGTGACTGACCTGCAATAATATCGGAATGTTCTTCCGCAAGCTGTTCCATTTCTTCAGGCTTTACTTCCTTTGTCGCGGAACGGTCTTGAATTGAAACATTGATTGATTCAATACCCATTTCTTCAAATGCGTCCGTTATTTCCGATGTCATTCCCGACATAAGACTTACAAGCGCAATAACCGCCGTAATACCGATTATAATACCGAGCATTGTAAGTATCGAACGCATTTTGTTGCCGACAATACTTGACATTGCCATCTGAAAACATTTCCAAATACTCATAATCAAGTCGCCCCCTTTGCTCTTTCATCTTCGGGAGCCTCTTCTCCGGCACCGTGCTGATTCATTACTGTTACGTCGCCCTCTGCCGGACCGTCATAAACGATACGTCCGTCTGTTATACGAATGATACGTTTTGCTTTTGCCGCTATCGAGTTATCGTGAGTGATAAGAATAATCGTATTACCCTCCGCATTAAGTTTCTGCAAAAACAGCATTACTTCACGACCTGTACGCGAGTCAAGTGCGCCTGTCGGCTCATCGGCAAGTATTACCGACGGATCGCCTGCTAAAGCTCTTGCTATTGACACTCTCTGTTGCTGACCACCCGAAAGCTGTGTCGGGTGGTTTTTCGCTTTTGATTTAAGTCCTACTCTGTCAAGTGAAGCAAGTGCTCTTTTCTCTTGTTCCGCGTCGCTAAGTCCCGCATACAAAAGCGGCAGTTCAACGTTTTCCAATACTGTTAATTTCGGCAGTAAGTTATATTGCTGAAATATAAATCCAAGCATTTTATTTCTTACATCAGCCAATTCATCTTGACTGTAATTATTAATTTCTCGTCCGTTTAATCTGTAAACACCCTTTGTTGCCACGTCAAGGCAACCTATAATATTCATACAAGTAGATTTACCACTACCCGACTGACCTACTATAGCAACAAATTCGCCTTTGTTTATAGTAAGAGATATTCCGTCAAGTGCGTGAACTTCCGTATCACCCATATGATAAATCTTATAAACATCTTTCATTTCTACCAATGGAGGCATTTTACTTCACCTCCGCTTTATCTTCCGCCCGGCATTCCGCCGCCGCCGGACATTCCTCCGCCGCCTGGCATTCCGCCGCCACCGGACATTCCGCCGCCTGACATTCCGCCGCCGTACATTCCGCCCATATTGCCATTAGGAACTACATACATATCTTGAGCATTTTGATCACCGAATGACGCATTCGCACTTGACGATTCTGTGTCAAGCGTTCTTACCTGGTCTTTTTCTGTTAAACCTGACTTGATTTCGATATAGTCTGTATCGTTAATTCCTGTTTCAACCTGAATTGCACGGTAACCGTCCGGTACATCTATATTAGTAGGTACACTTTCTTTAGCTGCCGAATTTTCATCCGATTTATCACCGTTCGGTGTATCGCCGCTTACAATCGGTATACCGCTTGACTGTGGCTTACTGTCTTTATTTTCGGCTTGTTTTCCGGCATCAGCTTTATTGCCGTCCGGTTTACCCGATTTATCTTTATTACCCTTTATAATATCCGTAACATCATTTTCGTGAGTTGTTCCGTCGTCCTTTACAAATACAATATTGCCTCTGTTTACACTGTTTACAGGTACAGCAATTACATCATCAGCCTCCTCGACAACGATTTCAGCGTTTACATTCATACCCGGCAACAAATCGCCGTAATTTTCTATTTGAATTTCGATAGTGTATGTTGTTACACCGTTTTCGTTTACACCGTCTACAGGAACTTTTGTAACCACACCTTCAAATTCACCCTCTACCGCGTCTGCCGTAACAGTAGCTTTTTGACCTGTCTTAACAAGCGCTATTTCCGTTTCGTCAACGTCAATAGAGAATTTAACGCTTGACAAATCATAAATTACACAAAGCGGATCTGTTGCATTTGAAGAATCTATCGTATCGCCTGCTTTTGAGTTTTTCTTAACGACTGTACCCTCAATCGGGGCCTCAACAACATAATCGTCAACTGCATCCTGTGCTTTTTCAATACCAAGTTCGGCATCGTCAAGTGCAAGCTGTGCGTTCTTTATGCTTGAATCCTGTGAGAAAGTATCGTTTTGCAATACTTGCTTTTCAAGTGCCAAAACCGCATCATTATATGAAAGCTGTGCATTGCTCATTGTCGAGTTTTGATTATCATACTTAACATATCCGACTTTTTGACCGCTGTAAACAGAATCTCCTACCGCAATGTTAAGATTTTCAAGGGTGCCTGATGCTGCTGATGTGATTGTTCCCTCGCTTACATATTCAAACTGTGCCGTATTTGCACAAGCAACTCCGTTTATTTCCGCACTGCCGTAATCATTTGTTGTAAGTGCGCCGGGATTTGTGACTTCAACCGTTACATACACAACTTTTGCGTGTGCGTCTGTTGAAACGGCTGACGATGATTTTTCTTTAACAGTTCCGTAAATCGTATCGCCCGAACCTATAACAGATACTGTTGCGGCTGCGCCTGTCTGAATACTTTCGGCATCAACTTCATTAAACGGTATTCTCAGTTTCATATAAGAATCGTCATACAATGTTGCAACCGCTGCACCGGCATTGATATGGTCACCTTCTTTTACGGATAATTCTTTAACTTTACCTGCTGAATTTGACTGTATGTACTGATTGTTTTTAGTATCATTAAGCGAATTTAATGCCTTTGTTACTGCATTTTGTGCAGACTTTGTACCGATATTGTTTGAAGAAACAGTCTGTGCCTTTTGCTTTACCGCGTCAACATATGCCTGTTGTGCTTTTGCAAGTGCATTTTTTGCCGTACTCAAAGAATTTTGAGCGTCGCTGTCCTCAAATTGATAAAGCTTATCACCTTTCTTAACAACGTCACCCTCTTTGAATGTATCACTTGTTATATCGCCCGACTTGATTGTCGTTACGTTATACGAATCATTCGGCTCGATAGCTGATGAACCTGTGATTGTATTAGTGATTGTTCGGCGTTCAACCGGAGAATCGGTATACATAACTTTTACGGCACTGTTGTTTTTGGACTTTATAATAAGTCCCGAACATATACCTGCAAGTATTGCTATTACAAGAATAATTATAAGTAATTTCTTGCCTATCTTAAACTTACCGATAAAGAACTTCTTGTTTTGCTTGTCATATCCAATGAATTTCTTTTTCGGTTTCTTTTCTTCATCACTGTTGTCATCATCATCTGAAAATCCAGATATTTCTTCAAAAGTGAGTTCGTCTGCATTTGTATCTTCTGTGTTAGATACTTCTGCTTCACTTTCCAAAAGCTTTTGCTCCTTTTCAGAAGTAAAATCTCCCATATTTCTTGCCTCCTGCACCTTTATATTTTTAACTTATCTGCTCTGCGACTTTAGTTAATTTATCGCAAAACATTTTAAGGTCTGCTTCATCTACATCTCTGAAACATTCCTGTAAGTTTCTGATTATAACTTTCCTTTGATTTTCATATGCTTTTCTGCCCTCGTCAGTAAGAACTATATAACTCTTACGCTTATCGGTTGTATCCGATATACTTTTAACCAAGTTTTTTTTCTTCAAAGCCTTTATGCTTTGAGAAATAGCCGCCTTACTGACTTTTAAAATGTCACTCATCATAGTGACCGTCATCATTTTTCCGTCATTTGCGGACTGAGTAAGTAAATTCAACATCATATAATCGCCCCTTGACATTTCCTCAAAAGGACACTTTGAAAGAAACCACAGCTTTATCCTGCTTACGATTTCCCAACATTGAAGAAACATTTCTTCTTTCACCGTGTATCCCCCCACACACCGTAATATTAAATTTTGTTAATTTACTTAACTATTTTACCACCACAATTATTCAAAGTCAATATTTACACTTTTGATACAATATGAATTTACACTTTATTCACATTTCATTTGAATATTATTAACTTTTAGTATATAATAACTATATCATAATTGTACGAGGTGATATTAAGTGAAAAAAACATATATTGATACGGCTATGGAACGTATCGCACCTGATTTAATACTTAAAGGAGGAAACGTTGTCGATGTTTTTTCGGGCAGAGTTATTAAAGCCGATGTTATTATAAAAGACGGTATTATCTGCGGTGTCGGTTCATACAGCGGTGAAAACGAACAAGACGTTTCCGGCAAATATATTATGCCGGGTTTTATCGATTCGCACGTTCATATTGAATCATCTATGACGCAGCCGTCCGAATATGCAAAGGCAGTTATGCCTCACGGTATTACAACCGTTATTGCCGATCCTCACGAAATAACAAACGTATGCGGTGAAGACGGTCTTGAATTTATGTTAAAGTCTGCGAAAAATATTCCGCTTGACGTAAATCTTATGTTGCCGTCATGTGTACCTGCAACGCCTTTTGAACATACAGGTGCTAATCTTGACGCAAAAACGACTCAAAAACTTGCACCTAAATTCTTCGGTATCGGTGAAATGATGAATTATCCCGGTATTGTTTCAGGTGATGATGAAACACTCGGTAAGCTGTGTCTTGACATCATTGACGGTCACGCACCTTTGCTTTCGGGTCATGAGCTTGACGCATATGCAAGTGCCGGTATAAAAACCGACCACGAATGCAGTGTCGTTGAAGAAATGACCGAAAAGATAAGCAAAGGTATGTATATTCTTCTTCGTGAGGGTACGCTTTCGCTTGACGTTGCAAAACTTATCAAGGGTGTAACCCCTTACACGTTAAGACGTTGTGCGTTTTGTACCGATGACAGATTTGTCGGCGAAATTATTCGTGACGGCAGTATTGACCACTGTATCAGAAAAGCCGTTTCACTCGGTCTTAACAATATTGACGCAATCATTATGGCTACGCTTAATGCTTGTGAAATGTACGGTATGAAGAATAAAGGTGCAATCGCTCCGTCATACGTTGCCGATATTGTCGTTGCCGATGATTTGAATTTAAGTTCAATATCACAAGTCTACAAAAACGGCAAACTTGTATGTGAAAACGGTAAAGCATTGTTTGAATGCGAAACAGTTGACAATTCAAAAGTTACAAATACCGTTCATCTGCCGAAAATATCAGACGACTTCTTCAAGACTGATGTTAAAGACAAATTTGATGCTATCGAACTTATACCCGAAAGTATTATCACAAAAAAGGTTACTGTATCATATTCTGACAGCCTTTCTAAAGTATGCGTTATCGAACGTCATCATAATTTAGGTACAAAGGGTATCGGATTTGTAACCAATTACGGAATTACAAACGGTGCTATCGCCACTTCTATCGGTCACGACAGCCATAACGTAATCGTTATCGGCGATAACGACAGCGATATGGCACTTGCCGTAAATACTCTCGGTACAAGCGGCGGTATTGCAGTTTGTTCAGAGGGTAAAGTTATCGCGTCAATGACTCTTGATATTGCGGGACTTATGTCCGTAAAATCAGCCGATGAAGTTACAAGAGAACACGATAACCTTTACAGTGCAGCAAAAGTGCTTAATATAACAGATAAAATCGATCCGTTTTTGTCACTTGCATTTTTGCCGCTACCTGTAATCCCCGAAGTTCGTATTACCGATTCGGGACTTTTCGATGTTATTAATTTTAAATTTGTGGAATGATGTTTTATTTTGCGGAGGGGCGATCATTGGTCGCCCTTTTTCTGTTCCCCTATCACCACCCCTCAGTCGGCTCTGTCAACAGCTCCCCTCTTTGGGTGCCTTACTAATGCCTCTCCTCAAGGAGAGGTGGTACGCACTGTCGGAGTGATGGCTGTTATTCGGCGTCCTTTTTCACATTCCAACACGTTAAGGCAATCCGATATGGCTTGCCTTATTTATTAATTTGTTGCACCTGTGTCGGTTGTGTTATCCGCTGTTTTTTGTCTGTGACCGCCGCCGAAACCCGAATTTGACTTTGTTCCTATCTTCGTTATACTGCTTTCAATTTCGGCACTTCCGATTTCTTCACCGCTTGCGTAAACCGTATACGTTTCACCTGTTTTAAGTTTATCCGATGAGTACACAATCTTACTTCCGCCTTTAACGGCTGTATACTCAGCGATTGTCTTACCGTTTGAATCAGTTATCTTAACTTCATCACCCGCGGAAATCTGTGAAGTTGTGTATGCCAAAATTACGTTTTGAGCAGAGTAACTGTTCGGACTTTCGTCCATACCGCTGCCGCTTACACCTATAATTGTACCGCCGTTTACTATAAACGCACCGTCTGTATCAAAAGCACTTTCTGCACCCGTTGCCTGTGCGTCAACCGTAATAGTACCGCCATTGATGAACAATGAACCATTTGAATCAATACCGTCTGCGTCGGCAACTATTTTAATATTACCGCCGTTGATTTGAATATGATGTTCACTGTCCTGTTCATTACCCTCGGCTTGTTGCATATTCGGAGGTGTCATTTGACCGCCGTTTTTGTCACTTGGTATTTCCGGAGGTGTCATTTGATTACCGTCCTGTCCGTTCGGCATTTCCGGCGGTGTCATTTGACCGCCGTTTTTGTCACTTGGCATTTCCGGCGGTGTCATTTGATTACCGTCCTGTCCGTCACTGTTTTGTCTGCCAATTTGACCTCTGTTGCCCTGCTGACCGCCTTGCATATTAGTACCGCCGCCGAAACCGCCGTTTTGATTTGCACCTGTACCTCCTGAATTCAATCCGTCATCACTTGCAGTTATGTCAATATTACCGCCGTTTATCGTCAAAATCTTCTTACTTTCAATACCCTCGGTTGATTTTGTTATCGTTATATCACCGTCATCAATCGTTACATCACCATGACCTGATATACCTTTTTTACTCTCCGACGATAAATTAAGTGTACCGCACGTAATATTTATATCAGACGTGCAATGAATAGCATGGTCTGTCGAATTAACTGTAACTTCACCGCCCGATATTTCAAGCATCCAATCCGCTTTTATACCTTTGCTTGAAGTATCGTCACTATCATCACTTTCTTCTGTTTGCGTAAACTGATTATTATTTTGAATTTGTTCACGCATTGATTGAATTTCATCATCTGTCATTTGTGACAAATCTTTCATTTCACCTCGACCGCCGAAGTCATTAGATGTACTTGTCTTAACCTCGCCTGTTGTCGTAACATTCACTTCACCGCCCGATATATCAAGTATTTCTTCCGCTTGAAGTCCGTCACCCTCTGCAGTAACATTTACAGTACCTCCGCTTATCGCAAGTGTGTCATTTGCATGAATACCGTCATTTTTTGCATTTACGGTAATATTTACGTTACCGATTTCAATGCTGTTACTGCTGAAAATACCGTGATTATAATTTCCGTTTACGGTAAGTGCGCCACTGCCCTTAATTTCAAGATTATCTCTTGATGTTATACAGCCTTTTTCATTTTCATCACCGCTTGTGTAATTTTCCCCGTCCGTCAAAGTATTTTCGGTGTTGTCCGTCAAAGTGATATAAGCCTTGTCGGCATTCTTTACATATACAGCCGAACCGTTTTTATTTGTAAGACTCATACCCGACAAACGAAGTTTAACTTTTTCTTCGGTGTCAATAACAATTTGACCGTCATCAAGTGTGCCTGTGACTTCAAAGTCACCGCCCTTTGAAATTGTTATAATGTCATCCGATACGCTTATACCGTCACCTGTAACTTCAACATTGTCAAGATCAACCGTTCCTGTGTTGTCTTTCCAAGACTCATCCTCATCATCTTGCGGAGTGGTTATTGTAACTGTGTTGTTCTTTTCATTCCACTCAACATCAAGTCCAAGCATATCACTTATTGCACGAATCGGAACAAGTGTTCTTCCGTCCTCGATTATAGGTGCAACATCAGATGAATATGTCTCGTCATTCTTAGTCATATTATTGCTGCCGATAGTCATTTGTATAGTCTTTGACTTTTTCTTTGCGGTTATCGTCTGCGTGTCGCTGTCCCATTTAACCTTTGCACCGAATGTTTCAAATATGGTACGCATAGGAACCATTACTCTGCCATCTACGATTTCAGGCTGAACGTCAAAGCTGATTTTTTCTCCGTCAAATGTAACCGTAATATCATTGCTCTTTGCCAAAACACATCCGCTGCCGATTGTTGCGGTAATTGCAACTACTGCTGCTATACTTATTATCTTTTTCTTTAATCCGATATTCATTTTTATTACCCCTTTCCTTTATGTTGATTTCATTATACATTTAGTTTCTTAAATAAACCTTAAAGGAAGAATTTTATTTATGAATATTTTGTTAATAAAAAAAAATGGCTACAAATTGATGTGACCCCCAAAAGTTAGACTTTTTATAGCGTAGTAGTTTTAACGACT
>ERZ791906.1953-NODE-1953-length-13020-cov-5.025685_pt1 | contig 13020 bp, 10 predicted proteins | sample MGYA00510146_ERZ791906 | MGnify/ENA primary metagenome ERZ791906 (study PRJEB30046, sample SAMN00792096) | human gut metagenome | study: EMG produced TPA metagenomics assembly of the A metagenome-wide association study of gut microbiota in type 2...
TCCTCGTCGTCGATGGCGATGGCCATGTCAGTGTTCTTCACGTTGTGGATCCAGGGGATGTGCTTGTCGCCGATGCCCTCAATGCGGTGGCCGCCGAAGCCGTTATTCAGGATCGTCGGGCACTGGAGCGCTTCGCCCACGCCGAGCTTCATGCCTGGATAACGCTCCTTGAGGAGGTCGCCCGCGCTCATCGTACCGGCGGAACCGGATGTGAAGCACGCGCCCGCGAGACGCTGGCCGGGCTTCTTCACGGCCTCGAAGAGGTCTGCAAGGGCGTAGCCCGTGACATTGTAGTGCCACAGCGGGTTGCCCATCTCTTCAAACTGGTTGAAGATCATCATGCTGGGGTCCTGCTTGAGCTCCCAGGTCTTGTCGAAAATCTCCTTGACGTTGGACTCGCAGCCCGGCGTCGCAATGACCTGACCGGCAATCTTGGAGAGCCAGTCGAAGCGCTCCTTGCTCATCTCCGCGGGGAGAATGGCGACGGAGTCGACGGCGAGGAGCTTCGAGTTGAACGCGCCGCCGCGGCAGTAGTTACCGGTGGAGGGCCACACGGCGTGATGATACGTCGCGTCGAACTGGCCGGTGACGAGGCGCGGGGCGAGGCAGCCGAACGAAGCGCCGACCTTGTGGCAGCCCGTGGGGAACCACTTGCCCGCCATGGCGAGGATGCGGCAGGGAACGCCGGAGAGCTCGGACGGAATTTCAACATAATTCGGCACGGCCTGATAGAGGCCGCCGGACTCCTTGGCCTCGTTCTTCCACGTGATGCGGAAGAGGTTCAGCGGGTTGACGTCCCAAAGGCCGACGGTCTTGAGCTTTTCCTGAATTTTCTCAGGGATGGTCTCAGGATGCTGCATCTGCGCGATGGTCGGGATGATAACGTTGTTTTCCTTGGCCTTCTCAATGTTGTGCTGCAGGCCGGTCTTGTTGATGGTCAAATCGATCTTGCCCATGGTTCACTTCTCCTCCTGTTGTTTGTCAATATAAGAATATAGTGTGTATTTGGATATGCCGAAGTATTTTGCGATCTTGTCTCCGGACTTTGTGACGAGGAATGCTCCGTTCTGGCTCAAAAAGCCGATGGCGCGCATCTTATCTTCCTTGTTCATCAGCGCGACGGGTTTACCGACAAGCGCGACCGACTGGGCGATGAGCTCGTCAAGCAGGTCATTGACGTTGACGATCTTTTCCGGCTCGCCCTGCGTCTTATCCTTTGTGTCGATCAACTCGTGCACCGCATCCTCGACCATCAGGAGCGAGGAAATGTCGTAATTGATGCCAAGGATTGCAACCACCTTGCCGTTCCTGCCGCGGATATACATGGTAGAGGACTTGAGGATCTTCCCGTCCGGCGTTTTGGTGAGGTAGCTCAAGTGGTCGCTCGGCTGCGCGTCGGCCTGACGCACCTGCTCTAAAACAACGTGCGACGCGCCGTCGCCCACCTTGCGGCCTGTGACGTGGCCGTTCTCGATGGCAACGATGGAATGCTCGGGGTGCTTGGCGCCCACATCGTGGATCACCACCTCGCAATGGCTGCCAAAGGTCGCGGCGATGCCCTTTGCGACCTGCTCCAGTGTCTTCAGCGTTGCGGCTTCTATGGTCTATCCCTCCTCTGATCGCCCGTCCGCCCTATTTTGCTGTGCAAATTGCACAGCTTTCCATCGAAACGGGCATGTTCTTTCATCCCTATAATACCATAAATTGATCGAATTGCAATCACTTTCTTAAAAAATTTTTGAAATGCAAATTTTTTGTTTGACAACTGTCGTTCTTATGCTATGATAAGGACAGTGTAACAGAAAATTGACCCCGATCGATAGAAAATACTATTACTTTTAACGGAGGTTTTACCATGGATTTCGAAGCCATCAAGAAAGCCGCACAGGCCTACGGCCCCGATATGACCCGCTTCCTGCGTGATATGATCGCCATCCCCAGCGAGAGCTGCGAGGAAAAGGGCGTCGCCCACCGCATCGCCGAGGAGATGAAGAAGCTCGGTTACGATAAGGTCGAGTTCGACGCGCTCGGCAACGTCATCGGCTGGATGGGCTCGGGTGACAAGATCATCGCCATCGACTCCCACATCGACACCGTCGGCATCGGCAACCGCGAAAACTGGACGCACGACCCGTACGAGGGCTACGAGGATGACAAGGTCATCTACGGCCGCGGCGGCAGCGACCAGGAGGGCGGCATGGCTGCGGCGGCCTACGGCACGAAGATCATGAAGGACCTCGGCCTCATTCCCGAGGGCTACAAGATCATGGTCGTCGGCTCCGTGCAGGAGGAGGACTGCGACGGCATGTGCTGGCAGTCCATCGTCAACGAATACTTCAAGGGCCCCGAGGATGCGAGAAACCAGATCGAATTCGTCATCTCCACCGAGCCGACCGACGGCGGCATCTACCGCGGTCACCGCGGCCGCATGGAGATCCGCGTCGACATGCACGGCGTCTCCTGCCACGGATCCGCCCCCGAGCGCGGCGACAACGCCATCCACAAGATGGCCGAAGTGCTGCTCAACGTGCGCGACCTGAACGAGAACGACGCCGCTGACGACAAGGAGATCAAAGGCCTTGTCAAGATGCTCGATCCAAAGTATAATCCTGAGCATTGGGAGGATGCGCGCTTCCTTGGCCGCGGCACCTGCACCACGAGCCAGATCTTCTTCACCTCTCCCTCCCGCTGCGCTGTCGCCGACAGCTGCTCGATCTCCATCGACCGCCGCATGACCGCAGGCGAGACCTATCAGTCCTGCCTGAAGGAGATTGAAGACCTGCCCGCGTGCAAGAAGTACGCGAACGACATCAAGGTCTCCATGTACATGTACGACCGTCCGTCCTGGACCGGCCACGTCTACGAGACCGAGGCTTTCTTCCCCACCTGGATCAACAAGGAGACCGCGCCCCACGTGCAGGCGCTCGTCGACGCGCACCACGCTCTCTGGGGCACCGAGCGCATCGGCGCGGACGAAAAAGCCATGTCCACGCGCACTGGCCGTCCCTTAACTGACAAGTGGACGTTCTCCACGAACGGCGTTTCTATTCAGGGCCGCTACGGCATCCCCTGCGTCGGCTTCGGCCCCGGCGCTGAATCTCAGGCCCACGCGCCCAACGAGATCACCTGGAAGCAGGACCTCGTCACCTGCGCGGCGCTGTACGCGGCTGTCCCCGGTCTCTACAAGCCCGAGAACAAGGACGGCTCTGCCACCTCCTTCCGTCAGGAGTTAACGGGCAACAATATCAAATAACGTGCTTCGCCCGTCATTTGATATTAAGAGGCTGCACTTCGCTTCGCACCTCGCCTTTGGCTCGACGCGCGCTGCGTGAGAAGTGTTTTTTGCCACGCGCATGTCGCGGCAAAAAACGGATCAAGATCATTTGCGCCGTGCGCGGCGCAAATATTTCAAACGATTTTTAATATACTATAAAATAAAGGAGAAAATTATCTATGAGCAAGACTGTTGAACTGGCACGCCACCTTGAGACGCTGCACATCAATAACATGTACAAGAGCGACTTCTACTGGACGTGGGACAAGAGCGACGAGGAGATCGACGCGGTCTTCACCGTGGCCGACGCGCTGCGCGACCTGCGCGAGCGCAACAAGAACACGAAGATCTTCAATTCCGGCCTCGGCATTTCGATCTTCCGCGACAACTCCACGCGCACGCGCTTCTCGTTTGCCTCCGCGTGCAATCTGCTGGGTCTTGAGGAGCAGGTGCTCGATGAAAAGAAGTCCCAGATCGCACACGGCGAGACCGTGCGCGAGACGGCGAACATGGTCTCGTTCATGGCCGACGTCATCGGCATTCGCGACGATATGTTCATCGGCGAGGGCCACAAGTATCAGAAGACCTTCATGGACGCGCTCGAAGAGGGCTACCGCGACGGCATCCTCGAACAGCGCCCGACGCTTGTGAACCTCCAGTGCGACGTCGACCACCCGACGCAGTGCATGGCCGATATGCTCCACATCATCCACTACTTCGGCGGCGTGGAGAACCTCAAGGGCAAGAAGGTCGCCATGACATGGGCCTATTCCCCGAGCTACGGCAAGCCCCTCTCCGTCCCGCAGGGCGTTATCGGCCTCTTCACCCGCTTCGGCATGGATGTCACCCTCGCTCACCCCGAAGGCTACGAGGTCATGCCCGAGGTCGAGGAGATCGCCAAGAAGAACGCGGCGGCCACTGGCGGCAGCTTCAAGAAGTGCAACGACATGAAGGAAGCCTTCAAGGACGCCGACATCGTCTATCCCAAGTCCTGGGCGCCGTTCAAGGCCATGGAGGAGCGCACGAAGCTCTATCAGGCCGGCGACAAGGACGGCATCGACGAGCTGGAGAAAAAGCTGCTCGCGCAGAACGCCGAGCACAAGGACTGGGCCTGCACCGAAGAGATGATGAAGCTCACCAAGGACGGCAAGGCGCTCTATCTCCACTGCCTGCCCGCCGACATCACCGGTCTTTCCTGCCCTGAGGGCGAGGTCGACAACAGCGTGTTCGACCGTTACATCGTGCCTCTGTACAAGCAGGCGTCCTACAAGCCGTATATCATTGCCGCGATGATGTTCCTCGCGCAGGTCAAGGACCCCGTCCGCGCGCTGATGGAAATGGACAAGAGCGGCGAAGAGCGCAAGATGTTCTAACATCGCGCATTTCATTTGTAAAAAGGCGGCACAGCCGCTTTTGAGAGAAGAGAGTTTTTAAAAAATCAAGGAGAGATAGTCATCATGAGCAAGAGAATCGTCATCGCCCTGGGCGGCAACGCGCTGGGCAACACCCCCTACGAGCAGCTCGCCCTCGTCACCGAGACCGCAAAGCCCATCGTCGACCTGATCGCGCAGGGCAACGAGGTCATCATCGCCCACGGCAACGGCCCGCAGGTCGGCATGATCAACCTCGGCATGGCCACCGCCGCTGAGGCCAAGGCCATCAAGTCCGACATGCCCTTCCCCGAGTGCGGCGCGATGAGCCAGGGCTATATCGGCTATCACCTGCAGAACGCCATCGGCAACGAGCTCGCCTCCCGCGGCATGAACAAGGACGTCGCGACCGTCGTGACGCAGGTGCTCGTCGACGAGGCTGACCCCGCTTTCCAGCATCCGACCAAGCCCGTCGGCGCGTTCTACGACAAGGAGACCGCCGACCGCATCGCCGCAGAAAAGGGCTACACCATGGTCGAGGACGCGGGCCGCGGCTACCGTCAGGTCGTTCCCTCCCCCAAGCCGATCGACGTCATCGAAAAGAACACCGTCAAGGCGCTTGTTGACAACGGCACCGTCGTCATCACCGTCGGCGGCGGTGGTATCCCCGTCGTGCGCCGTGACGGCAAGCTCTACGGCACGCCCGCGGTCATCGACAAGGACTTCGCCTCCGCCAAGCTCGCAGAGCTGCTCGACGCGGATATGCTCGTCATCCTGACGGCGGTCGAGAAGGTCGCCATCAACTTCGGCAAGCCCGACCAGAAGGGTCTCGACACCCTGACGCCGGACGAGGCGCGCAAGTATATCGACGAAAAGCAGTTCGCCCCCGGCTCCATGCTGCCGAAGGTCCAGGCCGCCATGTCGTTCGCCGAAAGCAAGCCCGGCCGCGTTGCGCTCATCACGCTGCTGGAAAAGGCGGCCGAGGGCATCGAAGGCAAGACCGGCACCCGCGTGCAGATGTAACATTCGTTCCAAACAACCCGCACTTTTATGCAAAAGACCCGCTCAATGAGCGGGTCTTTTTTCGTTTTTTCCATGGAGTATCCACTCTTTTCTCCCCTATGACTAAAAGAGCCAAGCCTTTTTTGGTCAAGTTTGATCACCGATTTTCGTTTTTCCTGTTGATAAATTTTACCATTTTATGTATCATGGTGATAACGGTATTCAAATCTTTTGATTGCCGTAAAATTTAAGGAGGATTTACCGAAATGAAGAAGTTCCTTGCACTGCTCCTGAGTCTCGTGATGGTCCTCGCCCTCGTCGCCTGCGGCGATAAGAAGGACGATACCAACACCGACGATCAGGACAACAACGAAGTCACCGATTTCAAGGTCGGCTTCATCATGCTCCACGACGAAAACTCCACCTACGACCTCAACTTCATCAACGCTGCAAAAGAGGCCTGCGAGACGCTCGGCGTCGAGTACACCATCGTGACCAACGTTCCCGAAGGTCAGGAGTGCTACGACAAGGCCGCTGAGCTCGCCGACGCCGGCTGCAACATCATCTTCGCCGACTCCTTCGGTCACGAGGACTACATGATCCAGGCCGCGAAGGACTTCCCCGACGTGCAGTTCTGCCACTCCACCGGCACCAAGGCGCACACCGAGGGTCTCTCCAACTATCACAACGCCTTCGCTTCCATCTATGAAGGCCGTTACCTCGCCGGTATCGCTGCCGGTATGAAGCTCAACGAGATGATTGCCAACGGTGAGTTCACCGCAGACGAGGCCAAGATCGGCTACGTCGGCGCCTTCACCTATGCCGAGGTTATCTCCGGCTACACCTCCTTCTTCCTGGGCGCTCGCTCCGTCTGCCCCACTGCCACGATGGAAGTCACCTTCACCGGCAGCTGGTATGACGAGACCGCCGAGAAGGAAGGCGCGCAGAAGCTCATCAAGAACGGCTGCAAGCTCATCAGCCAGCACGCCGACTCCATGGGCGCTCCCACCGCTTGCGAGACCGCCGGTGTTCCCGACGTTTCCTACAACGGTTCCACCGAGGCCGCCTGCCCCAACACCTATCTGATCTCCTCCCGCATCGACTGGGCTCCCTACTATGAGTATGCCATCACCGCTGCCATGAACGGCGAGGCCATCGACGCTGACTGGACCGGCACCCTTGCTACCGGCTCTGTCGTGCTGACCGACCTGAACGAGAACGTTGCTGCCGAGGGCACCGCTGAGGCCATTGCCGATGCGACCGCCAAGCTCGAGAGCGGCGAGCTCCACGTCTTCGACTGCTCCACCTTCACCGTGGACGGCCAGCCTGTCACCTCTTACATGGCTGACGTCGACACCGATCCCGACTACACGCCCGACACCGAGGTTGTCCAGGACGGTTATCTGGCTGAGTCCACCGCCCGTTCCGCCCCGTACTTCCAGCTCATGATCGACGGCATTGATCTGCTGGATACTAATTTCGGCTAATTGTTTCTGCTACTACATATCGGGCTGCCTTCGGGCAGCCCGATATCTTTTTTCTTTTTGTGGCACTTTTCGCTATTTTGCTAAAAATTTTTGTACACTTCTAATTTTTTTTGTGTTTTTTTCTGTTTTACATTTACAACGCCGTTCAATTATGCTAATATATGACTTGTACAAATACAATGCTGCGGGGTTTTCTTCCTGTGCCCTCCAGCGGAAAAAGGGGTGACCGCCTTGGGAACTGCATGCGCAGTTAAAATGGAGAATGTCACGAAGCGGTTCGGCAAAGTGGTGGCGAACAACGCCATCAACCTTGAGCTGCACGAGGGCGAGATCCTGTCGCTGCTCGGCGAGAACGGCAGCGGCAAGACGACGCTGATGAACATGCTCTCCGGCATCTATTTCCCCGACGAGGGGCAAATCTACATTCACGGCGAACCCGTCACGATCGCCTCCCCCAAGGATGCGTTCGAACACGGCATCGGTATGATCCACCAGCACTTCAAGCTCGTTGATCTTTTCACCGCAACGGAGAATATCATCCTCGGCCTTGAAGGCAAGCTCGACATTGCCGAAGCCAGCAAAAAGGTCAAAGAGATCTGCGACAAATACGGGTTCGACATCGACCCCAATCAGAAGATCTACGACATGTCCGTTTCGCAGAAGCAGACCGTCGAGATCGTCAAGGTGCTCTACCGCGGGGCGGACATCCTCATTCTGGACGAGCCGACCGCAGTGCTCACCCCGCAGGAGACGGACAAGCTCTTCGCCATCATGCGAAACATGAAGGCCGACGGCAAGTCCCTCATTATCATCACGCATAAGCTGCACGAGGTGCTCGACGTGTCCGACCGCGTGGCCGTGCTGCGCAAGGGCGAATACGTCGGTGACGTCGCCACCAAGGACGCCGACCAGCAATCGCTGACCGACATGATGGTCGGCCACACGGTGAGCCTGAACATCAGCCGCCCCGAGCCGAAGGACGTTGAAAAGCGCCTCGTCATCGAAGGCCTGACAGCTTACGACGAGCTTGGCGTCAAGCGTCTGGACGATGTCAGCTTCACCATCAACGCGGGCGAGGTGCTCGGCATCGCGGGCGTCGCAGGCAGCGGCCAGCGCGAGCTGCTCGAGTCCATTGCGGGCCTCTACCCCGTTGCCTCCGGCCATGTCACGTTCTATCCGCCCGACGGCGGCAAGGAAAAGGAACTCGTCGGTCTCGACCCGATGAAGATCCGCAAGAGCGGCATTTCGATGTCGTTCGTCCCCGAAGACCGACTCGGCATGGGCCTGGTCGGCTCGATGGGCATGACGGGCAACATGATGCTGCGCTCCTGGCGCAAGGGTAAGGGTCTGTTCCTTGACCGCAAGGATCCCGAAGCGCTCGCCAACCGCATCTGGGAAGAGCTCGGCGTCGTCACGCCCAGCACGTCCTTCCCCGTGCGCCGCATGTCCGGCGGCAACGTGCAGAAGGTGCTTGTCGGACGCGAGATCGCCCAGTCCCCCGCCGTGCTGATGACCGCTTACGCCGTGCGCGGCCTGGACATCAACACCTCCTATACCATTTACAACCTGCTGACAGAGCAGAAGATGCACGGCGTCGCCGTCGTTTATGTCGGCGAAGACCTCGACGTGCTGCTTGAGCTGTGCGACCGCATCGTCGTTCTCTGCGGCGGTCAGGTCTCCGGCGTGGTCGACGCCAGAAAGACCGACAAGCGCGAGGTCGGCGCACTGATGACGCTCGTGAGGGGAGGCAACAAGGATGAATAAGAAACAGTCGCTCTTCCACATCGCCAAGCGCGATACGCTCCCCTGGTACAAGGCCGTTTTGATCCGCGGCGGCGCGATCGTGCTCGCTTTGATCGTCTGCGCGATCGTCACAACGCTGCTGACGGGCGAAAATCCCATCAAGGTCTACTCCACGATCCTCTACGGCGCGTTCGGTACGTCGCGCAAGAGCTGGGTCACGTTCCATAACCTCGCGATCCTGCTCGGCATTTCGCTCGCGGTCACGCCCGCGTTCAAGATGCGCTTCTGGAACATCGGTGCCGAGGGTCAGGTGCTCATCGGCTGCCTTGCCACCGCGGCCTGCATGATCTGCCTTGGCGGCAAGATCCCCAACGGTCTTCTCATCGTCATTATGATCGTCGCCTCCGTCGCGGCAGGCGCGCTGTGGGGCTTCCTCCCCGGTATCTTCAAGGCCAAGTGGAACACGAACGAAACGCTCTTCACGCTCATGATGAACTACATCGCGACACAGCTCGCCGCGTTCTTCATCATCGTGTGGGAAGTGCCCAAGGGCTCGGGCAAGATCGGTATCATCAACCAGAATACCGAGGCCGGCTGGCTCCCCGTTCTCGGCGGCCAGCGCTATCTCCTCCCGATCCTGCTTGTGGCGATCCTCACGGGCGTTATGTACATCTATCTCAATTACAGCAAGCACGGCTATGAGATCGCCGTTGTCGGTGAGAGCCAGCGCACCGCGAGCTATGCGGGCATCAAGGTCGAGCGTGTCATCGTGCGCACGATGGTGCTCTCCGGCGCGATCTGCGGCCTCATCGGCCTGCTGCTCACCGCCGGTACGGACCACACGCTGACCACCACCATCGTCGGCGGACGCGGCTTCACAGCGGTCATGGTCTCCTGGATGGCCAAGTTCAACCCCATCATGATGATCTTCACGAGCCTTCTTATCGTGGTTCTGAGCCGCGGCGCGAGCGAGATCTCCAGCGTGTTCGGCCTAAACCACTCCTTCGCCGATATCCTGACGGGCATCATCCTATTCTTCATCATCGGCAGCGAGTTTTTCATCAGCTACAAGGTCAGCCTGCGCAAGAGCAAGAAGGAGGCGTGAAGCAATGATATTTGATCTAACTGCTTTTCTTCCCCGTGCGGTCATGCAGGGCATTCCCCTGCTCTACGGCAGCACCGGTGAGATCCTGACGGAAAAGTCCGGCAACCTGAACCTCGGCATTCCGGGCGTGATGTACGTCGGCGGTATCTGCGGCGTCATCGGCGCGTTCTTCTACGAGCAGTCCACCCCGGCTGCCGACATGAACGCGTTCCTCGCCATCGGTATCCCGATGCTCTGCTCGCTTTTGGGCTCGCTTCTGATGGGCCTTCTCTACTGCCTGCTGACCGTTACGCTGCGCGCCAACCAGAACGTCACGGGTCTTGCACTCACGACGTTCGGCGTCGGCATCGGCAACTTCTTCGGCGGCTCGCTCATCAAGCTGACCGACAGTGAAGTCCCCTCCATCGCGCTGAGCGCGACGAGCGCCTATTTCAGCAAATCTCTGAATGTCGGCGGCTGGTTCGGTCAGGTTTTCCTGTCCTACGGCTTCCTTGCCTACCTCGCCATCGTCATCGCATTGTTCGCGTCGTACTTCCTCAAGCGCACCCGCACGGGTCTTCACCTGCGCGCCGTGGGCGAGAGCGCGGCGACGGCGGACGCAGCCGGCATCAACGTGACGAAGTACAAATACCTCGCCACCTGCATCGGCAGCATGATCGCTGGTCTCGGCGGCCTGTATTACGTCATGGACTACGCCTGCGGCGTCTGGTCCAACAACGCCTTCGGCGACCGCGGCTGGCTCGCCATCGCGCTCGTCATCTTCACGATCTGGCGTCCGAACGTCAGCGTGCTGGCCTCCATCCTGTTCGGCGGGTTCTACATCCTCTATATCTTCATCCCCACCGGCACCAACCTTGCCATCAAGGAGCTCTACAAGATGCTCCCCTACGTCGTCACGCTGGTCGTTCTGATCATCGTGTCGCTGCGCAAGAAGCGCGAGGATCAGCCGCCCGCATCGCTGGGTCTGAGCTACTTCCGCGAAGAGAGATAAAAAATCTTCAAAAACGGCAACCGAATCGGTTGCCGTTTTTGAGTAGGATCGCACTCCGCTCTGCGCACACGCCGCAGGCGCGTACACTCGCTCCGCGCAAAGTGTTTTTTGCCACGCACGTGTCGCGGCAAAAAACGATCAAATTCATTTGCGCCGTGCGCGGCGCAAAATAGCGCGCACATGTCGTCCTCCGCGACGAATTCCAATTTATTTCACGCCGTGCGCGGCGTGAAACTCTGCGAGGCTTTTGAGCTGTTTTGCCGCTGGAGGCAGCAAAATGCGCTTCTTGCTATTTTTCACTAAATCTGCCTGTGTTTGGCGCGGGTCTAAGAGGTATTGCTATGTCTACTCTGCTCATTCAAAACATTCGTTCGCTGGTGCCGTGTGATGACGCGGACACGGTTTATGAAAACGTCGATCTGTATGCTGAGGATGGATTCATCCGCGCGATCGGTAAAAATCTGCCGCAGGAGGCGGAAAAGGTGATTGACGCGAGCCACATGCTCTGCTACCCCGGCCTTGTCAACACGCACCATCATCTCTATCAGGTCTTTTCCCGCAACCTGCCGGAAGTACAGAACATGGAGCTCTTCGACTGGCTCAAAACGCTCTATGAGATCTGGAAAAACCTCGACGAGGATGTCATCCGCCTCTCGACGCTCACGGGCCTTGGCGAGCTGATGAAGCACGGCTGTACGACCTGCTTCGACCATCACTATGTCTTCCCTGCGGGCGCGGGCGACCTCATTGGCGCGCAGTTTGCCGCGTCGGACGAGATCGGCGCGCGCATGTACGCCTCGCGCGGCAGTATGGATCTCTCTGTCAAGGACGGCGGCCTGCCGCCCGACAGCGTCGTGCAGACGGTCGACGAGATCATGGCCGATTCTGCCCGTGTCATCGAGAAATACCACGACAAGTCGTTCGGCGCGATGCACCGCGTTGCGCTCGCCCCGTGCTCGCCGTTCTCCGTGTCTGCCGACCTTCTGCGCGAGAGCGCCGTGCTCGCGCGAAAGTACGGCGTGCGCCTGCACACCCACCTGTGCGAGACGAAGGACGAAGAACACTTCATGCTCGCGCGCGAGGGCATCCGCCCGCTCGAGTACATGGAGCGCCTCGGCTGGACGGGCAGCGACGTCTGGTTCGCTCACGGCATCCACTTCAACGACGAGGAGCTGCGTGTGCTGGCAAAGACGCACACCGGCGTGGCGCACTGCCCGATCTCGAACATGAAGCTCGCCTCCGGCGTCGCCCGCGTGCCCGAGATGCTGAAGCTCGGCGTGCCGGTCGGCCTCGCGGTTGACGGTTCAGCCTCGAACGACGGCTCATCGCTGATGGAGGAACTGCGCGTCGCGTTCCTGCTGCACCGTTTGAACAGCAGCAAAGCTGCCCCCAGCGGTTACGACGTGCTCAAGATGGCAACATGCGGCAGCGCGGCCATCCTTGGCCGCAGCGACGACATCGGCTCGCTCGAGGTCGGCAAGTGCTGCGACCTCTTCATGATCGACTCGCGCAGGCTCGTGCTCGTCGGCTCGTGCTTTGACCCCAAAAGCGTGCTCGGCACTGTCGGCGTGCGCGGACCCGTTGACTACACAGTCGTTCAGGGCCGTGTGACGGTCGACCACGGTCATCTTGTCACAGTCGACGAAGAACAGCTTGCGCACGACGCGGAGGCGAAGTGCCGCGCGTATCTGAACCGCTGAGGAGGCTGCCATGACCGTTGAGATCATCTGCGGGGACATCTCCGCCCTCCCCTCTTCCGACCATGCGACCGAACTTCTGCCGCTCACGGACGGCGACACGCTGACCCTCTCCTGCACAGACAGCGACCTGAAGGCCGCCTACCGCGTCCTGTGCGCCATCATGGACTACGGCTATGAGCACGCACAGCCGTCGCGCGTGCGTCTAATTTGCGCGGATGAGGCGTCGCGTAGGGCGTACTCCTTCCAGTGGAACATGTGGTTCGCCGCGGAAAAGCCAAAACACGAAGATTAAGAATAAATATCCCCCGGCCTAGCCGGGGGTATTTCTTAGACGGGCGAAGCCCTATG
>ERZ791906.1962-NODE-1962-length-12963-cov-2.162225_pt1 | contig 12963 bp, 18 predicted proteins | sample MGYA00510146_ERZ791906 | MGnify/ENA primary metagenome ERZ791906 (study PRJEB30046, sample SAMN00792096) | human gut metagenome | study: EMG produced TPA metagenomics assembly of the A metagenome-wide association study of gut microbiota in type 2...
CTCAACATGTGCTTATATAATTTTATAATTTATATTTAACTGCTAATAACCTCCATCTGTATATTCACTCTATCCACCCTGATATCTGCAAATTGCTCCATTACTGAACAACTCCCATATTTATCATATTCATTGTAACATAAACAGGAGATGAATGCATCATCTCCTGTCTATTATTTACCTGTATTTTGTGGAATTGATTACTGTTCACTCCGTTCACAGCAACACGCTTCGCAAAGTATGTCTCGGGACTTTGGCATAGGCAACCTGTCAGTTCTGCTATTTATTTTTATTCTTTACTTCTTCCCACGCCTCATCATCAAATTTCTGTTTCTTAAAGTAATAGATTCTGTCTTCGTCTGTAATCTCGCGGATTACTTTACATGGATTTCCAGCTGCGATCGTATTATCCGGGATATCTTTGGATACTACACTTCCTGCACCGATCACTACATTACTTCCAACGGTAACACCCGGAAGAATCACTGTATTTCCGCCGATCCATACATTATCTCCCACTGTTACAGGAATTCCGTATTCATATCCTGAATTACGGCTGTCCGGATGAACCGGATGACCCGCTGTATAAATGGAGACATTTGGCGCAATCTGAACATTTTTTCCACATGTTACTTTTCCCACATCAAGGATTGTCAGATTATAATTGGAATAGAAATTCTCACCTACTTCAATGTTCCAGCCATAGTCACAGTGGAATGGTGCTTCCACCCAGACATTTTCGCCTGTTTTTCCAAAAATATTCTTGATCATCTGAGGCGCTTCCTTACTCTGTCTGGATGGCGGCAGCTGATTAAAATCATAGATTTTCTGCTTGCATGCCTTTCTGTCTTCCTCCAGACCATCTAGCCATGCCTTATATGGAAGTCCGCTTAACATTCTTTCTCTCTGATTCATTGTTGTATCTCCCTTATTTTATATTTTTTATAAAAATCATTTCAGCCCAAACGCCGCCATCTCCGCCTGTACATTGCGACTGCCTGTAAATGTCTATAAAACTGAACTCACTATTAATAAATAGTATAATCCCCAAAACAGTTTCTGTAAATATTATCAACCGAAAAAAGGAGACTGCCGCATATTCATGCAGACAGTCTCCCGGTATTTCTTATCTTATCTATTCTGTTATACTAATGCAGCACCTAAAGCTTTGCAAGCATCTGTAGCTTCATCATCTGGCTCTTCCTGGCAGATCACGCTGTCGCATACAAGATTTGCACCTGCTTCTTTACAGGACTCTTCCCAGTTACGCATCCATTCTCCGTCTCCCCATCCATAAGAACCAAACAGAGCGATGTTCTTGCCTTTCAGGGCATCTTTGCATCCGTCAAACATTGGCTCGAATTCTGTATCTTCGAGAACTTCATCTCCCATTGCAGGGCATCCGAAGGCGATTGCATCATATTCAGCAACTTTAGAACCGTCAAAATCCTCACAGGTATGAAGAACAGCTTCGCCGCCTTTTTCCCTGATTCCGTCTGCAACTGCGTTTGCCATTGCTTCTGTGTTTCCTGTGCTGCTCCAATATACAACTGCTACTTTACTCATGATTAAAATCCTCCTTAAATTTGCTCTGCCTTTTTCTTTGCCGCAAAGCCATGATTTATATTATAATAAAAAGTCATACGGCTTTTCTATTATACTGATTCTTAAACGAACTCTCCATCCCTGCTATATTATTGTATATAGCTTCTTCCTTACGCTGCCACCGTCAGCTGACGTACACTTCTTCCCTGATTCCAGAGACGTACATACACGCTGGTACATTTCTTAAATCTGGCAAAAGCCTTTATTGCCTCACATTCATTGCAATAAACCTTCCAACAACCTACACATTTACAGTTCTGCCCTGCATTCTTGATAAACCCGATCACATCTCCCAGCGGATATCCCAGAAACAATCCGATTTCATGAGGAAAATCTTCTCTCTGGGCCAGGCGGCTTCTCAGTCTCTCAAGTGCATATGCAGGATCTGTACTCTCATACCCATACTTCTTTATGAAATTCGCAACACCAGGTTTCTTCAGATCTCTTTCAAGGCTTGAGAACCGGCAGACATAAATCAGCGCCTTTTTCTCACTCCTGCGAAGTACTGTGAGGGAAACGCCTTTTTCTCTTACACATTCATTAAAGCCTTCTACGCTTTTCCATAATTCTTCCTCAGATTCATATTTATATGTAAAAAGATTTCCGGTTTTAATAGATGCTAATGTAGGTGAACAATGTTCGATCACAGATTTCTCCAACATGTTATGATCCCTTTCTCAATGGCAAAATATTAGTTAGGACACGCTAACTATCTATCAAAAAATAAAGCTTTACGAAACATTTTATTGCTTTTGTTTGCTGCAAAGCTTGAATTACTGCTGTAAAAAGACCTTCAACAGATCGTTCAGCAGTTCGAGTTATTTATGTCTAACTTCATAACTTAATATATACTATCTCTGGTATTCTGTCAAGTTAATTTTGTATAACTTTTTTTTAGTGTAAGTTGTAAAATATAAGCGTACTAAGAAATGAGCGTTTTAGTAGTCCATACGTATGGACTGCAAGAAAGGATAGGCGAAAATATGAGAGTAAAAGTGGAAAAATACGGAACTATTCAGGCATCTAAGGATTTGTTGAACTTCCTTGTAATGGCGTTAAATGATGCTATGGACGGACAGGAAGATAAGGATATAAAGGTACTGCTTCTGAATATAGAGAAGTTCGTGACAGTTTGTTTAATGTGTTGGATGAAGCCGGTCATTATGACCGTGTAAGAAATAGATAATATTCTTCCCAGTCCATGCGCATGGACTGGGGAAACCAAAATAAAGTGTCCAAACAGTGCAAGACGATAAATAAGAAAGGATAGGTGAAAAGATGTTTGCAGCATGGGTACAGGATTCCAGTGGGAACATTGTGAAAACATACGAAGATTGTATGAATATTTCCTTTATCAGTTTAGAAACCATGATGGAAAAGTACAGAGATATTCTTGAAGCAATAGGCGTTGACAGTGATTACTTCTGCATAGCCGATTCGATGGGAAACCACTTTTACCCACAATATCTCTGTAGTGTAAATATCGGCTAAGGTGGTGCAGGATGGATTTACTTACAATTTTGAAACTGTTTTTATTCCTCGGCTGTGTGTCGTACCTGTTAACGATTGCAGGTACAATCAAACGCCACCTGCCGAAGATAAGCATAGACAGGAAAAAGAAAAAGGGGATTGATATTAATGACAGCAAAGAAAAAGATTGATACACCTGTTGATGGCGAACAGCTTACCCTTAACACAGGTACAACACCTGAGACAGAAAAGGAAAACAGCGAAGCAGTCACACAGGCTACTGTTATCGAAGATATAGAAAAAGCGGATATTGTAGAGTTTGGCAAGAAAGACTTACGAACCTACAACAGTCTCATGAATGGCATTGAAAAAGGGTTCAACAAAGCAAGCGAAGCATACATAACAATCGGATGCGCATTGTACCAGATACACCACAATGAATACTTCCGTATTGACAACTACAAGAACATTGCAGAATTTGCGCTTGACAAGTACGAACTGAAAAAAGCCACAACGCACAACTATATCCGAGTGATTGAACGCTTCGGAAACATCGTGGACGGTAAACCGTCCGGCTTAAAAGAAGAATTTAAGTCCTTTAAGTGTTCGCAGTTGGTCGCAATGTTGAACTTCACTCCCGACCAGATCGCAGAGGTGGAACCGGATTGGACAACGAGACAGATTGTCCAGTTTGGTAAAAATCCCCTGCTTACCGCCGACAGTGAAGAGGATGATGAAAATATCATTGACGGTGATGCAGTTGTAACAGAATCCGACAGTTTACCGGATGCGGATGTGATGCCAGTCCCAGAGATTGAGACAGGTCGCACACTTCTGGAAAGCTGTGACAGCTTCGAGGAACTGTTAAAGAATCGTGAAAAGTATGAGAACGCTTTCAACGATATGAGAAAAGACAAGAACTTTCAAAACAAAAAAATCCGCTTCATCTTAGAACTTGCATACGAAGATTAAAAGCAAGGTATATGCGGAAACCACAAGAAAGAAAAGAGGAAAAGACTATGAAATTTTACACAAGAATGACACAGGAAGTTACAGTTATCACTAAGAATGCAACGCCTTACGACGTAGATGGAAATAGAGGAGTCACTTACAGACTTGTTGTGATGGCTGACAATGACGTTGAAAAGGTCAAAGTTATCGACGAAAAGACCTACAATTTATTCGAGCCGGGTAAAACTTACATCCTGACAGGTGAGTTTGATGTTCGCAATTCAAAGTGCAGCGAATGGAAAGTTAACGGATTCGCACAGCACAAGTAAAACTGGTAGTCAGTCCATACGTATAGACTTTTCGTGTACGCCGGTAATGGCAGTCTATACGTCTGGACCTGATTATATATCAATCCTTGTGGGTGTGGGTTGTCGCCTATCCCCACACCTACGAAAAAAAGGAAATGAACATGGGCGAAATATTCACAGATACAACACAAGATAATACAGATTATATATTTTCAGATACAACACAAGACACAGGGCAGGAGATACAGACTCCTGCCGATTCCTCCGAAGGGGTAAACCCTCCCGAAGATACAAGTGTTTCGCAAAGTCCAGATGCGACAGTAACACCTGCGCCAACAGAGACAACCGAACCACCTGCATCCGGTGAAGACAAACCACAGGAGAACGACACAGGGGGAAACAGTTCAGTTTCCTGCAACTGCAATATCTCAGATTTGCAGTCAATCCTGACAGAGATACAGACAAGTCAGAAAGACTTCGAGGAACTGACAGCGAAGTATCAGGAAGAAACACTGGAAAATGACAAGGTTTTCATTGAACAAAGCAAAAACCTTTTGTCGGTGTCCAGTCTCCTGCTCCTGACAGTCGGTTTTCTATCAGGAATCCTACTGGCGAGAATAGTCTGGCGAAAGTTATAATCGTCGATTGTTCGACAAAGAAACTAAGCTTGTACCTGCAACTTAGCCAATAGCCTGCCCTATGCCGTAAGGCGGGACAAAGAAGCTAAGCTTGTATCTACAACTTAGCCAACAGCCTGCCCTATGCCGCAAGGCGAGACAAAGAAACTAGGTGTTTTAAATGTTTTTTGACACGATTCTGAAATATCCCGAGGTGATGAGATGGGCGTTATTGCTCTTATGTGCAGTGTGGTGGATAGTCCTGTGGCGGATATTCCGATAACGGAAACTCCTGCAATCACGGACGGCATAGAAACCACAGTCAACAGTGTAAGCGGTATAGCTGCCGATTTCACAGACAAATTTCTGAATATGGATTTCATTAATGAAATCCTGACACAGTACGCAAAAGTGTTTGCTATGGGATTCGCACTTGCGACTCTCCTGATACTTTTGACTTACGGCGTTTTCAAGGCTTTCAGCCTTGTTCGCATAGATTCATAAATCTTACGAGAGGAGAACAAACGATTATGGGTGAAGCGTTAACTGGTGCTTTTACTACAGCAGTAGGCACAATCAAAACAGACGTAACAACTATGATTTCCACAGCACTTCCGGCAGGACTTGCTATTATGGGAATCGGTCTTGCAGTCAGAATCGGTATTAACTTCTTCAGAAGTATCGCCAATTCCTAAGCAATGCCAGACTGAAACAGCAGGTATAACAGGGTTCATGGCTTGTACGTGTTCCCTGTCCCACCTGTCCAGTCAACAAACCAGTCCATACGTATAGACTGCAAAAGAGTTTTAGTTAAAGTCCCAAAACCAAACTAAGGCGTAATATCCAATACACAACAATCACAGGTTTGTGTTACTTCAAAATATTAACCATCAAAACCAGTCCATACGTATAGACTCTCAAAGAAAATAATCACAATTGAATATAGAAAAATGGGTTATTCTTTCAAGCAGTCATTCCCCCTTGACTGAACTGCTCCCCCTGTCGATACTCTCTTTCTTCTCTCTTTTTCGTACCTATGCAAATACAACAAGACATGAAAGAAAATTCAAAACACAGGTGTACAAAAAAAGAATGTGCAGGACTTGACAGGCTAAACCCTCTCAAGTCCTTTTTTCTGTCCGTCCCAAACGGAATTTTCCCCAGATACCGCTCCAGATCCTATCTGGAATCTTGGTTTTTTTCCGTCCTCCACGGACAAAAGCAAGGCATTCTGCCCGAACCTAAAGTATTCCAACAGCCCCCTTTTCCTTGGCTACTGCCGCAGGCTCTGGGGACAGCGTTAAGACAGGGCAAAGGGAACCCATGGGGCTGTGGGTTGCCCTGTCAGCGTCCGTTAGAGATACAGTCCATACGTATAGACTGTTTATAAGCAGGGACAAAGAAGTTCAGCCTGTACCTGCCACAGTCAATAGTTTGCCCTATGCCGCAGGGCGTGACAAACAAATTTAGCTTATCTTCCCTTGCCAGTACAGTCCATACGTATAGACTATACAGCCACACAGGGACAAACAAGCTAAAGTCCCCCTATGGGAGTCGGGCAGAGGGGGATTTAGGGGGTGACGGAATGGTACACCCATAAAATAATAATCCATAATAAAACATAAACCCTAAAACCAATAAATGAATAAACAACCTATAAAACAATACCAAAGCAACACCATGAACCATGATAATTAAATAAAAGGAAGAATAATAAAATATACAATTTATACAATTGTGCTATCTCTTGTATTATGTTATAATATCTTCAGTATTTCAGTATCAAAAATACATGAAAGAAACGGGGGTATTATGCTAAAGAAAAAGAAGAATGAAAACAGTTTAGACGAATTGGAAAAGCTAAACAAAAAGCTATTAAACATCAATAAAAAGAATACAGTAACTATAAACAAAATGACAGAACGATTGTCAGACCAGAAAGAACAAAAGAAGCTAAGAAAGACTATCGCAAAGATAACAGGAAAGAAACCATGAAAAGCAAAGAAAAAACAACCATCATCGTATTTTTAATATTAATCATCCTTTACCTGATATGCAAGTATGTATTCCCCGTTATGGGCTTTTACATAGCAGTCCTGACTGTAATAGTCCCCGCCCTGCTCTCAAAGCTGATGGGCGTACTCCTCTTCTTTCTCATCCTCTGGCTGATAATCAAAGTTCTAAGAAAGTAGGATGATAGTGTGAATAAAGAAGAAGATAAAACAATTCCCGAACGTGCTGTTAATCTTATGGGCGATATAGCACGGCACAATATACGTGCTTTTAATGGGGGGAAATCTGACAAAGATTTAGGCATAGACGAAAACTTTTTCCAAGAATCTGTTTTTTATTTTTATCGAGACGAAATAAAAAGGTTTAAAAATTGGTTAAGTAAACTGTTTAAAAAATGACTTTTTAAGAGATTGCATTATGCAGTCTCTTTTTTATTGAAAAGAGGTGTTACATTGAAAAAAATCATTTCTGTTTCTTTAACTTTTTTTATATTGATACAATCATTCTTTTTTTGTTTTTATAGCACACCTGTTTATGGTGGTCTTCTTGATGTTGACCCAGATTTACTTGAAGATATGGCTAATAATCCCGAAAAATATGAACCTGCTACAATGAAATTGACCGAATTTTTATTACGTACCATTACGGGTGGGGAGGCTTTAGATAAATTTTTCGGTACTTCTTCACAAGAATTAATAAGTAATATCAAAGCACTTTTTTCAAAAGAGGGCAATTGCAAAACAGATGGTAATAATTACTATTTAACGCAAAATTTTGTTAATGAATTTAATACAGCTCTCCAAGACAAAGTCCACGCCTTAGACGGCTTTTATTTAATAGAGCCAGCTTCGCAACAAAGTCCTGAATATAGAAGAGCTCAATATAAAATGTCGGATTCTCAGTATAGTGCATTCCTTAATATTATAGGCAATTACACTGCTTTAGTTGGTAATGGTGCGGGGTGTGATGTTGTTGACTCTGAACATATTCCGTTTCTTTATGAATATCGTGATGGTTCTTATCGTTCGTGTTGGATTCAATTCTATTCAGTTAAAGATAAAAATTCTGATTATGGACATTATGCGTATTGGAATTCGCATAATGATGATAAGTACTCGTTTGAGACTAGTTCAGCTTCTCCTTTTCTTGGTGTACCGAGTGGTTATGATAAATCATTAACAGCCCTTGCTACATATGTTAAAACACAGATTCCTGCGCTTTCCTATGGACAACCATATAAGATTTTTTATTCTGAAACCGCCGTTCTCAATTACTTAAATCAAGGCAGAACTTACGTTCCGAAACTCCCCTCTGGTGGTTTCAAAGTCAATATAAAATACATTAACAACACTACATCCCTGCCAGACATAACCTATAACATTACAACCGAAAACAAAACAGAGACCGAAATACAAAACCAGTATGATACAACCATCAATAATTATCTAAACAGTTTAGACGATTTCACAGACGGCGGCGGCACAACCAACCCAACCCCAACCCCTAGTGGCGGTGGCTCTGGTGGTGACTTCGGAGGCAGTACAACACCAACACCAAAACCAGACTTCACAGATGGTTCCCTAACCGACACTAACACTCTGTTACAAAAGATACTGGACAAGCTCACAGAGTTTAGCACAAATCACGACAAATTAGCCAAAACCATAACCGACTACATAGAAGCAAACGATGGAAAACTAGACCAGATCATAGAAGCAATTAACGCCCTGTCTGATGGCAAGACCGAGGACGAAAAGAACGGCTGTAAATATGACTTTACCGCCCTGTCTGATTTCATGACAAAGCTATGGAACGAATCAGATAAAAAGTTTGACAAGATGGTGGAACTCTTAGAGGAAAATAACAAATACCAAAAGAAACTTGTCAATTCTCTAAATGAGATAAAAGCCATCCTTGTAACACAAACAATCATGGACGTTTTTCAAGACCGTTCCCAACAGACTGCTGAAAAAGCAAAAGACAAATTTCCTACTTCCTTACCTTGGGATATTGCCTTAGTAGTAAATGCCATGTCTGCCGAACCAGAAAAACCACAGTTTAACTTGCCAATACAGATAAAATCACTAAATATCAACGAGGAAATCCATGTGGACTTAGCATCAGGCGAATGGGAAAAACTTGCAAAAACCTGTCGCTATCTCCTAAGCATCCTTTTTATATTATTAATGATACAGCTTTCAAGAAAACTTTTTTCAAACGGGGGTGATGATTAATGGTCAGCGAATTAACAAAAACAGCCATAGGACTTTTCTTTGATATACTTGACGTTCTGATTTCCCTGTTACCGAATGCCCCATTTGCGGCAATGCTTGCCACTCTCTCCAATGACTCCGGCATTCCGGTTCTAGGCTACGTCAACTATTTCATACCTTTTAAATTCTGTGCCACCTGTATAAACATCTGGTTAGGCTGTGTACTTGCCTACTACATATACAAGTATCTCAGGCAAGCAATCAACGACTACAGGTCAAAATATAACATTTAACAGTCCATACGTATAGACAAACCATACTAAAATTATACACTTAGTCCATACGTATAGACAAATTAAACTAAAATTATTTACTTAGTCCATACGTATAGACTGTTCATACGTATGGACTGCATAAAGGGGGAAACAACCATGATATATTTCTACTCAGGAAGACCTGGCTCTGGTAAATCCTTGCACTGTGCCAAAATGATAGACCAGTATCACAGGAAAGGAAAGAACGTTATCTGCAATTTCGAGGTAAACGAAAACTTCTGGAAACGAAAACACTGTAAAAAGAACAAGTTTCTAAATGATTATGGAATCATACAAGAATTAAACAATGAACAGTTAACCATTGATTTTCTCATGGATTTTGCAAACAAGAACCACAAACGAAACAACAGAGGGCAGATAATAGAAAAGCAGACCTTACTCATTATCGACGAATGTCAGACCATGTTCAATTCCCGTTCATGGAATCAGAAAGGACGCTCCGAGTGGGTCATTTTCTTTACACAGCACAGGAAGTTTGGCTATACAGTTATCCTTGTCAGTCAGCACAAAGATCTCATTGATAAACAGATACGCCACATCTTCCAACACGACTACGAACACAGAAACGTAAAAAATTTCAAACTTATCGGGTGGTTCCTTGCCCTCCTGCTTGGCGGTAACTTCTTCGTTATCCCAGTCAAAAGCATGGACACAGGAAAGAAAGACCATACAGAGTTCATGCTTGCATCAAGGAAATATTACAAACTATATGATAGTTATAAGATTTTCGATACGAAAACACTCAAACAGCTATAGTGGCGTTTCGCCTGCTGTCTGCGGAGCTTGGGGATTAAGGGGTCCCCAACTAGCGGACGGCAGGAGAGACGGCACGTCACGTTTCAGTGTTGCTTACTTGACAATAGCAACACTTTTCAGTCAGGGGGAAAAGTTAAAATGATTTACAATGTAAAAACGATTGAATACTTAGATTCTATTCAAGTTCGTACCTATAGAAAAGCGGTACAGACCAAACCCAAAATCACAACTACAAAGCAAAAAATCAATAACAGGAAAAAAGCAGAGTACGAACGTACCAAAAAACAGATTGACCATTCCATAAAATCATCTGTCAGCAGAACCGTCAACCAGATATACGCAATCTCACGCTCTAACAGATGGGAATATTTCATCACACTAACCATAGACCCAAACAAGTTAGACAGCACAGATTTCAACCTTATATCTGAAAAACTGAACATCTGGACAAACAACCTAAAGAAACGCTATGCCCCAGACCTCAAGTACATCTTAGTGCCGGAACTGCATAAAGACAAGTCAACGTGGCACTTTCACGGACTGTTTGCCAATATCGGCAGTATGCCGCTTACGTTCTCAGGCAAGACCTGCATTGGAAAATTTGTCTATGATTATGTCAAGAAACCTTACGCAACAAAAGTTTACAATATACCGCTCTGGAAATACGGCTATTCCACAGCTACAGAGGTAAAAGACACAGCAAAAGCAAGTTCCTACATTACAAAATACATAACAAAAGACGTTTCAAAAGTCCTTGAAAACCAACACAGGTACTTGGCATCCCAGAACAATGACAGACCTGTGGAACGTGTTTTTAATGTCGATTATGAAACACTCACAAAAATTTACAGTAAGCACTTACCAAACATCAGTTATGTAAGTGACGTAAAAGTAGAAAGTGCAGGACAGGAAATCATCTACATGGAATTTAACAAAGATTCTGTAAGTGATACTGTCATAGGAAACTTACACTTTGAACCATTTGAAACAAAAGCCACACCTGCAAAAATCCCAACCAACGAGGAAATGAAAAAACGTTCACAGGAAAGTGCATCCACGTTTAAGTTACCAGAAACGGGTAAAAAACTCACAGGAAAAGAATACCTTGCAAATCTGCGCAGGTTAAAACAGTTCTTAAAGGATAACCCAGAACAAAAAAAACTTTACAGTGATATAAACATTGATTTCCTGATATTGCAGGCAAAGCGTCAGATCATGTTAGAAGAGGAGAAAAAAGAAAATGAACAAATTAGATTACGCCCTGATGGATTTAGGTTTACAAATGAAAATCCTTTTTAGCAAGTTCCTGTATTATTTTATGTTTCGGGACTGCAAACAATGCAAGGCATTCTGCCCCACCTGCAAACAGTTCACAGAATGCACAGAAGCAGTAAAAAGAACCTACAAAGCACGAAAAGAAAGGGGAAAATAATCATGGATAAGAAATCAATATGCTCCAACTACTGCGGTGATAACTGCGTAAATGGAAACTGCCCCGCCGCAATCTTCGGTGCAGAAGCTTCGTATAGCGTAGTAATCGAAAACTGCAAAAATTGTGGCTATTATAAAGGCTGTGCCGACTGCTATTTTTCAGAGGGTGAAAACATCTGTGCAATAGTAGATGTTCTCTGGCCGTCCCATTAAGCGCAAACTAAGAAAATAAATAGAAAGAATCCTGTCAATGATTTCGCAGAAACAACGCCTGTCATTGACAGGATTCTTTCTATTTATTACCATCCCCCAGTTAAAGGGGGAACTACAATGGCGAAAGAATATTTTAAGGAATACGAACGTTATCAACTGGAGCTGCTCTTAGCCCAGAAAACACCAGTAAAAGAGATAGTAAAAATCCTAAACCGTTCAAAAACAACCATCTACAGGGAAATAAAACTTGGCACAGTGGAAATGGTAGACACAAACCTAAAACCATACAAGAAGTACTGCGCAGACAGGGGACAGCAGGTGCAGGACGAACGTTCCCACAACAAGGGAAAAGAAATCAAACTGGGAAACGACCTTGAATTTGTTAAGTTCTTGGAACAAATGATATTAGAACAAAAATACAGTCCTGTGGCAATCTTGGAACACATTAAAAAGAACAACCTTATTTTCAAAACCGCGGTATGCTTCAAAACAATCTATAATTATATTCACTCTGGTATGTTCTTAAATGTAACTGACAGTAACTTACCCATGCCACGAAAAAAGAAAGAAAAGGCTACAGAAAAGAAACGACAGGCAAGAAATCACACTCACACATCTATAGAACAAAGACCAAAAGACATATACGACCGTCTTGTTTACGGTCACTGGGAACTCGATACCGTAGAATCTGGAAAAGGTGACAAGACCTGTCTTTTTGTTTTCACTGAACGAATGACAAGGGAAGAACTGATTTTCAAGGCAGATGGCAAAAATCAAGCCTGCCTGATAAAGATACTGGACAGGTTAGAGCGAAACCTTACTGCCCCAGTATTCAGAGAAACTTTTAAAACAATCACCTGCGATAACGGTGTAGAGTTCCTCGACATGGACGCAATGGAAAAGAGTTACTATAACAAGACCATGAAACGCACAAAAGTCTATTACTGTCACCCATACAATGCCTGTGAACGTGGTTCAAACGAGAACGCCAACAAGCTGATACGCCGTTGGATCCCAAAAGGTGCGCATATCAGTGACTTCACAGACCAGT
>ERZ791906.1964-NODE-1964-length-12953-cov-11.252830_pt1 | contig 12953 bp, 9 predicted proteins | sample MGYA00510146_ERZ791906 | MGnify/ENA primary metagenome ERZ791906 (study PRJEB30046, sample SAMN00792096) | human gut metagenome | study: EMG produced TPA metagenomics assembly of the A metagenome-wide association study of gut microbiota in type 2...
TCCCATGCTTCTAACGAGGCTGAATCCATGTGTTCCGATTCTAGCGACGACACATTGCGAGGTTGTGAGTTGTTATACCAAAACGATGTAACAAACGCAACCCTCAAGCCATTGCGAAACGGTAGTATTGATGTCAAGGGTTAATGAATAAAGTGTAAAAAACAACCTATTTCCAGTATTTTAGGCAATATTAGCTGACATCTAAATCACCAACTCACTTGTTTGGAAGTATGCGAGAGAACATATCTGCCCAAGCGGAAAACAGGCAGGAAAATTGAGTTACTGGATTGGATGTAATAGCTTAACAGCAGTTCGGAGCACTCGATTTTCTATGAAATTGAGTGTGTAGAATTGCACTGATTGCACTGATTATAGAGTGAACGGAGTTGTGAAAATGGGACAATTAAAACTGAAAGATTTATATATTGGTAAAACTGATGGATACAACGAATTTTTAGAATACGGAAGTGATGTATGCCGCAATCTATTTTTTGAGTATCCCAATCTAGACATAAGCAAATTACTTGACGGCTCAGTATATTATATCTGTGGTGATAAAGGCACTGGAAAAACCATGTTGCTCAAATATGTTGAGTCACTTATTGCAGATAATTCCGATACCAATTTTTCTCAGTTTATTCGATTTAAGAAAGATGTTGACGAAGACCAGAGAAATCAGTTGAAAAGAGTAGCACTCCCGCAAGCACCTTTTGAAGAAATCATTGAAAGTGAAATTCCAACAGATACTACTATTGATTGCGTTCTGGCATGGCAAGTATATTTAATTAAGGTAACAGTAAATCGTTTAAAAGCAACAGAGTGCGGCGTTTTTGAACGGAACGATACATGGAGCAAGTTATGCTCATTGCTAGATGCTATATACAACGATAAAAATGATACCAATCCCTTAAAGAAGATTCTACCCAAAATAAAAAAGGGCAATGTCGAGATAACGGCTGCAAGTGTGGCCAAACTAAATCTGGATTTTGAATGGACTGACGATTCGAAAAAAACTGTCCCATTTGTCAATGTAGGCAAAAAGGTTGTCGGCTTGTATAGTTCATTAACTCCTTGCGAAAATCGCATCTATGTTTTTGTTGACGAATTAGAACTCTCATTGAAGAAAACCAAAAAATACGAGAGGGACATTACATTAATCCGTGATTTGATTTTTGCAGTACAATACATGAACGAAATATCAAAATTAAATGACTATAATGTCTTTCTAATAACTGCAATCCGAAATGAAGTATACCAACATGTCAAGTCAAAAGGCCTAGAAATAAATAAGCCCATTCACGATTTTGGCATTCAAATTGATTGGAGACAGAAAGGTGGCAACATTCAAGAACATCCTTTGCTAAAAATGCTTGCTCGACGTTTTCAATACAGTGAGGAGTATCATGGCTTGACTCCAACTCCAAATATATATTCTAATTATTTTCTACCTGAAGTCGGTCGTGCAAAGGTTCCTATTTATAATTATATCTTGGATCAAACATGGTATAGGCCAAGGGATATTATCCGCTTGTTTTCTATTATTCAATCTGTTGCTGGAGAAAAAAATTATATTGACCAGCAGACATTTGAAAGCGTCAAACAACGCTATTCAGAGGAATCGTGGGCAGAATTTGAGGAAATACTGACAGTAAAATACTCCGATCGAGAAGTTGGTGGAATAAAGATTGCATTGACTGGACTCCAAGTTCCGTTTACTGTTTCAGATTTTGAAAGAAGCATAAACGGGAAAGCCAGCGTATTTGAAGAAGTGGAATTATTACAAAAGAAAAAGGCAGCCTTTATATTACGTGACTTGTATGATATTGGCGTCATAGGTAACTACGGCGATTTCCCACGTTTTTCTTTCAAAGGCGAAAAAGATATCGATCCTCTCCTTCCGCTGACTTTCCATTATCCGCTTCTTAGATATTTTAAAGCATCAATCAGGAACAAAGAAAACCGGTTAGACGTATACAAATAAACAACAAGCCCTCCCGACCATCAATCATGGTGATCAGGAGGGCATTGTTGTTCCCGCATCACTATTCTGCATCTACCAGCACCGCTTGTTCATCCAGACTCCGATGCAGGCTCATGTCAGTGCTATGAATCGAGCGGTCTGACACCGATTTGTACAAATCAAAAGGCAGTGCGTCCTACGCGGCGCACTGCCTTTTTGCTGCTACGGTTACAAACAGCTCCAAACCGTTTCACCTGACGAAATCCTCCCGCATGGGGGTGAAGATATCCAGCAGGATGCCCGCTTCGGTGCAGACACAGCCATGTTCGACGCCGTCCTCCTTGAGAATGGTGTCCCCGGCGTGGACTGTTCTGGTCACACCGTCCACGGTGAACGCGAACGCTCCCGACACCACATAGGTGATCTGGGTGTGCGGATGGTGGTGCAGTGCTCCCACCGCACCCGTTTCAAACGTGTTTTCCACGCACATCAGGCCATCGGTATAGGCCAGCACCCGGCGGGTGACCCCCGCGCCTGCGGGCTGGGGCAGAGCGTCCGCATGAAAGACCCAGCGCTGTTTCTTTTCCGGCAGATCCATATCAGGTTCCTTCTTTCTTGTTTCTGGCAAAGCCATTTTCCCCATTATATAGCAATTCAACTTTTTAATGCAACAGCAACAACGTTGAATTGCATATCGCAAATATGCTGTTTGAATGTTGCACTAATTTCTTGACTTGCGATAAAAGACCGGAGCCTCTTTGACAAGGGCTCCGGCCTGATCTCAAACAAAAAAGTCCCATCCGAAGCTCTCATCGCTGCTGCCTCTCTGCTCCGGCATCCCGTTCCCACACAACGATGCCGGACGAAGCAGCATTTGGAAGAGTCTCTATGAACAGCAATCCCCCGATCACCGTCAAGAGCTTCGTCAGGACTTTTACCAGACAAGGCCGCCTGCACCGCCACACGCTCTGCGGTGCCGCATGAACCCGTTCCGCGCTTCCGGATCGCTCCCGGCCGCAATGCGCCGTTCTTGGCTCTCTGCCTTATTCCTGCCCAAATTATAGCAAATATTCACTCAATTTTCACGCAAAATGTCATATTCTGCGGGGGAAGATGTCATATTCTGTGCACCGGCACCGAACAGGTGAACCGGAACCATTTATCCCGGCAGCTGATGGCGTACTCACCCTGATACTTGCGGAGCACATCCGTCACATTCCACAGGCCGATGCCGTGGCCCGGCTCCTTTTTGGTGCTGCGCGGGAGCTGACCGTCCGGCAGGTCCAGATCCTCCCGGACCCGGTTGCGGACCGACAGCAGCAGTTCCTCCTCCGTTTTCCGCATCCTGAAATAGACTTCCGGCGGGTCGGCCTGGGCGGCAGCGTCGATGGCGTTGTTGAGCAGGTTGGAGACGACCATCACAAGGTCGGTCTTTTCGAGCGGGATCGCCCGCAGGTCGGGCAGGTCAAAGTAGAGCATGACCCCCTTGCGGGTGGCCTCCTCGTATTTTTTGCTCAGCAGCGCATCCAGCAGCGGGTTGTGCGTGTTCATGATGGTGGTATGGGCCGCGATGATCTTTGTGACCGTGGCAAGATACGTTTTGGCTTCCTCGTATTCGCCCTGTTGCAGCAAAAGCGTCAGCGCCTCGATGTGGTTGGTGAACTCGTGGGTCAGGCGGCGCTGGGTGGTGTAGGAGTCCATCAGCGCTTCAGCCCGCTCCCGCTCCAGCGCCGTCTGCACATGAAGCTCCTGCTGCCGGGCCATCTGCTGATTGAACATCTGGACGATGTACATGTGGAGGAGCACCGCCACCGTCAGGCCCAGCGTCAGCAGCAGCATGAGGGAATCGGCGGGTTCGTCCTTCGCCGAAAGCATCAGGACTACGTTCAGCACCACGACGATGCCGGGGAAAAAGGACATGACCAGCGCCTGCGGGGATTCGAGCGCCCGCTCATCCTTCCACTGGTGCGAGAAATAGGCCACCACCACGCCCACGATGAGGTTCGTGAGCGTCATGGTCACAAGACATCCGGGCCGCTGCCAGGCCACCTGAAGCGACGTTCCGGTCACCCATGAGACCACATAGCGGACCGTGTTTTCGGAGAGCAGGCACATAGTGCCGTTGATGAGGGCGGCGGTCAGCTTCTGGGGCAGCGTCCCGCCGAACAGCAGGGTGGACAGCAGAACATAGCCCACATTGTACCAGACGGTCTCCAGCGTGAAAAAGCCGATCTGAAAGATCAGACTGAACGCCAGCATCCCGACCACCAGAACAACGCTCCAGAACCCGACATGCTTCACCCGCCCTTTGCCGAGGTAAGCGCGATCCACCAACAGGAAGGCGACCCACTGCGACACGCAGACCATGTGCCCGCTGAAGAACCAGGATATCTCATTCATCGCCAAACTGCCCCTTCCATTCCAGATAGGTCTCCCGGATGGCCGCATAGCCGTTCCGGCTGACGCTCAGTTCCACCCCGTTGCGCATCGTGACCTTGTACCCGCTGATCTGGCGGATATAGCACATATTGACCACATCGCTCCGCCCCACCCGCAGAAAGCCGTTCTCGAACAGCGCCTGCGGCAGATCGGTCAGCTTGCCGTAATAGGAGCAGAGCGGCTGATGCGGCACATCCCCATAGACATTGACCTTGCGCAGGTCACTTTCCAGGCAGTAGATGCTGTCGTAGGGCAGCTCGATGCTGGTGCGGTTCTGCCGGATGGTCAGCACCTTGCGGCTGCGGGCGATCTTTTCGTGGAAGAGCGCCTCCAGGCAGCTGGGCAGCATCCGTTCCAGATCCCGTTTGAGGATGTACCGGAACGCCTGGACCGTGTAGCCCTCCGGGGCAAATTCCAGATAGGCCGAGATGTAGATCAGGCAGATCTCCGGGCTGCGCTCCCGCAGCTGACGCCCCAGCGAGATGCCGTTCATGGTATCCAGATCCACATCCAGCAGCGCCACCTGATACAGTTCCAGATCCGGCACGGCCAGTGCTTCTTCGCCGCTGGTGCAGACCACGATCTCCGCCGGGATCTCCCGCTGGCCGAGACAGGCCCGGACCAGCTGCTCCACCCGTGCGGCAAACCGCGCGTCGTCATCACAGATCAACATGTGCATGGTCGGTGTCCCCTTCTTTTGAAAAAAGCGGGCTCCCCGATGCGAAGAGTCCGCCCTTTCGAATGTACATTACGCAAAGAATTTGTCGTAGAGGCCGAAGGCAAAGATGAACAGAACGATCAGCGGCAGACCATAGGTCAGATAACCGCGCATCCAGTCCTGCATCTTGGGGCCTTCGCCGGTGTTGACTTCCTGTTTGTAGTTCTTCCAGCCCCAGCCGCAGCGGGAAACGCAGAACAGCAGATAGACCAGCGAGCCCAGCGGCAGGAACAGATTGCTGACGAGGAAATCCTCAAAATCCAGCACCGCACCGCCGAAGACTGCAAAGCCGTCCCAGCTCCACACATTGTACCCCAGCACACAGGGCATGGACAGCGCCGCGATGAGGAACAGGTTCACAAGACTGGACTTTTTGCGGGAGCAGCCGGTCAGTTCCATGCCGCAGCAGATGATGTTCTCGAAGACGGCCAGCACGGTGGAAAGCGCCGCAAAGGCCATGAACAGGAAAAACAGGCTGCCCCACAGCCGGCCCATCGCCATGTTGGCGAAGATGTTGGGCAGGGTGATGAAGATCAGGCTGGGACCGGCGGTCTGGTCCACACCGTAGGTGAAACAGGCCGGGAAGATGATGAGGCCGGCCGTGATGGCCACGAAGGTATCCAGCGCCACGATGCGGATGGACTCGCCCAGCAGAGCATGTTCCTTGCCGATGTAGCTGCCGAAGATGGACATGGCACCGATGCCAAGGCTCAGGGTGAAGAAAGCCTGATTCATGGCGCCCACCAGCGTATTGACCACACCGACCTCTTTCATGCGAGCAAAGTCCGGCACGAGATAGAAGCGCAGGCCCTCCTTAGCGCCGGGCATGAACAGACTGTTGACGGCCAGAATGACCATGATGACGAGCAGAGCGATCATCATGACCTTGGTCACCCGCTCCAGACCATTCTGCAGGCCCTTGGCGCAGACCAAGATGCCGAACGCCACCACGAAGATCATCCAGAACGCCATGATGCCGGGGCTTGCCAGCATCTCGCTGAAGGCATTCGATACCTGGTCTGCATTCAGACCGGCCAGCTTTCCGGTGGCAGTCATGTAAAAATAGTGCAGCATCCAACCTGCAACGGTGGTGTAGAACATCATCAGCAGATAACAGCCGATGAGGGTGAAATAGCCGTGGATGTGCCACTTCTGGCCCGGCTTTTCCAGCGCCTGATAGGCGCGCACCGGGCTTTTGCGGCTGGCGCGGCCCACTGCAAACTCCATGGTCATAATGGGCAGGCCCAGAATGATGAGGAACAGCAGATAGAACAGCACGAAGGCACCGCCGCCGCCCTGCCCCGCCATATAGGGGAATTTCCAGACGTTTCCGATGCCGATGGCACAGCCCGCCGAGAGCAGGATGAAGCCCAGCCGCGATTTTAGGTTCTCACGTTCCATGATAAAATGTTCTCCTCTGTAATCCGTTTGCCCCGGTCTGCCTTTTGCAGCTTGCAGCCGGGCACAACAGAATTATTATATCACAGTTTTCCCCCATTGGGGAGGAGTCGCATGACGTTTCAGAAGAGAAAAAGATTCATTTTTGACTGTTCTAAAAGGAGCGGAATTTGATAGCATTCAGAACGTCAGCCTCATCTGATACCATGTCACGCCGCCGTGCACAGACCCGGAAACGCCCTCGTTGACAAAACCGAATCGGGCGTAATAATGCACCAGTTTGTCCTTGCAGGTGAGCACAAGGCCCTTTCTTCCCTGCTGTTTTGCCGCCGCAATGGCCGTTTCCAGCAATTGCCCAGCCAAGCCGCGCCGCCGGTATTCCGGCAGCGTGTTGACCCCAAAGATCATCTGCCATGCACCGTTTTCGTTGTGGAGCGAGGCATCTGCGTACATTGCATCGGTCAGGTCTGCCGCGTCCGTGACCATGCCGTCCACAAAGGCTGCGAGTGTTTCGTCCTCCCACAGGAGCCAGAAATGATTTCCATAATACCGCAGCCGCTCGGCAAATTCTGCACGGGTCGCCGCCTCTGCCGCCGGGAAGCACTCTGCCTCCACCGCTGCAATGGCGTCGAGATCCTGCTCGACTGCGGTTCGAATCGTTTGTGCCATGGTTTCTCTCCCTTTCTCATGCTGTGCCGTCCGAGCCGTTTCCGGTCGGGCTTGCGGTGGTGATCGATCATCCGAAGCCCGCGCTGAATGGCGGGACGTCGCAGCGGAACACATTATGACTGCTAAAATCATAGCATACGCCGCGCAACTTATCAAGGCCCGCTGGATGCACAAGCCCCCGCCAACACCTGCTGGCGGGGGCTTGCGATTGATTTTTGTGAAACGTTATTCGAGCTCGGTAAGCCCAGATTGTAATTAAACAAATTTGTTTAGTTAGTCTGTTCTTGGATGTTCACTTTTCCATGAGATTGCTGTGCTAGATGTGGCTTGCTGATTTTTTAGTATCTGGATAGTATCACGCAACCAGCGGGATCTCTGTGAATATTATAGCAGTAGATTTTAAATTGTGCAATCCCCCTTTCATAACAATGCCGCCAACTTCTGTGTTTCCGACTTTCCCCCATAGGGGGATGTCTTTATTAAGCGAAGTTTATATTTTTCCATTGTCTCCAGTCTTCTTTGAATTCTTCGCAGATCGTCAAAAACAACTTTATAGATGAGTCGATAATCTTTTGCATATAAAGGCTCTTCACTCCATCTCGGAAATTTGTCATCCATATACTTTAAATGTCCCCTTACAACCTGATATGTCCGAACTATAAAATCCTTATATGCTATATCGCACTCATCAAAATATTTATGAGTCACAATTCTCTCAATATTTTCTGTTAGTGCTTCAATTGTCTCTTCATAAGTTGATTCAGTTATCGCTCCACTTATTTTATGGTTCAGCTCATAGCTGAATTCGCAGAAAAAGCATTTTCCTTCTTCTTCATCTATAAACTTCTCCCATGCCAAAAGATATTGGTTTAGCAAAAATATTTCGTATCGATGTTCTTTTGAGAAGATTGATATATATTTTTTCATTTTATGTTTTTCAGGAATATACACTTGTACGACATAAAATATGTATGCTGCTATAATGCTTACGCAGATATTATAAAAAGTTTTATCTCCTGCTGACTCAGAACAAAACAGAAGTCGAAACATTTTGTTATCAATCAGTAATGGTGCTGTTGACCCTCTTATCACAACCAGAATTGCTCCAACCAATACTATCGTAAGCTTTAATAATGTTTTTTGATAGTCATATATAAGCGGATTGCCTAATCTATCAGCTATTGAAAGTTTCCATTTATTCAACGCATTAATAATTGTATACTCAATCTTTTTCATTGAAGTTATTTCCACCAATCCCAAAGAACTTATCAAAGAAGCTCTTCAACTTATCGATCACGCCTTGCTTCTTCTGCGCACGGCCACCGCCGCCAAAGCGGGAAACAGGCGGCATCAGCTTGTCAATATCGGTGCCCACGGTCTTGATCTCACCGTCACGGAACGCATTGGCCAGATACTTGCGTGTCTCCGGCTCCTTCAGCTTTTCCTCTTGGATAATCTTTGCAAGCTCTTTCTCCCGCTGTTCGGACACATAGGTGTTCCACTCTGCCATCACATCATCCACATCGTTGACCCCTGCAATAAAGGTTTCAATCAATTGCTTTTTACTGCGCAGTTCCGGGCTGGCATCAATCGCCTTGCGAATCGTGATGAGCACCTCTTTGTCATCGCAATGGGTGTCATGGTACTTTTTGACCAGCATCAGGATGTAGTCAATGTTGATTTCCACCTGCCGGATCAGCTCCACCTCAAACACCACATCATCGGTGATGTCCTCTTTGGTTTCATCGTGCTTTTTGTTGCGCCATTCATCCCGCAAATCCTGATAGCGTCCCAAGTAGTCCTGTAGATCCCGTTCCGAGATCAGCTCGTTGCCCTTGAAATCATCAAAGGAGGACAGCAGGTTCCGCATCCGCAGCAGTGCGCCAAACAAAACGATAAAGTCCTTCTGGTTCTGCTCTCCAACGATCTGCGGCTCTGCCAGCGGAAATTTTTGCGTCAGCGCATCGATCATGTCTGCGTAGCCCTGATGGTATTTTCCCTGCTCGTCCATATAACCGTGGTAGTAGTCCGCATATTTGCGCAACAAAACGATGCCGCCCGCATTTTTATCTCCAAACAGCGAAATTGCCGCATCCACCCGCTTTTGCAGGTTGCGGAAACAGACGATATTGCCAAAGGTCTTAATGCTGTTCAGGATGCGGTTCGTCCGACTGAACGCCTGAATCAGACCGTGCATCTTCAGGTTCTTGTCCACCCAAAGGGTGTTCAGAGTCGTGGCATCGAAGCCCGTCAGGAACATATTGACCACGATCAGCAGGTCAAGCTCTTTATTTTTCATGCGGAGCGATACATCTTTGTAGTAATTCTGGAACCGTTCGCCATCAGTGGAGTAGTTCGTATGGAACATCTCGTTGTAGTCCTGAATAGCGGCATCCAGAAAATCCCGGCTGCTCTGGTCAAGATTGGAGGTATCTTCCGGGTTTTCCTCGTCCAGAATCCCGTCAGTTTCGGCTTCGTTGGCTCCATAGCTGTAAATGGTGGCAATGCGCAGCCTCTTGGTCGGGTCTGCCGCCATCTGCTTTTTGAACTCCTGATAATACAGCTTTGCCATCGGCACAGATGCCACGCAGAAAATCGAATTAAAACCGCTGACGCGCTGTTTTCGCTTGATTTCATCCACCGCACCACGCTGGGCAGAGGCCACCTCTGCCACATTCGTCAGCAGATTAAACTCATACGATTTGTCTCCCCGATAGGTTTTCTGGTCAAAGTGGTCAAGGATGTACTTAGTCACCAGAGAAATACGCTTGGGTGCCATGAATGCCTTTTCCCGGTCGATATCCCAAACCTGTTTATCGTCCATGTCTGGCTCTGCATCCATCGTCTTGATGTAATCCACACGGAATGGCAGCACATTCTTGTCGTTGATGGCATCAACGATGGTGTAGGTGTGCAGTTGGTCGCCGAACGTCTGCGCCGTGGTGAAATAGCGTGGATCAGTGGAGCTTCCTGCATTGACTGCAAAAATCGGCGTTCCAGTAAAGCCGAACAGGTGGTACTTTTTGAAATTGTGGACAATGGCTTTATGCATATCACCGAACTGGCTGCGATGGCACTCGTCAAAGATGATTACAACGTGCTTCTGGTAGACCTCATGCCCCGGATTTTTCTTGATAAAGGTTGCCAGTTTCTGGATGGTGGTAATGATGATATGAGCTTCCGGGTTTTCCAACTGGCGTTTCAGAATCGTGGTGCTGGTGTTGGAGTTTGCTGCGCCCTTCTCGAAGCGGTCATATTCCTTCATGGTCTGGTAGTCCAAGTCCTTGCGGTCTACCACAAACAACACCTTGTCGATGTAGGGCAACTGCGATGCCAGCCGTGCCGTTTTGAACGAAGTCAGCGTCTTGCCGGAGCCAGTGGTGTGCCAGATGTAGCCGCCGCCTTCGATGCTGCCATACTTTTTGTAGTTGTTGGCGATCTCGATGCGGTTCAGAATCCGCTCCGTTGCCGTGATTTGGTATGGACGCATCACCATCAGCATCTTTTCTGAGGTAAAGATGCAGTACCGGGTCAGCACGCTCAGGATCGTGTGCTTTGCAAAGAATGTCCGGGTAAAGTCGATCAGATCCGTCAGCACACGGTTATTCGCATCGGCCCAGTAGGAGGTAAATTCAAAGCTATTGCTGGTCTTTTCCTTTTTCATCTTGCCGTGTTTGGCATCCTTGATGGCATTGTAGCGGGTGCTGTTGGAGTAGTACTTGGTATTTGTGCCGTTGGAGATCACAAAAATCTGCACATACTCATATAAGCCGCAGCCCGACCAGAACGAATCCCGCTGATAGCGATTGATCTGGTTGAACGCCTCCCGGATGGCCACCCCGCGCCGCTTCAGTTCCACATGAACCAGCGGAAAGCCGTTGACCAGAATCGTCACATCGTAGCGGTTATCATGCCGTGCGCCGTCTGCTTGTTTTACCTCATACTGGTTGATGACCTGCAGGCGGTTGTTGTGGATGTTCTTCTTGTCGATCAGCGTGATATTTTTGGAACTGCCATCATCCCGGTGCAGCACCTGCACATTATCTTCCTGAATCTTCCGGGTCTTTTCGGGAATATGCTCGTTGGGGTTGGCAATCACATCACTAAAGAACTGCCGCCACTCCGTATCGGAAAACTGGTAGTGGTTCAGCTCTTCCAACTGACTGCGGAGGTTGGCAATCAGTTCATCCTCGGTATGTAGTGGCAGATAGGTATAGCCCTGCTCGCACAGCAGGCGGATAAACTCTTTTTCCAGTTCCGCCTCGCTCTGGTAGCTGTCAGAGCGCACCTTGGAGGGTTCATAGGCAGCAACAACCGTATCTTCATTGGTAGCCGCAACGATATTGAAAAAGGACATTTCAAGTTCCTCCTACCATTTATCCTTCCGCTATATGCCACAATTCACAATATAGCGAGCTCTTATAAACCGGTATCATTTCAACAAACTCAAGTTTAGCTCCTGTCCATTTGCCTATTACAAAATTCTCTTTTTCGTAGATGAACGAAACATAAGTGTCATACTCTGGCAATCTGTCCATTCGATATCGGAAAAGATACTTAAAGTCCGCATTCAATCCATCAAATGCAAGTTTTCTTCCCTGTTCAAAATTGTCATTTGAATCAAAATTGAAGTTATATGGAAAGAACAACATTATATTTTTCTTTGTCTCAAACGTCTTTATAATTTGAGATACATCTTTTTCCAATACATCTTCTTTTTCTTTCTTCTCTCGAATCTCTATCATTTCATTCCGGTTCAGGCTCCGAAACACTGCATACGGAATGCTGTATGTAATCGGTTTATACCCTGGAACACCTTCATGCTTTTCTGATAGCCCAAAGCTTATAACACCGGGCATGATTTCTTGGATTGATGGTGAAAGGATTTTAGCCGCTTGTAGCTTTGATTGAGATGTAAAGAGCTTAAAATCAAATGAATACATATCCGAAATACAGTCACATTCTCCATTTGACTCCGAAACAGGTTTACTATACGGTTTTCCATTCGACTTTTGCAAGAAGTAGTCTGAATGATTTATAAAATCTCGCAGATAATCTTCATACGAGTATGGCTCCATCGTTCCATCAATAAAGTTGTCTATCACCCTAGCTGCTCCAAGAAAATCCACTCTCATTTCAGAATATTTCAATCAGTTCAACTCCTTAAAGTTCAACAGCTTATCCCGATAATGCTCATACTGCCTTTGTCTTGCTTCGGTCTCCGCTGGCAGGCCGCTGGTCAAATCATTGCAGATGGCATCAAAGCGGTCAAGAATAGAAACAACGCGCTTCTGTTCCTCAATGGGCGGCACTGGCAGATTTATCTCTCCCAGTCGTTCACCGCTCACATGGGGAACACCTGCACCACGCTTCATTCCATTCAACTCTGCTTCCTTGTTTTTTAGTACGTAGTACAGATATCTCGGTGCAACAACTTCTTTCTTCGCTTCATATCCAAAGCCATCTGTAATAAAAATCGGTTCATTCCAGTAAGAAACAAATCCAGCAGATGCACCGCTCCGAGCCACTGCGACAATTTCGCCGATGTGGTTAGCACGGTCAATATAATATGCTGGTTCCTGTCCGCCCAAAATCACGGGAATATTACCAGCGTTTTCGTTTTTCTTGGTAATGTACTCACCTCGAAAAACATTTGCAACCTCACTCAGCGGCAACATGGCATAACCAAACACATACTGTAGGAGCTTAATCAGTGCTCTGCTCTGCTCTGCTCTGCTCTGCTCTGCTCTGCTCTGCTCTGCTCTGCTC
>ERZ791906.1988-NODE-1988-length-12827-cov-6.133965_pt1 | contig 12827 bp, 10 predicted proteins | sample MGYA00510146_ERZ791906 | MGnify/ENA primary metagenome ERZ791906 (study PRJEB30046, sample SAMN00792096) | human gut metagenome | study: EMG produced TPA metagenomics assembly of the A metagenome-wide association study of gut microbiota in type 2...
CGTAGGCATCGTGGGTCGTATAGCAGTCGCCGTTGTTGCGGATGGGATTGACGATGAGCTTTTCCGCAATGCGTTCATCATTGTAGAAGCCGTAGAGTGCTGCGGCATAGTCCTCTGGGCTGTTATGCTTCAGCTTGGACAGACTAAAGCTGATGAAATTCCGAATAGTACCGTTGAAAGCGCGAATGTCGTGAAGATATGTTTCATAACGGCGGATGTACTTTTTGTAATCACGCCATGCGTCCTTGGTAGGACCGATGGCACGAAGCATTTCGTAATAAAAGGCATTGCCTTTTTCTAAAGCTGCTTCGCTCGGATGGAACAGGTCAAGCGGAGCATCCTTGACCGTTTCACTGCGCGCGGAGATCTCATTTGCCACGCGCTCAAGTCGTTCCCGTTGCATCTCCTCTGACGGCTCATGCTCCTCTTTCGGAAACAAATCGAACTGCCCCGTGACCTCCCGTATGACAGAGAAGAAAGCGTCCTCGCTCTCGTCCAGCAGCAGGCGGAACACAGCGTAGCGGCGCAGCACTCCGCATAGCGCCGCCAGCTCCTCATTCAGCTTCCACCAAAGCTCTATACTCCCGCTCTGCTCATATTCTTCCGCAAGGCTGGTGACCTGCTTCATGTGTTTGCTCATGGGTCGGTATTCGTCCGGCGACAAATTCAGCAGATCGGCGGTCAGCATACCGGCAGTGAACTGCTGACCGTATAGCTCCAGCGTACTGCCATAGGTGTAGAAAACGATGCTGCCCTCCATGTGTACCCCTCCTGGTAAAATCTGTCCTACATGAATTTTAATCTGTCCATGCCTTTTCTCAGCATAGCATAAATTCCTCCACAATACAAGCAGAGGGAAGAAACCACGCGCCGTCCCGCGGTAACGCCCCTCTGTTTTTTTCGCTCTCGTCGTTCCGATGGGAGCAATATTTTTTAAGGAGGAACAAAAATTGAAAAAAGAAAACCGATTGCTGACCATCGACGGTGAAACGCTGATGAGTCAGCCGCTCACACCGCTGAACTTCGTGGTGGACACGCTGCTCTCTCAGGGACTGCACATCCTCGCAGGCTCACCCAAGGTTGGAAAATCGTGGCTGGCGCTGTGGCTGGCCGTCACGGTGGCGAAGGGCGAAGCCGTCTGGGGCATGGGCGTGAAGCAGGGCACCACGCTCTACCTCTGCTTGGAAGACTCCACCCTCCGCATCCAGAACCGCCTGTTTGAGATCACGGAGGACGTCCCCGCCAGCGTCCACTTCTCCACCAACAGCGATACCCTTGGCAAGGGTCTGGAGGAACAGCTCTGTGCATTCCTCGTTGAGCACCCCGACACGGTGCTGGTTATCATCGATACGCTGCAAATGATCCGCGGCGCCGGTTATGACAACACCTACGCAAATGACTACCGTGACCTCTCCGTGCTGAAGCGCATTGCGGACACTCATGGCATCGCCATTCTGCTGATCCACCATCTGCGGAAAGAGCTTGCCGACGATGTGTTCAGCCGCATCTCTGGCACGACGGCCATCAGCGGCGCGGTGGATTCCAGCTTTACGCTGGTAGAGGACAAGCGCGGCAGCGGCAAGGCAAAGCTTTCCTGCATCGGGCGCGACATCGAGTACCGGGAGCTGACGCTGGAGCGCAACGCGGAAAATGTGTGGGAGCTGGTGTCGGACAGCCGGACGCAGCCGGAACTTCTGGGCGGCCAAATCGTTGTCCTTCTCTCTGAGTTGATGCGTGACCGCGCGGAATTTATCGGCACTCCCACGGAGCTGTCCGCGCAGATCGACCCTGCGGGCAGCGAGGGCATCACGCCGAAGAAGGTATCCCGTCTGATCCTGCAAAGCGTTGCCGCACTAAGCAAAACCGGCATTTCCGCCGTGGTGCGCCGCAGCAACGGAAAGCGGCTCATCGAACTGCGCCGTGCCGAAAGTGACGATGCACAGGGTACCCAAGCTGTTGACCCTATCGACCCTGCCGATGTCTCAGGCGGTGAAAACGCCCCGTGTTTCGCCGTGTGAGCCGCTGTGTGCGCGTTTGGGGGATGGGGTGGCGTGTGTACCCGACGAGGGGATATACAGTCCACACAGGGCGAGCACTGTGGCGGCATAAAAACGGCAAATAAGCCACCGTGACCTGCGGGCGTCCAGCGTTTCGACAGCACGAAGCGCACGCCGAGGGTAGTGATACCACCCCCCCACATAGAAGCGCCGAAAAAATGCAAAACGGGAGTTTTTATCACCTCCCCCAACAGGGCTCCCGCCGAAACCCAGCGAAGAGGTTTCGGTGGGAAGAGGACGAGCGACAGAGAGCGCGAGTCCTGCCGCTTGCGGCGGGACGAGGGATTCGTCGTCCGCTCGGACGACGGCCAGCATCGCATTTGTCTGGTCTGCGGCGAAGCCGCTGCCCTGCCAAATACACCGAGCGGGCAAAGCCCTGCACCCAAATTCCGGGCGGAAGCCCGGACCCACTTTTAGCTATGATTGGAGAAGAACATGAAAAAAGATATCAAATTCAGCACGCGCATGGCGTCCGCTGACCGTGAGAAAATCAGGGCACTGGCGGCAAAGGCCCACATGTCCATGAGCGATTATGTCACCGCCTGCTGCCTCGGCAAACGGATCGTGGTCATCGACGAACAGAAAGAACTGCTCCGCCAGCTCAAGGGCATCGGCAGCAACATCAACCGCCTCACCGTCCTCGCCAACATGGACAAGGTGCAGGTCATCGGTCTCGACAAGGCCGTGCAAGAACTGTCCGAGGTCAGCGCCGCGTTGCGGGCTGTCATGGAAGGGCGGTGAGCTGTATGGCCATCGTACATTTTGTGAACTACAAGCGGGGCACACAGTCCCGCGCCGCCATGCGCGGCGTGATGCTCTACGTCATGCAGGAAAAGAAAACTACATGGGAGGGCGCGCCGCTCGTCAGCGGCATCAACTGCCAGCCGCAGAGCGTCTGCGACGATTTCCTGAACACCAAGCTGCTCTACCACAAGGACGGCGGCGTGATGTTCTACCACATGGTGCAGAGCTTCCCCAAAGGTGAAATGATTGACCCTCGGCAGGCCCACGAAGCCGCGCGGCGGCTGGCGGAATACTTCGACGGCTGCGAGGTGCTGGTTTGCACCCATGTAGACCGGGAGCACATCCATTCCCACTGCGTCATCAACTCTGTCAACTTTGAGACTGGCAAAAAGCTGCACATGGCAAAGAAGCAGCTGCAGGAGCTGATGCGGCGCAACGATGCGATCTGTCAGGAAATGGGTCTTCCTGTCTTTGAAGTGACCGCGCAGCAGGCCCGCGGCATGGGCGGTGCGGAATATCACATGGCGCTGAAAGGCCAAAGCTGGAAACTGCGGCTCATGAACACCATCGACGAGTGCATGAAATACGCCGCCGACAAGGACGCCTTCGTTTCGCTGATGGAGTCCGAGGGCTATGCGGTGCGCTGGGAGAGCGGCCGCAAGTACATCACCTACACCACGCCGGACGGCATGAAGTGCCGCGACAACAAACTACACGAAAAAAAGTATTGCAGGGAGGCCATGGAACGTGAATTCAGAATCAGAGCAGAGGTTGTCTCTGCAAGAACTCAAGCAGCGCAACTCCCAGCAGACAGCGCTGCCGGTGCAGACACCACCTCCCGAAGCGAGTCCCACGAAAGCGGACTGGGAGCGAATGATGAAATACATGGATGCACTGTGGTACCATGCGGATCGGCAGACAGATCTGTTGGAGATCGTCAGCAGGCAGATGTCGCGGCTTCCCACGCGGACGCAGCTGGACGATCTGCTGAAGGCGGTGCGGCATCTGGAGCAGATGACCGAACAGGTTGGGAAACCGAAAGAGAACTCTTTTTCTCTGCGCAGAATCAGACTTCCCAGACTGCATCTGCCACACATCAGTATTCAGGCATTGATCTCTCTGCTAATGGCGGCGGCAGCACTGCTTCTGCTCTGGTGGTGCTTGGACACCGTCTGGAGCAGCTCCATCCAGCTGATCCTGTGATTCCTGCGCGGCACTACACCGACAGAAAGATATTGCAAAAAGAACGTGAAAAGAAGATTGCCCTCGGTCACAAGGCTGATGACCACGAGGACGAGGTGAGTTATGACTGGCAGCAGACCATGTGAGGTCTGCTATTTTTATTGCCCGAATTGACTTCGGGAGAAAGGAACGCTATGGGGAGAAAGAGAAAAGAATCCAATATTGCAAGCGTCATGTACTCCTATGTGGGTACGGACGATCAGTTTGATGATTTTCTGAAAATGATGATCCACGACTATCTGTCTGTGGATCATCCATATACAAATCGAACCGCCGATTTTGTTGTTAAAGTAGAAACAGAAGTCGCTTGATTTGTTTTGATAGCTATTGCGAAACTTGTGTGCTATGGTGTGTCGTGCATGATCGGCACACCATAGCGGAAAGGAACGATTATGAAAGTCTGGCTCTATTACCGGCTGTCCAGAGATGAGGACGAAGAACTCAACTCTCTGAATAACCAGAGAAAAATCATATACAACTTTGCGGTCAGCAACGGCCACGAGGTGGTGGGCGAATCCTTTGATGACAATGTCAGCGGCATGCACTTCAATCGCGAGGGTATCGACAATATCTATGAAGCGGTCGAGGCAGGTAAAATCGAAGCCATTATCGTCAAAGACCTGTCCCGTCTTGGCCGTCACCGGACGCAGACCGCACTCTTCATTGACTACCTTCGTGAACACGATGTGCGAGTCCTGTCTGCGACGGAAAATATCGACACCTTCAACGAGAACGACGATCTCATCATCGGATTCAAAGGTCTGGTCAACGACTTCTATGCCAGAGATGGTAGCCGCCGAGTCCGCACCGGATACCGACAGAAACAAAAGGAAGGACTTGTGACGATTCCTCCCTTCGGGTACTTCAAGGACAAGAACACAAAGAAAGTCGTCATTGTCGATGAAGCAGCCGAAACGGTTCGACTCATCTTCTCCACTTACATCAGCGGAAGCGGCATGAAAACCATCGCCCGTATGCTGAATGAGCAGAGAAGAAAAACGCCCGCTCTCATGCAGATGGAGCTTCTGAACAAGCGATTGCCCAATACCCAGGATGGCATCCTCAAAAAATATCTGTGGGACGCAACGATGGTGGCGCGAATCTTGAGAGATGAAAGCTACATCGGGACCTTGATCTGCCACAAGAGCGAGCGCAATAAGATCAATAAGACCTTCCGCTTCACAGACCCGGAGGAGCAGTTCCGCCACGAGAATTATCTGCCAGTGATCGTGACCTGTGAGATATGGGAGCAGGCTCAAGCACTCCTTGCAGAGCGCAAAGAGAAAAATGTCCGTGCGGGTACCAACCGGGGCATCCTCCGGTACGGGGGATTACTCCGCTGCAAGGATTGCGGTCGAACTTTTATTGGAAAGCGCATCAAGCTGAAAAGTGGTGAACGAGTGGTCTATGTCTGCGACACCTACCATCGGTACGGCAAGGAACACTGCTCGTCTCACATGGTGGACGAGGAAACATTGGACAGATTGATTGGTGCGGAGATCCTGCGAACAAAGAAAATGTATGAGGAAAACTGGTCGCGGATGGAATGGCTCATCGAGAAATGGACGCCGAAGGCTTCCACGGCCAGTGCCAAAATAAGTAAACTGCAAGAGCACATTCTCTTGCTGGAGGAGGAAGTGGAGGTGATCCTGATGGAACGCATCCGGGATAAGGCCAACGCGGAACGCTACGACCGCATGATCGCCAAGCGCGAGGAGCAGATCGCGGAGGCCAAAAAACAAATCGAAGAATTGCAGAATATTTCAGAAATGCTCCGCAGCCGACAGGCCAAGCTGAAGCGGGACATCAGCCTGATCGACGACATCCTGCGAGAGGGCAAAATGTCAGAAGCACATCTGAGGATGCTGGTGGAGAAGATACTCGTTCATGAGGAGGATGGCAGGCTGGATTTGGAGATCCGGCTGAAAGCGCCCTTCCGTGACCATCTGGACGTCTTCGAAAACGGAGAGCAGACAGATTGCTTCCCCTCCGCAGATTTTGACTATGACAGGTTGGGAGCGGTGATCTACGGCGATTACTATGCGGGGTAGGTGATAACAGATGCGGGTATGGCTCTATGCGCGGCTATCAAACGATGATGACCAAGAGATGAACTCTTTGCTGAATCAGCAAGAAATCTGCCAGGCATATGCCGAGCAGCACGGGTACATCATCGTAGGACAGTCCTTCGATGACAACATAAGCGGCATGAGTTTTGACCGCCGTGGGCTGGACGAGCTCATGGCGGCTGTGGACGCTGATAAAATTGACGCTGTCATCGTAAAAGACTTATCCCGGCTTGGCCGCCATAGGACCCAGACCGCATTGTTCATCGATTACCTGCGGGAACACCAGGTGCGCGTGATCTCTGCCACGGAGGGCGTCGATACATTCCGCGACGAAGATGACTTGATCATCGGTATCCGCGGCCTGATGAATGATTATTATGCGAAGGATATTGGCAAAAAGATCCGGGCGGGATACCGACAGAAGCAGAAAGACGGCATCGTGATCACGCCTCCCTTCGGCTACTGGAAAGACAAAAATACGGGGCAGATCAAGATAGACGCAGAAGTGTCGGTCACGGTGCAGCTCATCTATTCTCTGTACTTACAGGGGTGCGGGCAGAAAGAGATCGCCCGGCGGCTTAATGCTGCGGGGCGAAAGACACCGGCGCAGCTCCGGGCCGAACGGTGCGGCAGAGAGGTTCGGCATACACACAAAACCCGTGATGGGCAGTTCCTGTGGACATATACCAGCGTGAAGAACATTCTGGTGGAAGAAGCGTACACCGGTGTGCTGAACAACCATCGCAGGGAGTATAATAACGGAAAAGCCAAGCATATAGACAAAACCGACTGGTATCGTCATGAGGGGTTCTTTCCTGTGATCATAGAAAAACAGGAATGGGAGCAGGTACAGCGCTTGCTCAAGCAGCAGGCCCGTCCTGCAAACAGCAATCAGGCCAAGCACCGTTACGCGGGACTGCTGACCTGCCAGGAATGTGGGAATACGTTCATTCCTATGATCCGCTGCTGGAATGGCAAGAGCCGTGTGGAATATGTATGCCGTGGATACCACCGGAATGGAAAATCTTATTGCTCCTCCCACCGTATCCATGAGGAGGTACTGGATGCCGCGGTGCAGGCGTATGCCCAAACTGTGCGGGAGCAGTGTGCCGAGGAAGTAAAGAAGCTGGCACAGCTGCAAAAAATGTGGGCGTTGAGGAAACCAATCCTCGACGCCCACATTTTGTCGTTACAGAAGAAAGTACAGGATCTGGAACAGGAGATAGATGGGATTGTGATGGAGAAAATAGGAGTGGCCAATAAGGCCTTGTAGTGAAAAACTATATGGAGAAGAGGTATTCAACATTAAATCTCAGTTGCAGTTTTGATTATAATGGCTTCAGCGACAAAACGCATTAAAGGTATTTCATTTGACAACTCAGCCTCATCCTTGAATGGATGATATATTCCGCGCTCTTTAAGACGGGCGGTGTTTGATTTGTGATGAACCAAAGCGTTTCGGGTCTTATAGATACGAGCTGCGATTTTTTTAGGCAATTTATCGCTTGTATAGTTATCTAAATCAATCGCATCGCCATTCGAAAAACTAATTTCATGGGATTTGTAATAAGCAATCAAGTCTGGTCGATAATTTGCTAAATCTTCATGGAGTTGCTCCAAAGAAACAAACCGTTTTATTGTTAGTTCAAGCGCTTCGAGCTCTGTGCCTTGGAAAGCATCTTGATTCGCTCTTGTTTTTTTGCGAACAGTATCAATAATTTTATTGATTTCCTTAGGCTTTTTTGTAGAGAAACCAGGATGTAGGATGATATCTTTTACGCTGTTAATCAATTCGTCAGTATAAACCGCATCGAAGAAATACTCCAGTATATGATAGTATCCGATAAACTTGATAAACGGATCTTCGGAAGTTAAGGACAGGTTATACTGTTCAATGAGTTCGTGATTATAAAAAAGTTTTGGAGACTCAAGGTTTCTCAAATTGGTGCTACGACGAGATGAAAAATGACCTCTTTCAAATTCGAGTTCATTTACAGAGTGGATTATTTTGACGGCGGTATCTGTATTATATGCTACAGAAAACAGAAACGATGTTGCACGATTAAGCATGGTTTCTGCAGATACTCCTTCTGATAAGGAGATTTTTAAAGAAAGAGATATTTTAGTTACCTTTTTGATTAGATCCAACAAGTGAATCTCTCCAGCATCATTTCGCAAAGTGCGAACATTTATCATGCGAGATGATAATATTCGCCTATAGTTGCGAACAGAGTCACTTGGAATACCAGAAAGAAAGGCTAAGACCAATTCATCGGAAGGTGATCCAAGTCTATATGCAGAGCTGTCATCACTTATCTCAATGGGCTCGTCAATAATTCGATACCCATAACGTGGCTCAACAGGTTCTACAAACACCTCGTACTCCCGAGGTGAATAACACTGTGTAGGTGTATATCTGTACATTTTCAGCTGTGCAATAGTAGAATCAAATTCTTCTCGAAAATATGTAAATGTTTCGGTTTCGATAGTGAATTCTATCCTATCGTCAAGCACCTGAAAAACTGCCATTCTACCAAGTAACAGGGTAACGATTTGCTGAAAATAAGCCCACTCCATTAAAATCACCTCTTGGATTATTTTTATTTTATTCTAAACCATATTTTCACATTTGACAATCGCATATAAAAATGGTCGTTAGCGCAAGCCAACGACCATGGTGCGCCTGAAGGGACTCGAACCCACACGCTGAAAGCACGAGAACCTAAATCTCGCATGTCTACCAATTCCATCACAGGCGCATATTTAGTTTTGGGGGAGCGGGCGACGAATGGAACGGCAAAACCTTCACTGAGGTGACATCACCTAAATCCTGCACGTCTGCCAATTCCGCCATACCCGCAGATACAAGCGGCAGGAATTTCTGCCGCTATTTTATTGCCCTCTGTTTTTACACGGCGAGGAACCGAGGCGGAGCATAACGCTTGATCCGCATCTATAAAAACAGGATGGGCCTGCTTTTACCAAAGAATGAGCGCGGCGAATGATGGGGCGAAAATCCTTCACTGAGGTGACATCACCTAAATCCTGCACGTCTGCCAATTCCGCCATACCCGCATATATAAGCGGCAGGAAAAACTGCCGCTATTTTTTATTGTTTGGTACCGCAAGGGGTCAAGATGAAGCACAAATATGTTATTTGTGTCTATGCTCGATTTTATCGGTTATGCTCCCATCTTTGTTGATTTTCCTGGTCGCTTTAATAATAGAGCCATCAGGCTGATTGAATATCTTAGTAACACGGGCAGTCCACTTGCCAGCAAAAGTTTCGGTCTTATCAGGTGTTATTCTGGGGAATGCGGGTAAGTTGCTATTTTGTTTTCTCAGCTTTCCCATCGGCATATCCTCCTGCAAATTCATCCATTTGCAAAAACCTTCACTGAGGTGACATCACCTAAATCTCGCATGTCTGCCAATTTCATCATGCCCGCATATATTTTACTATATCATATCTCTTTCACGGCGGCAAGGAGAAAATTCATTGCAATGCGCGCCTGCGAGATTTATAATGAAACAGCGCGCGATTTATGACCGCGCAGCACCGACTATAGGAGGACTCCGCCGTGCAGAACGCTTATCCGGACTATTATCCGCTTTTCCATTGCATCGCCGACCGCTGCCGACACAACTGCTGCATCGGCTGGGAGATCGACGTGGACGAGGATTCTCTCGCCGCCTACGATCAGATCGGCGGCGAGATGGGCGAGCGCCTGCATAAATGTATCGACCGCAGCGGCGAGATGCCGCACTTTCTCCTCGGCGAGCAGGAGCGCTGCCCGTTTTTGAACGGCAAAAACCTCTGCGATCTCATTTTATACGGCGGGGAGGGTATGCTCTGCCAGATCTGCACCGATCACCCGCGCTACCGCAGCTTTTTTTCGGAGCGCACGGAGATCGGCGTTGGCCTCTGCTGCGAGGAGGCCGCGCGGCTCATTTTGACCAAGCCGGAGAAGACAACGCTCGTCGTGACGGGCGAAGGCGAGCTTGATGAAGAGGGGACGGCGCTGCTCACGCTGCGCGGCCATCTTTTCGCCATCGCACAGAACCGCGAGGAACCGATCAATCAGCGAATAGAGCAGATTTTATCGGCCTGCGGTGCACACGTGCCGGACGTCCCGCTTGCGCAGTGGGCAGAATTTTATCTCTCGCTCGAGCGTATGGACGAGGTGTGGACGGGCATTTTGGAAGCGCTGCGCGAGCACGCAGATGAGTTGCCGCTCGACGATTTTGCCGCGCACATGAAAGGACGCGAGACGGAGTATGAGCAGCTGCTCGTCTACTTCCTCTATCGTCACGTGCCGACGGCGCTCGACGACGGGGACGTGAGCAGCAAGGCGGCGTTCGCCGTGCTGTCTGTCCGGCTGCTTTTCTCGCTTGGTGCGCTGCACCTTTTGCTGCACGGCGAGTTCACGGTGGAGGACCAGATCGAGCTCTGCCGATTGTACAGCGCGGAGGTCGAGTATTCCGACGACAACATGGACGCGCTCTTCGACGCGCTGCTATAACGAAAATGCCGCCCGGTTCGACACGGGGCGGCATTTTTTGCGCTTTTTGGTTGATTCTTATGTAAACCTATGGTATCATAAAAAGACATTTTAGAGAGTGGGCGTTTTCGCCCGATTCCGGCAAAAGGAGAGAAACGAGATGAAGCAGAACATGAGAAAGAGATCGCCGCTGGCCGTGCTTCTGGCGCTGTGCCTTGCTGTGCAGCTCTGCGTGCCCGCCGCGATGGCGAGCAATCGGCTGATGCGCGCGGGCGACGCGGCCATTGCGCAGATCGAAGAGGAAGAGGGCTTCCGCGCGGAGAAGTATTCCTCCGGCGGCAAGTGGTACATCGGCTACGGCACGGAGTGCGGTGCCGAGGATTATCCCGAGGGCATCACGCGCGAAGAGGCGGAGCTTCTTCTGATGAGCAAGGTCGAGGCGTATGAGGCCAAGCTCAACGACTTTTTTGGCCGCTACGACGTCACGCCCACGCAGGGGCAGTTCGACGCGCTGATCTGCTTCAGCTACAATTTCGGCACCGGTTGGATGAGCGGCACGAGCGACTTGGTCAAGATCGCCCGCGGCGAGAAGGACGCGACGCGCCTTGAAGTGGCGCATGCGTTCGGCGAATGGTGCCATTCCGGCGGACAGGCCCAGGCGGGCCTTGCCGACCGCCGCCTGCAGGAGGCTGCCATTTATTTAGATGACGGCACCCGCACGGCGGAGAACGAGTTTGCGTATCTCATCATCAATATGGAAAGCGGTACGTCCTACGAGACGGACTTTGCCGTCTACGAGATCGGCAAGACCTACGGTAGCTTCCCCAAAGCGGAAAAGCTCGGCTACGGCTTTGCCGGCTTCCAGACGAGCGACGGCAAGACCATCACGGAAAACAGCATCGTGAACGGCAACGCGGTCGTCACGGCGCAGTGGACGGCGACGAGCTACACCGGCAAGACCTATACCGACGTCAACAAGTCCGACTGGTTCTATAACTATGTCATGGAGCTGAGCGAGCAGGGCATCGTCGGCGGCAACGGCGACGGCACGTTTGCCCCCAATCGTCCCACGAGCACGGGCGAAATGCTCAAGCTCGTGCTGCTCTCGACCGGCCACAAGGAGCAGAAGCCCAGCACGGCGCACTGGGCAAGCGGCTACGCGACCTACGCCTATTCCATGGGCTTTGCCGCGCAGAATTACAGCGACTATCAGCTTGACAACGGCATCAGTCGCCTCGATGTGGCGCGCTTTGCGGCCAAGGCGCTGGGCTATGGCGCATCCAACACGACCTCTCCCTTTGCCGACGTGAACGACGGCTATGTGACGGCGCTCTATGAAGCGGGTGTTTTCATCGGCACGAAGGTCGGCGACCTGACGTATTTCTACCCCAACAGCAGCATCACGCGCGCGGAGGTGGCGACGATCGTTTACCGCATCTATCAGCTCAGCTCGCTCGACCAGAAGCAGAAGATCTACTACAAGGACTACACGCTTGATGTGCTCGAGGGTGTGCCGACGAACACCTATAATCAGTCTGCGTTCGTCAAGAACGGCAGCATCATGACCTACAACGATCCCAGCGTGCGCACGCGCGTCGGTATCGACGTGTCGCAGTATCAGGGCGATGTGGACTGGAACGCGGTCGCGCGCACTGATGTGGACTTTGTCATCGCGCGCGTGGGCGGCCGCGGCTACACTGTGGGCGCGATCTATGACGACACGAAGTTTGACGAGTATGCCGACGGCGCGGCGAGAGCGGGCCTTCAGGTGGGCGCTTACTTCTTCTCACAGGCTGTGAGTGTGGCAGAGGCGCAGGAGGAGGCCTATCACGTGCTCGACAAGCTGCGCGGACACAACATTACCGGCCCCGTCGTCTTCGACTGGGAGGTCATCGGCAAGAGCGAGGCGCGCACCTACGGCATCGAGACCGGCGTGCTCTGCGCTGCGGCGAACGCCTTCTGCAAGATCATCAAGGACGCGGGCTACGACCCGATGATCTACATCACCGACTACGCGGGTTATGTCAAGTATGACCTCAGCGAGGTCATGGATTACCCGCTGTGGTACGCGCGCTACGATGTGGACGCGCCCTCGTTCTACTACGATTTTGCCATGTGGCAGTATTCATCCAAGGGCAGCGTGGACGGCATCAAGGGCAACGTCGATATGGACATCTGGTTCATCAAGTAAATGAAAATAAGAGAAGGCGATG
>ERZ791906.1996-NODE-1996-length-12788-cov-2.708317_pt1 | contig 12788 bp, 10 predicted proteins | sample MGYA00510146_ERZ791906 | MGnify/ENA primary metagenome ERZ791906 (study PRJEB30046, sample SAMN00792096) | human gut metagenome | study: EMG produced TPA metagenomics assembly of the A metagenome-wide association study of gut microbiota in type 2...
GCGAGAGTGCAAAGCACGTAGCAATCTGGTATCAAAGGGGTCAAAATACCTTTTGCCACAACATTAAATGATGTGAATGTCAAAAGTGAATTTTGATTCTTACATCATACAAATACAAATTTACAATTTTTACAGATTGTATAGAAAGAAAATACGGAAAAGACTGGTTATTATAGAGCTGATTTGGTAAAATAAAGACAATAATAAGAAGCAGGTGATGAAATATGGACAGTCAGAAGAAAGATCCGCTCTATAAAAGTTTTGGATACGCATTTGAAGGGATTGGTACCTGTATCAAAAAAGAGCGGAATATGAAGATTCACTGTGCGGCAGCGATTCTGGTAGTGATTGCCGGAGTGATATTGAAGATCTCATCGCTGGAATGGTGCATCTGCCTGACACTTTTTGGGCTTATCATGGCGCTAGAGCTGGTCAATACCGCAGTAGAAGCGGTGGTCGATCTGGTGACGGAAGAGCGGAAGCCACTTGCAAAGATTGCAAAAGATACAGCAGCAGGTGCGGTTCTGATTGCAGCAATTATGGCAGCGATCGCCGGGATTATTATTTTTCTGCCAAAGGGACTTACATTCCTTGGGTTTTAAAGCAGATTGAAATTGTGAAAGGAGATAGACGTTATGGGAAGTTTAGGAGATGGAGTTAAGAAAGTATTACTTGCAGGGATTGGTACAGTAGCAGTAACTGCAGAAAAGTCAAAAGAAGTTCTGGATAAGATGGCAGAACGTGGAGAAGCAGCTGTAGAACAGGGAAAAGTTCTGAATCAGGAACTTCGCCACAATATCAAGAAGACTGTAAAAGAAAATGTCAATGTTTCTGTTAAGACATCTTCACCGGAAGAACTGGATGAGCTGCTTGATAAGATGACACCGGAGCAGATTGAACAGCTCAAAGAAAGAATTTATGAACGTGAAGCAGCAGTTTCAGAAGAAGAAACAAAAGAAGTAGAAGAAGTTGTAGAACAGACAGGAGAGACGGCTGAAACTGTTGGAACAGAGACGGCAGAGGAAGCAGCAAAAGAAGTCGAAGCAATTGAATCTGGCAACGAGGGCATGAATGAGTAACAAAAACCAGCCAAAAGAGTCAAATAAATATGGTTCCAGACTGCGGGAGATGACAGCAGTCCTCAGAAAACATGGGATTACCGGTGGACTTACCCCGGAAAAGCTCCGGCTGATCCTGGAGGATCTGGGGCCGACTTATATTAAGCTTGGTCAGATCATGTCACTGCATTCCGACATTCTTCCGAAAAGCTATTGTGAAGAACTGATGCGGCTTCATTCCGAGGTGACACCGATGCCATTTGAACAGGTAGCAGAAGTGATCCGCAAGTCCTACGGTTATGAGTGGAACGAAGTGTTCCAGAGCATTGATGTGCATCCACTGGGATCGGCATCGATCGCACAGGTCCACCGGGCGGTTCTGAAGACTGGGGAAGATGTTGTCGTCAAAGTTCAGAGGCAGGGTATCTATAAGGTAATGTCCAGAGATATCAGTCTGCTCCACAAAGCGGCAAAGCTGGTCCCGCCAGGTACGATCAAGGACATGGTGGATATTAACATGGTTCTGGACGAGCTCTGGACTGTCACCCAGCAGGAGATGAATTTTCTTCTGGAGGCAGCCAGTATGGAAGAATTTGCCCAGCGCAATCAGGATGTGGCTTTTGTTACAACGCCTCGGCTCTATCGCGAATATACGACCAACCATGTGCTAGTGATGGAATATATTGATGGATTTGCAATCAACGATAAAGAAAATCTGCTGGCAAATGGCTATGATCTGAATGAGATTGGAACAAAGCTTGTAGATAATTACATTCGCCAGGTTATGGAGGACGGTTTTTTTCATGCTGATCCGCATCCGGGCAATGTGCGTATCCGTGATGGAAAGATTGTCTGGATCGATATGGGAATGATGGGAAGACTTACCGAGCGTGACCGGGAACAGATCAGCAATGCAGTCAAAGGTGTGGCAGAGAATGACATCGGTCTGATCCAGGAAGCGGTGATGGCACTTGGCGAGTTCCGCGGAAAGCCGGATCAGAGCAAGCTGTATGAAGATATCAATAATCTGATGGCAAAATATGGAACGATTGATATGGGTGATATTGATATTGCGGAAGTTATGCAGGATCTGATGGAAGTGATGAAGGAAAATAAAATTTCCATGCCTCATGGACTTACTATGCTTGCAAGAGGACTCGCCAATATGGAAGGTGTGCTTGCCGAGATCAGTCCGCAGATCAACATGGTTGAGATTGCGGCGGCACGGATGAAGGAGAGCTTTCTGACGAAGGAACAGTGGAAAAAAGAGATAAAGAATGATGCAAAAAGACTGTATCGTTCTCTTCACAAGGCAATGGATATTCCTTCCCTTGCAGCAGACATCCTGCAGGGTCACATGAAAGGACAGACCAGAGTCAATCTGGATCTTCATACTTCGGATGAGCTTTCCGGGTTGCTCAGGAGGTTGGTGCGGAATATTGTAATGGGGCTGTGGGTGATGGCACTTCTGATCAGTTCCAGCATTATCTGTACAACCAATATGCAGCCAAGGTTGTGGGGGATTCCGGCAATCGGTGCGTTTGGATATCTGATGGCATTTGCTATTGTAATGTATGTTTTTATCAAACATATCTTTTCAAAAAAATAAATAAACAGGGGGAAAAGAGATGCGGAAGGAGTTTTATACAGGGCATCTTTTTGATGTATATCGTTATTTTGGAGCGCATAAAGAGGGTGAAAATTTTATTTTCCGTGTGTTTGCGCCATCGGCAAAAGGAGTGTGCGTATTTGGAGAGTTCAGTAACTGGACAGAGATCCCGATGTATCAGGAGGAACAGAGCGGTGTATATGTGTCAGAGCCGATTCCGGCGAAGACTGGTCAGCTGTATAAGTACTGCATTTACACAGCAAATGGTGGAAGGGTAGAGCACTGTGATCCATATGGCTTCCAGATGGAATTAAGACCAGGAGATTGCTCAATCTTAACGGATCTTTATAGTTATAAATTTAAGGATGAAAAATGGATGAAGAACCGGACAGTCGGATTTGACAGTCCGGTCAATATCTATGAGATCCATGCAGGATCCTGGAGAAAAAAAGGAGAAGGGCAGACCGACTGGTATACTTGTATTGAGCTTGCAAAGCTTCTGATTCCTTATGTAAAAAAGAATCATTATACTCATATTGAGATGATGCCGCTTTCCGAGCATCCTTTTGACGGATCCTGGGGATATCAGAATACCGGATTTTTTGCGCCGACCGCACGTTATGGAACACCGGATGAGCTGAAAAAATTTGTGGATGAGTGTCACCAGGCAGGAATTGGTGTGATCATGGATTTTGTTCCGGTACATTTTGCAGTCGATTATTATGGACTGAAAGAATTTGACGGAACCTGTCTGTATGAATATCCAAATGCGGCAGTAGGTGAAAGTGAATGGGGAAGCTGTAATTTCATGCATTCCAGAGGGGAAGTACGATGTTTCTTACAGTCGGCAGCAAATTACTGGCTGAGTGAGTTCCATTTTGACGGAATCCGTATGGATGCAGTCAGTCGTCTGATCTACTGGCAGGGTGACGAGGCCAGGGGTGTTAACGGAACGACACTGGATTTTCTGAAGGTGATGAACCAGGGACTAAAGTCCCTTCATCCGACAGCCATGCTGATCGCAGAAGATTCCACCAATTTTCCAGGTGTTACCAAACCGGTTGACCAGGGAGGACTTGGTTTTGATTACAAGTGGGATCTTGGCTTCATGCACGATACACTGGAATATTTCCAGAGTGCACCAGAATACAGAAGCAGAGATTATCATAAGCTGACATTCTCGATGATGTATTATTATAATGAGCATTTTTTGCTGGAATACTGTCATGACGAAGTGGTACATGGAAAGGCAACGATTCTCCAGAAGATGAACGGAGAATATGAGGATAAGTTCCCGCAGGCAAGAGCTATGTATCTGTATATGATGGCGCATCCTGGTAAGAAGCTGAATTTCATGGGAAATGAATTCGGTCAGCTTCGCGAGTGGGATGAAAGCCGCGAGCAGGACTGGGATATCCTAAAATATCCGCTCCATGATGCATTTCACTGTTATATGATCGAACTGAACCGTATCGGTCAGGAAAATGATGCATTCTGGCATGATTATGATCCGGAGAATTTCAAATGGCTGGACTGCCATCAGGAAGAACGCTGTATCTATGCGATCAAAAGAAAAGGAAAAAATAAGAACTTTATCGCGATATTCAACTTCTCAGACGAAGAACAGGAAGATTACGAACTGGATACCGAAGAAGAAGGAAAACTCAGTGTGATACTGGATACGGACTGGGACGAATATGGAGGAAATACAAAAAAGAAAAAGACATTGCCGGCAAAAGCAAAAAAAGGGACGCATGTGACGCTGGACCTGCCGCCGTTTTCGGGGATTTTGCTGATGAGTTAGGTGATAGGAAAGGGACGCCCGGGGCAGAACGATATTTCTGCTTTCGGGCGCGCTTTCGCTCCGCATCGCCTGGATGTGGTGTCTGACGGGAAGTGGTGGCAATGGATTTGCAGAAGTACTGGAGGTATATTGATAAGGTATAAAGTTTACGTTCCTGAGCAACCTATCCCACTGAAATTAAAATAGTATTTTCCCAGTGCGGCAGCGAAGCGCCTCCGCACAACTTGTACTGGAGCGACAAACGCAAGCACCCATGCATTCGGAATGAACCCCATCGGAAACGTCGGTACTTAGTGAGAGGATGTCGTCAGACATCATCGAACTTAGTATCCGCTACGTTTGCGGACTAAGCGCGAGCGGGGGTGAATCCGAATCCATGGGTGCGTAACTTTGTCAACCACCTACAACTTACAAACTTCCCTGCCGTCTGTCAAACCAGCCACTGGCGGAATCGATGAGCCGGGTGTCATCCAGTTCGCGGAATAAGGCAGTGAGCTTTTTTGAATCAAACTGTCCCCAGCCTTCATTGAAGATTACCCAGGTGCTGATGCATGGGAATGTTTTTAGGGCAGTGACAGTTTCTTTGCATTCACGGATGAATTCTTCTCTGCCATGTACATTTTTCCTGCCGAAGAGAGGATGAATCCGGTCGCTGGTGTGAAGCTTGAATTTTGGAAAGAGTGCAGGCAGCCAGGTCATGAACGGAGCATTGTAGGTGCCACCGTTTACCATGTCCTGCCAGACGATCATTCCAAGGCGGTCGCAATGATAATACCATCTTGCAGTCTCGACTTTTACATGCTTACGGATCATGTTGAAGCCGAGATTTTTCATGGTCTGGATATCATAGATCAGCGCTTCATCAGATGGCGCAGTGTAAAGCCCGTCCGGCCAGTATCCCTGATCCAGGACTCCATTCAGAAAAAGTGGTTCATGGTTCAGGCAGAAGCGGGGAAGTCCTTTTTTATCCGGTTCGATGGTAAAGGTACGCATTGCAAAATAGCCGGTGACTTTATCTTCGCCTGCCTGTATCTCAATTGTATAAAGATAAGGATCATCAGGATTCCAGGGATGCATATTGTTGACGTCACAGTAGCAGGAGTAACAGCAAAGAGAGTCAGACTGATTGGTGCAGATCCCTTTGGAAATCAGACGACCGTCCATGTCTCTGACGTGACAGACAACCGCTTCGGCATCGCTGCATCCGGAAATCGGATGATTTAAAAGAAGGGATACGTGTACCGTCTCTTTTTCATATAAAGGGGTAAGTTCCAGTTTTTTGACATAGACAGCCGGAACCCATTCCATCCATACTGTCTGCCAGATTCCACTCTGGGCGGTGTAGAACATTCCGCCACGCTTTAATTTCTGTTTTCCAACACTGTGATAAGAAGTGTCGGAACGGTCTTCAATGTGTACAGTCAGAGTGTTGCAACCCTCCTGCAGAGCATCTGTGATATCAGCAGAAAATGGAAGATATCCGCCGATATGTGAGACAACTACTTTTCCATTTACCAGAACTTTCGCATACTGATCGACTGCACCAAAATGCAAGATGCACCGGGATCCGTCGGAAGGAAGGCGCTTGACCGACAGCAGGCGCTCACAGAGCATTTTTTCGCGCGGCTTTAACTGGAAACCGGCACCAGAAAGAGGGGCTTCCGGAGAAAAAGGAACGAGAAGAGTTCCTTCTTTGGTTATGGTATTTTTTTCTGAAAGAACTGTGTAATTCCATTCTCCATTCAGGTTGATATATTGATCGCGGATCATTTGCGGACGTGGATATTCTTCCAGTATGTGCTGCGGATCAAGAGCTTTTCCCCAACGGGTAGTCAGTGTCTGATGGGAAGCTTTTCTGGGAAAGATCCGTACACTTGCAAGTGCTGCTAAAAGATTCATAAAAAAACCTCTTTCGTTAAATATTCTTATAGTCTATTGTACCATGTGACAACAAAAACACTGCACATTTTATAGAAATTTTAGAAATGAAAACAGTGGGGAAAAACGGATTGTAAAAAAGAAAGAATCAGTTTATCATAAGAATATAAGAAAAGATGAGCTGTGAGAACACAGACAAAGAGCAGGCAGGAGGAAAGACCGATGAAAATAGTTTTAGATACACATGCACATACCATTGTCAGCGGACATGCATACAATACGATACGTGAGATGGCACAGATGGCGAAAGAGAAAGGACTGGAGGCATTTGCACTGACTGAACATGCACCGCAGATGCCGGGAACCTGTCATGAGTTCTATTTCCAGAATCTGCATATCGTACCGCGTGAAATGTACGGCGTGAGACTGTTCATGGGTGTGGAACTGAATATTATGAATGAAAAGGGAGAGGTTGACCTTCCGGAGAGCACACTTTGTCAGATGGATATTGCAATTGCAAGTATTCATGGACCTTGTTATAAAGGCGAGCGGACGGAAGAGGCAATCACGGCGGCATACCTTGCGGCAATGGAGAATCCGCTGATTCACATTATTGGACATCCGGATGACGGAAGATATCCGGTGGATTATGAACAGCTGGCCAAAAAAGCAAAAGAGACAGGAACCGTTCTGGAGGTAAATAACGGTTCGTTAAGACCTGGCGGATTCCGCGTGGATACCAGGAAAAATGATTTAAAAATGCTGGAATACTGTAAGAAATACGAAGTTCCGGTTACGATGGGAAGCGACGCACACATGGATGTAGATCTTGCAGATTACAGTTATGCGCTTCCGGTGATCGAGGAGAGTCATTTTCCGGAAGAACTGATCGTTAATACTTCTGCAGAGCTTCTGAAATCATGTATTCAGTATAAACGGAATATGTGGAAACAGAAAAAAGTGAATTGTTAATACGTCATTTACGTTAAAAAAGCCTGGATGAAAGATAGAGAAAAGACTTGATATCTAGTTTTTAATACTATATAATATCTATATTGAGGTGAAAAAGAATGACGATAAATACGGAAGATTTATTAAACAGTATCCTGGAAAGTGTCGGCAGAATTGATTATATTCATCCGGTAGATATTCCGAATATAGATTTATATATGGATCAGGTAACAACTTTTATGGAGGAACAGCTCAGTTCGACGAAGCGTTATGAGGATGATAAGATCCTGACGAAAACGATGATCAATAATTATGCGAAAAACAATCTGCTTCCGCCTCCGAACAAGAAAAAGTATTCCAAAGAGCACCTTCTGGTTTTAATTTTTGTCTATTATTTTAAAAACCTGCTCTCAATCAAAGATATTGAGATTTTGTTAAAGCCACTGACAGACAAATATTTTGCTGTGGATTCGGAATTTGACATGGAAAGTATCTATGAAGAAGTCTGTAAGATGGAAAAAAGCAGGATCGGAGAGTTGCAGGATAGTATTCGTAAGGCGTATGAGACTGCTGAGCATTCTTTTGTATGTGTGGATGATGAAGAAAGAGAACAGCTTCAGAAGTTTGCCTTTATCTGTAATCTCAGTTTTGATGTGTATGTGAAAAAGCAACTGATTGAAAAAATGGTGGACGAACTTCCAAAGCCGGATAAGAAAAAATAAAAGCGTTAGCTTTTTTAAGAAGAATAAAAAAGGAACGGATTTCAGATTTTGAAATTCCTTTTTACTATTATCTGTTTGGCAATAGCTGTTACTACCAACTCCTGCCGATGTCTGTAAAATTAAGATTCAGATTCTTCAGCCCCCGCCTGAAGTCTCTCAAATACCATATCGTATCCATCATTACCATAATTAAGAGAGCGGTTTACGCGGCTGATTGTTGCTGTGGAAGCACCAGTCTTTTCTGCAATCTCCAGGTATGTTTTCTGATCACGTAGCATCTTAGCTACTTCAAAACGCTGTGAAAGCGATAAAAGCTCATTGATCGTGCAGACATCTTCAAAGAATGTGTAGCATTCTTCTCTGCTTTTCAGACTGAGAACGGCATCAAATAAAGAATCGACCGCTTCTGTTCTGATTTTTCTACTCATTATATTATCCCTCCATGACAAATAATCAATAAGAGTGTGACATAAACTGCCCCACTCATTCATACAATGACATATTAGCACATTAAAATTTTAAAGTCCAGATATTTTGCAAAATTTTACAGATAAGAAAAAAGGAGCTGGATTTTTCTATTTTTACGACGAAAAATAGGGACGAGAGATTCTTTGACACCCCACTTTTTTTATAATATAATGATGCAATAGAGCCTCGAGAGAGGAGAAGAAAGAGGAACAAAAATATGAGTATTTATGATACATTAAATGACAGACAGCAGGAGGCCGTTTTCTATACAGAGGGCCCGCTTCTGATCCTTGCCGGAGCAGGATCCGGTAAGACACGTGTCCTTACACACAGGATTGCCTGGCTGATCGATCAGATAGGTGTGAACCCATGGAATATCCTGGCGATCACATTTACGAACAAGGCAGCCGGGGAGATGCGTGAGAGAGTGGATCAGATTGTTGGATTCGGTTCGGAGAGTATCTGGGTGAGCACCTTCCATTCAATGTGTGTGCGGATCCTGCGCAGATATATTGACCGGCTTGGGTATGATACAAATTTTACGATTTACGATGCAGATGATCAGAAGACACTGATCAAGGATGTGTGTAAATATTTGCAGATTGATACGAAAATGTTTAAGGAACGGTCGCTTCTTAGTGCGATTTCTTCTGCAAAAGATGAGCTTGTCACACCGGAAGAGATGACACTTCGTGCGGAAGGGGATTGGGCGAAAAAGAAGATTGCAGAGGTTTATACCGAGTATGAAAAGCAGCTGAAAGCTAACAATGCACTCGATTTTGACGATCTGCTTTTAAAGACGGTACAGCTTCTTCAGACACAGCCGGACGTGCTGGAGTATTATCAGGAAAGATTCCGTTATATCATGGTGGATGAGTATCAGGATACGAATACGGTACAGTTTAAGCTGGTAAGCCTTCTTGCCGGTAAGTATCAGAATCTGTGTGTAGTTGGTGATGACGACCAGTCGATCTACAAATTCAGGGGTGCGAATATCATGAATATCCTGAATTTTGAAAAAGAATATCCGAATGCGAAAGTGATCAAGCTGGAACAGAATTACCGTTCCACATCCACAATCCTGAACGCCGCAAATGAAGTGATCCGTCACAATACAGGACGAAAAGAGAAGTCGCTCTGGACCGAGAATGGTGAGGGTGAGAAGATTCAGTTCCGTCAGTTTGATTCTGCTTACGATGAGGCGGATTATATTGTCAGTGATATCAAAGACAAGGTGAACAGTGGAAAAAGAGAATATAAGGATTTCGCTATTTTATACAGAACCAATGCGCAGTCACGTATATTCGAGGAAAAGATGGTGGTATCCAATGTTCCGTATAAGATCGTTGGTGGAGTAAACTTCTATGCAAGACGCGAAATAAAGGATTTGCTGGCATATTTAAAAACAGTAGATAATGGAAAAGATGATCTGGCAGTACGGAGGATCATCAATGTACCGAAGAGGGGAATCGGACTGACAACTATCGGAAGGGTGCAGGATTATGCAACGGAACGGGAGATCAGTTTCTATGAAGCAATCCTGGCTGCAGGATCGGTTCCGGGAATCGGACGTGCGCTTGGCAAAATCGAATCCTTTGCAGCCCTGATTGAGCATTTTAAAGCCGAAGGCGAACGCATGAGTGTAGCGGAATTGATGGATGAGATTATCGATGCAACTGGATATGTAGAAGAACTGCAGGCAGATTCTGATGAAGAAGCAGAAAGCCGTCTGGAAAATATTGAAGAGCTCCGGAATAAAATTGTTGCATACGAGGAGTCCTGTGAAGCAGAAGATGAAAAATCGACACTTTCCGGTTTTTTAGAGCAAGTGGCATTGGTTGCAGATATCGACAGTCTTGATGAGGAGACGGACTATGTGGTGCTGATGACTTTACATAGTGCGAAAGGTCTGGAATTTCCACACGTCTATCTCGCCGGCCTGGAAGATGGGATTTTCCCAAGCTATATGACGATCACGGCAGATGATCCGGCAGAGCTGGAAGAAGAGAGAAGACTCTGCTATGTGGGAATTACCCGTGCAAAGGAGAATCTGACGCTGACCTGTGCAAGACGACGGATGGTACACGGTGAGACACAGTATAATAAGATGTCCAGATTCTTAAAAGAGATTCCGCTGAGTCTGCTTTCTACCGGTGCCTTGTTCAAAAAAGAGCAGACAGAGGAGGAACCCAAGGTATCTGCTTACCGTCAGGCAAAGCAGGCATTTGCGACAAAAGCGTTCGCAGCGACAAAGCCTGCACAGCAGTTTACTGTGATCAAGGGAAAAGGTCCGGGATATGATGTGGGGGACAGAGTGCGTCATATTAAGTTTGGGGAAGGTCTGGTGACACAGATCACAGAAGGCGGACGAGACTATGAAGTGACTGTGGACTTTGATACGGCGGGCACGAAGAAGATGTTTGCCATGTTTGCAAAACTGCAGAAAATTGACTAAAATTGCACTATGTGCCTAAGAAACACATTCTTTTTCGTAAAATCTGTGCAATATGGTGGAAATTATGCATGGATTTGTGGTATACTAGCTATAAACAATGAGTGAGCCGAAACAGAGAGTGACGGCAGAAAGGGCGTGTATGGAGATGAACAGAATCGAAGAATTACTTGCAACAACGAAACTCAACGATATGATGCATAAGAAAGATGATGATCAGAAGACAACTGTTCTCTGGATTCTTGCAATTATCGGTGCGGTAGCAGCAGTTGCAGCAATTGCATATGCAGTATATTGTTTCTTTACTCCGGATTATCTGGAAGACTTTGAAGAAGATTTTGACGATGATTTCGACAATGATTTCTTCAGTGATGAAGATGAAGTACAGTAATATTAAGAAAGCAGCGAAGGCAGGAATTGTCAAAGATTCCTGCCTTTTCTATGTGAGGGTATATAGATAGATGAAAAAAGGACAGATATTAGAAGGATATATAGAAAGGGTAGATTTCCCGAATAAAGGATTTGCCGTGGTAGAGGACGAAGAAAAAAAAGTGATCGTGAAGAATACCGTTCCGGAACAAAAGGTGCGTTTCGCGGTGAATAAGATACGAAAAGGTCAGGCAGAGGGACGGCTTCTGGAAATTCTGGAGCATTCACCGGAAGAATGTCAGCCGGCATGTCCGCATTTTGGAGTCTGTGGCGGATGCACTTATCAGAATCTGCCGTATGAAAAGCAGGTGGAGATGAAGGAAGCGCAGATCCATGCAATGATGGATGCGGCGGTTGATGGTGATTATATCTGGGAGGGTGTTAAAGAAAGCCCGGTCAGAGAAGCATATCGTAATAAAATGGAATTTTCTTTTGGAGACGAATATAAGGACGGACCTCTTGCACTTGGCATGCATAAAAGAGGCAGCTTTCACGATATTGTAAATGTTACAGAATGCAAGATTGTGGATGAGGATTTCAGACGAATTATAAAGGCTGTTCTGGAGTTTGCGACAGATACAGGTCTTCCGTATTATCACAGAATGCGCCATACTGGATTTTTCCGTCATCTTCTTGTGAGAAAGGCAGTTCGCACCGGAGAAATTCTGATTGATCTGGTAACAACATCGGAGGCACAGCTAGATGAAGCCAGACTGGTGGAAAAGCTTACCGGTCTTTCTTATGATGGGAAGCTTGCCGGAATTCTTCATACAACCAACAACAGCCTTGCGGATGTGGTAAAAGATGAAGGAACCAAAATTTTATATGGACAGGATTATTTCTATGAGGAACTTCTGGGACTGAAGTTCAAGATCACACCATTTTCTTTCTTCCAGACTAATTCCCTTGGCGCGGAAGTGCTTTATGAGGCAGCAAGATCTTATATCGGTGAGACGAAAGATAAGGTAATCTTTGATCTCTACAGTGGAACCGGAACGATTGCACAGATCCTTGCACCAGTGGCAAAAAAAGTAGTAGGTGTGGAGATCGTTGAAGAGGCTGTAGAGGCTGCAAAAGAAAATGCTGCTTTAAATGGACTCGATAACTGTACCTTCTGGGCTGGAGATGTGTTGAAAGTAATCGATGATCTGGGTGAAGTACCGGATCTGATCGTATTGGATCCACCAAGAGACGGTGTGCATCCGAAAGCACTGGAAAAGATCATTGATTTTGGTGTGGAAAGAATGGTTTATATTGCCTGCAAGCCGACCAGCCTGGCAAGAGATCTGGAGCTTCTGCAGGGAAGAGGATATCAGGTAGAACGGATTGGGTGTGTGGATCTTTTCCCGAGCACTTATCATATAGAGACGGTTGTTCTTTTGTCCCAACAAAAACCAGATGACACGATAGAGATCGA
>ERZ791906.1999-NODE-1999-length-12782-cov-3.171761_pt1 | contig 12782 bp, 18 predicted proteins | sample MGYA00510146_ERZ791906 | MGnify/ENA primary metagenome ERZ791906 (study PRJEB30046, sample SAMN00792096) | human gut metagenome | study: EMG produced TPA metagenomics assembly of the A metagenome-wide association study of gut microbiota in type 2...
AAGATTTTGGCAGATCGGTTCGGTCAGATCAACAAGATGATCGAACATAGATTGTAAGTCCGATAAAAAATCCTGTTTGAAACGTGTAAATTTGGAACCATCCGGAACAACATCAAAACCGCAGAAATCACGCAGTTCCTGGGAATATTTCAGAAATATGATCAGGAGTGTGTCCGTCGGGATTGAGAAAATACGCTGGATAAGAAGTGCCTTAAGCATTGGATAAAGCTGATGTTTGCGGGTTCTTCCGGTACTGGCGTAAAAATGAGAAATAAAAGAAACAGGAACAATTTCATCAAGGTTAATGGCTTCATCAAAAAGCGAAAAGAACTGGTATTTGTCGTTGTCGAATTTATTTTGGCAATCTTCAAAAATTTCTTCCAAAGTGAGTTGCTTATATGTTATCATGTAGGTATATCTCCTTTAGGTGGATTGGTTGATAGTTTCTCGACAACTCTATTTTACCATAAACCTTGAGGAGATATTTTATTTTTAACAAGAAAAAATGCCGTATTTATGCGGCTTTTGGCGTTTCGCAAACGCCTATTTGATGCTACTGTTTTGAAGGGAGATGTATTTACTCCTTTGAATGACCCTACTATTTTTAACAATTTTAAAATTGTTCATGGCGTCATTACATGGATGGATGAAGATATTGACTGTGCTCCTGAATATACGTATGAAAACAGCTATGCATATCCATCCTTAAAGTCCGCGATTTAATTTAAAAAAGGGGTGATCCCATTGAACTACGAACAGTTACTGACTGCTGCCTATCAGGAAGGATTGTGCGTCAAAGAGCAGCCGCTTACCGGGCATGACGGCCTGATCAGGGCTTATGAAGCAGGATGTGGGAATCTTTATGAGATGGCTGAATATCTGGATGCTACGGAGGAATATTTAAAAGAGGCTATGCAGTGTTACCATGCTAAATACGGTGTATACGCTGTTGTTGATAATTATGTCATTTATTTCGAACCATTTGCGGTGATACATATGATTTCATCAGCAGATTAAAGAACGGAGCTGTTATTACCAGATTCGCTATTGGAAAAATATAAGAATTTTGCTATTGAACAAATATCTCGGATGACGGGGTATCATCAGAAACTAATTGAATTACGTATTCCGAATTAATTCGCTTCGGCGTTTTAATAAAATAAAACATAGGAGGATACCTATATGAAAAAGAAAACGCTTGCTGTATTGTTATCAGCAACACTCGTTACCTCATCCATAACAACAGTATTCGCCAAAGATATTACTGTCACTATTCCAAACTATGCTTCCGATGAAGGTAACTCTAATTTACCAGAAGCAGTAGAAACTGTCACTAATTCTGATGGTTCAATTTCTTACACTCTTGATAAAAAGCAGCAGAAAAAATGGAAGAAAGACTTAAAAAGTAGTTTTGATGATTCTATCAAAGAGATTTTAGATGATGATGAGAACTATCCAAATGTTGAAGATATTACCTATAACGATGATATGACCGAATTTGAAATCAGTCTTGCCTCTTCTGATCTGGCTCCCTCAGAGTATTTTATTGGATTTCTTCCGTTGTTTACAGTGCCAGTTTACCAGCAGGTTAATGGAATTGCAGAAAAGGATGTCGACTATACTCTTGCAGTTAAGGATTCTTCAGATGGTTCCGAAACAACTCAGACTTACGAAGAAAATAAGTCAGACTGGGAATCTTTCAAAGCCTCAATGGGCGGTACTTCCTCAGATGATATGAATAATACGTCCTCTTCCGAAACAAAAGTTGACAAAATTTCATTAACTTCCGATTCTTCCAGTCTTGAATACTCCGGCTTTGAGACTATGCCTTATGAAGATGGATCATCAGACATTTTAGGTATTGTGAAATTTAATTTCACTAATAAAACAGATTCTCCCGATTCCGCAACCAGCTTTTACAATATTAAAGCCTATCAAAATAGTGTTGAGTTAACATGGTATATGGGAAACGGAAATGCCGCATGTGATAACACTTATAAGACTGTACTTAAAGATACATCTATAGAAACAGGATTTGCTTTTATGCTTCAGGATGCAGAAAGTCCAATCACTGTGTATGCTTATGATGGTTTTATGTCTGATTCACCATGTCAGGTGCAAGAAATAGCAATTAAATAAAACAAAACCGCCCCTGCTGGTAACAGGGACGGATCAAGAATCTCCGAAGAGATCCAGTACTTTGGCAAAGATATTGTATCATCTTCGGAGCAGTTGCACAATCAGAACATTTGTGTGGCTGTTATTTTTGTACTTAAAATTACATATTTTATAAAATCGAGGTGATATTTATGAGCAGTAAAGTGGCATGTCTTTACATCCGCGTCTCGACAGAGGACCAAACAGAGTTATCTCCTGATGCGCAGAAACGTCTTTTGCTGGATTATGCTCAGAAGAATGACATGATTGTTTCCGGGGACTTTATCTTTACTGAAAGTGTTTCCGGCCGGCATGCGCAGAAGCGTCCGGAGTTTCAGAAGATGATTGCCCTGGCGAAGCAGCCATCTCATCCTATTGATGTAATCCTGGTATGGAAATTCAGTCGTTTCGCCCGTAACCAGGAAGAGTCTATCGTATACAAGAGTATGCTCAAGAAGGATAATGTAGACGTGATCAGTGTATCTGAACCACTGATTGAGGGACCTTTCGGCAGCCTGATCGAGCGCATCATCGAATGGATGGATGAATACTATTCCATTCGATTGTCGGGTGAGGTCTTGCGTGGCATGAAAGAAAAAGCCCTGCAAAAAGGCTATCAGACGTCTCCCTGTCTTGGCTATACTGCAGTCGGACATGGAAAACCTTATATCATTAATGAAGCTGAATATGCCATTGTCTCTTATATCATGGACCTGTATGATAATCAGAACTTAGATGAGACAGCTATTGCCAGGCGTTGCAATGATCTCGGGTACCGGACAAAACGCGGAAAACTCTTCGAGCGGCGCAGCGTTGACCGGATTCTTGGAAATCCCTTCTATTGCGGAACTGTTGTCTGGAACGGAGTGGAATTTGAAGGAAACCATGAGGTACGTCTTTCCAGGGAACGGTACGAAAAACGTCAGAAGCTGATCACTTCCCGGAAACGTCCGGTCAAGGCACGGAATGTCTCTGCCTGTAAGCACTGGCTATCCGGTCTTTTGAAGTGCTCTGTCTGCGGGGCCACGCTTTCTTACACCGGTAATAATAAGTGTCCTTATTTCCAGTGTTGGAAGTACGCAAAGGGATTTCATAAGACTTCTGTTGCCTTATCGGTCAAAAAGGCTGAAGAAGCTGTGATAAGTTATTTTGATCAGATCTTAGATGGAGCAGAATTTACATATGTATGCAAAAAGAAAAAGACTGATCATTCACTGCAGATCGAACAGTTACAAAGAGAGATCGGTAAGCTCACCATGAGAGAAAGCAGAATCAAAGAGGCTTATGAGGCAGGCGTAGATACTCTGGAAGAATATAAGAATAATAAGGATCGTCTGGTATCAGATCGGTTAGAATTGACTGCTGCCCTTTCACAGCTATTACAGGAAGAACAGGCAGAGCAGACTGACGCAGAAGAAATCTTGAAAGAGATCCGTTCTGTTGCGGATGTCCTGAAGAATCCAGACGTAGGTTATGAAGCAAAGGGAAATCTGATCAGAAGTGTTGTGGAGCAGATCATATATGATAAGGAATCCGGAAAAATGTCTTTTGACATCATTATTTCCTGAATTGAAAATCCCGCAAACCCGCATAAACACTGGGTTTACAGGTCTATTATAGGGTACTGCACTCCGGTGGCCCGGACGGTGAGATCGGCGCTTCCCTGCGTTATCTTTCCCAGCGTTTTACCATGCCGAACCGGACGACTTCTGCTTTGCTCAACGACATAGGAACAGAAGAATCAGCTCATAGCTGTTGTCATTTTAATTATGCAATAAAACTTTGACAGCACCGTACAATGTGTGGTATTGTTTCAATATGAAGGAGGTAACAATTGTGAATATTACAGAAATGAGAAATTACATAGGAGTCTCCAGAGCAGAGTTCTCCAGGCGCTATAACATTCCGCTCCGTACACTTGAATCGTGGGAATCCGAAGTTAGAACTCCGCCGAAATATGTCCTGGATCTATTGGAGGAATCCGTCAGAAGGACAGACATTGTAGAAGTAACATTCATGTATAACACGCTTCTGCGAGAAGGTAAAATACATCCATGGTCTAAAGATTTAGATGACCAATACGGAGCCGATCAAGCAACGTATAAAACTGTACTAAACATAGTTGATAGATTCCGGGAAAGATATCCCAACTGTGAATGGGAGGATGAAGATGCGGATTATATTGACGCAATAGAAGGTTTTGCTACGAACCTCTTAATAGCAACGTTGGGAAAAGGAGAGGCGAATGAGTAGAGGAAGCAGCACAGGATATATTCCAGACAAAAGCCGTTTGATGTCAAGTACTCGTGAGATGTTAGGATTTTTCAAGGACGGAGAAAAATCTTTTTCTCAATTTTTATTATTTTTAAAGTCAAATTATAACATAGAAACTGAAAACACTACCAGAATGACTTTGACTACGCTGTGTAAATGGAGATTATTACACGAGGTAGATTTCAATATTTATAAGCTTGCAGATATAGGTGTTGATCTGCTAAATACACATTCCGAAATTATATTAGGCAGGCAAATACATATCAGTACACTCTACTTCGGAGAGATCTTGCAGGAGTTGGAAGTAGAAGTAAAGACTGGATCGGCGCTAAAACAAGCAGCAAACCAGAGATACGGCATGTCCTTTAAGGCGAGCAGCGACTTATCATGTCGCACTCAGTATTTGCTCGGGTTGGGATTTATTGAGAGAAGTTCAAAAAAGTACAGGATAACTTCGCAGGGGAGAGATTTCTTGCAATTATTAAGATCAGAGAAATTGATTTCTGAGAATAACAATAACGTAGAATCAAGATATATTCGTCTTAAATTGACCGATGATTTTGCAAAGAAATGCGAGCAACAAAAAATAGCGCCAGAGTTTGTTCTGCATAAACTTATGGCATATTATGCAAATATTGAAACCGATTTTCTTATCCACTAACATTAATTTATTTGCATTTCTTCTTGACATACCACCAAATTGGTGGTATTATATAATCATCAAAGGAACGGAGGAAACAGAAATGAAGAAATACAACTTATCAAAAATCATGAAAAGAGCATGGGAACTGGTTAAGAAATCTGCAATGACAATTTCCTCCGGCCTTAAGAAAGCATGGGAGGAGGCGAAAACAATGGAACAAAAATTAGTTGAACTCGTCGGAAGTCCAAAGCAGATTGCATGGGCTGAAGATATAAGAAAAAACATGATTTCATATTTATCTGCTCTCGTTAGAAAATACGAAGCTGAAGACAGACCTGCTCGCGCAGAAAAAAGAGCTAAAGATATGGAGTTTCTTAGCAACATCAAAGAAGCTTCATGGTTTATCGAAAATCGCAGTTATGCCGTATATTCTACAAATTATGATTCAAACGATTTAAGTGAATTAATGGCGAACCGAAATGAAATGAATTTATATGAGCGTATACATAAATATGTCAAAGAACATTGATAGAAAGGGGGACGAAATGTATGTATAAATATAATCAATCTGAATTTGAATCCATGATGGATGAATTAATGCATGATTTCAAGAAAGGCTGCGGAAAATCTGAAGCCGAACTTGATGTAGCTTACAAAATCTTAAATCCCTCTCCTGTCGGTGGGTTTGTCGACAGCCTCGTTAAAATGGATAAAGATTATAGCACGAATCTATGGGAGATCAAGCGAAAACAGATCAAAAGTTTTATACCTGAATGCGACGGATACCAGTTAGACGACATCGTGGCCTATTGCCGTGCGAAATTCTTTAAAGAAGAAGTCGATCGTATCATATATGATAATTCTATCGCTGAAGAATGCGATGTTTGTGTATATGCGGACGGTACTATATTAAGTCCGGAATGGCCATATTTATGTGCAAAAGTATATGTGAGCATTAAATGGGTTGACGAAAACAAAACCACTTACACCCGCATTTTCCCATCCGCTGTAGGATTCATGTCTTACAAAACAAAAGGATCTATGGAAGATGATCTGAAACAAAAAGAAAATATGTCCACCACGGAAATGCGTGAACACTTAAAGATATCCCGAGCAGAATTCTCAAGGAGGTACAACATACCGCTCCGTACACTTGAGAACTGGGAATCCGGAAAAAGCAAATGTCCGGATTATGTGAGACAGCTGTTAGAGCGAGCTGTCTTAGAAGATTCAAATAAGTAATATTAAAAGGAACTCTGTAACATAGAGTTCCTTTTTATTTCTTTAGATTGCAATCAGGTCTTTCCATGTGGCAGGTCCGCATATTCCGTCCACTTTCAAAACTTCTTTTCTGGATTCCTGATAAGCTTTCAGCGCGTAAATCGTGTTCACATCTGCTGTCCATGTAAGTTTCAAGGCTTTGCCATTTTTGCCTTTAAAGCCTCTGGCTCTTAAGATTTCCTGTAAGAGGAGCACAGATGTGTTTTTATCTCCTGCTTTTACAGTTTTTGGTTCAAACATATATTTACCCCCTGTAGGTGTTGTCGGTTTAACTGCTGGTTTGTCGGTATCAGTAGTTAATGCAGTAAAGTCAATACCATTACCCGTAAATCTCAAACGGTGAGTCCATCCGTGACTATACAGATACCACGGCTGAGTTCTGATCTCATTACCACTGTTGTCTTTTGTGTCGGTTGTCCCCTCAGATGATCTGGCATGTACAATGTTGTCCTTATCAATAGCCACAGCAACATGATAAGTTGTATTCAGTTCAAGATCACCTTTCTGCATCTGACTGTGTGCAGTCTGGTTTCTTGCTACAATCTCGAAACCGCAGTTACACATATTCAGCATATTACCCGTATAACTACAATGTTCTTTCAGGTATCTTGCCTGCGTGGTCAGTCCATTTTTCAGGAACGCATAGTAATATGCTGTACACGCCAGACTTGAGCAGTCAAATGATTTAGGATCATCAATCTCATACAGACTTCTGATTCTCTGACTATAACCATGTTCATTATCATTCGCAATGTTTACCGCAAATTCAATTGCATCATTGATGATATTCTGAATGATCTGTGCTTTTGTTTTCTTCACTGCCCCTTCCACCTCACTCTCATTTTTTATATCAGTGGTATAGTCTTTATAAAAAATATTCCGGTCTACGCTTCCGGTAATACCTGGAATCTTTGCTTTGCTTGAATATTGCCAGCCAATTCCGGCAGATGGTTTCAATCTTTCCTGCATGGTTCCATCATCCTGTGACGGATATGCTGCCAGCCAACAGTCATATTTCTTTGCATCTTCCGGCAATTTCATTTTGTACCAGTAATAGCCACAATAAATGCCAAACTTGTACCCGGCTCTGATAACAATATCATGAAAAGTGTTAATCATCTGCATCATCAGATTCTGCGATAAATTTTCCTGGCATTTATCTTCAATATCTAAAAAAATTGGATAATCCAGTTTTCTCTGTTTCAATACATTTATCACTGTTTCCGCTTCATATTTGATTTCAGAAATATTTGTAGCGTAACTGTATTTATATACACCCACAGGAATGTTATGAGTTATACAGCCTGCATAATTTTTTTCAAAAGTACTGTCCGTTTTGTTACCTTTTTCTGTAATTCTAAGGATGGCAAAACCCATCCCATAATTTGCTACTTTCTGCCAGTCAATCACGTCATTCCACGACGAAACGTCAATTCCTTTGATTTCCATATTTACCTCCAGAAAAAAGCCCGGCATTATACCGGGCTGTGCAAAATTATTTTGTTCCGTCAGAAAACAGGTTTTCGTCTGCCTCTACTTCCGGGATTCCTGCGACGCTTGTGAGCAGGCTTACAACTCCTGCCACTACTGCAGACGATACAACCATCTTCCAGTCCACTGCAGAGATCACGCTTCCGGCTCCGATCACACCCACTGCAGTCTGCGCCATTGTTTTTACGGCTCTGATTCCTGCTTTCTTCCACCATTTCACTGTGTCTACGCTTGGCTTAAATACACAATTTTTAAACATTTTGCTCCTCCTTATAATCCAAACTGTTTTGCAATAATTCCAACTGCAATACCTAATATAGCTGTTAATAAGTGACTTGTTACTGTCCGCCACTTTTCCCCGTCTCTTGACTCAAGAGCTTCCAGTCTTGCGCTCTGCTGTCCCTGCTCTTTCACCATGTTCTCCATGTTGTTTGCAAGCGTCTGTACAGATGCAACTAATTCCTGGAGCTGCTGAACACTGTTTTCCAGAATTTCAATCCGTCTGTTCTGTCGGTTGTCTTCTGCCTCAATTCTTTTGCGAAACTCCTCATGCTCCGCCCTTGAAATCAGTTCGTTTTCCATTTTTCCTTTCCTCACATTTATATTATGCAAAATAAAAAGAGCTTTTTAGGCTCCGCTCTGATTCTTCTCATAAATTTCTCCTAAACAAAAAGAGGACATTTCTGCCCTCTCTGCTTTTTAAATCGCATATTTCATGTGTGATGCTTTCACATCCTCATCCGCTACTTTGGCGTATATTGTTGTTGTATTTATATTGACATGCCCCAAAATCTTTTTACCTCTCTGCAGAAGATGTGTAGCAAGGGTATGTCGAAATAGATGTGGTGTCAATGATCTATCCAGTTCGGCACGTTCCCCTATCAATCGAATGATTCTTTCAATCGCTTCTTTATTAATCTCCCACACCCTCTAATTTTACTCCGCAATTAGGGCAATATCCTTCAGCATCTTTAATTAAAATCTGCTCTTTACAATTTGAACATTTCATAAAACTATAAATATCGTCATTGACAAACATCCATCTTCCACCATGATTTTCTATAATCATTCTATATCCTGTATCTTTTACTTTTGCCATTTGTAACACCTCCGTTTCATATGTTACAACATATAACACAGCGAGCTATATGTGTCAATTATTTTTTGGATTAGAATTTTTGTTACCTAATTAAATTAACTAAAAACATTCTTTAGTTAATTATATCACTCTTTCTCCGATTTGCGCCGGCGCAATTTTAAAACGGTAATATGTCTTTCAGTGGCTCTGCTCTTATATTCTCTGGCAGTTCATCATCTTCGGTATCTGCATATCGGCGGCAGTTGTATTCTGCGATATCTATATCCTTTTCAATATCTTCAAGACTTTTATCACTCTCGCCTTTTATGATCAGAATCAAGTCGAAGATGATGGACCAGAGTTTGCTTATGATCTGTAATTTTGTCATTTATTCTCCTCTGGTAAAGAAATGAGTTCCTGATATTCTTTATCTGTAAGTTTTCCACGTTCCTTTGCCTGTTCTACCATTTTCAGCCAATTTTCGTGGTTATACATTTTCTTCATTTTCAATAAAATTCTGTACATCTTCTTCTTCCTCCTCTGTTTCTTCTGGAATATAAACGTCTGTCATTGCTGCCAGATACTGAATTGTTACGTTCTGGTTTTCAATGATTTTTTTCTGCTTTTCTACGGTTGCTCTGAGGTTCTCGTCCTCTGCCGCTTCCGCAGGTGTCTGAGTCATTTTTCTTACTTCCATGTTCTTCACCCTTTCTTAACTGTTTTAAATATTTCTGAGTCCTTTGTTTTACTTTATACGAATTTCCTTTATCAGCATTATTTTCCCAGGAATTGTGATGTTCATCTACTTTTTCCGGTTCCAGTTCTCCTCTCTGTGATTTATGAACCATCCTCACAAGAGTTTTTCTTTCATGCTTTACACTATCTGAGTTAAGCGTCATGATTATCCTTCCTGTTTCTGTCAGCCGATAGTCGAATCCCAAAAATGTAAATCCTTTTTCAAGCGGTGTTATGTGTGATTTCTTTTCATTTGCTTCCAGCCCGTATATCTGTAACTGCTTCATTATCTCACTAAAAACTCTCTCAGCCTGTTTTCTTGTTTTAACAAGAATCCAGAAATCATCCATGTATCTGATATTGTATTTTACATGCAACTGTTCTTTGATGTAATGATCTAATGGATTCAGAAGTGAAATACCGGCAATCTGTACCATTTGAGATCCTGGATTGTATCCGGTTTCTCCTGCGTACTGGTCTCGTAAAACTCCACACGACATTTCTGTTGTATCCTTATCCGTCAGATTCCTTATTTGCCTTTCCACATCACTATGCCGCATATTTAGGTAGTATCCATGTATGTCAACCTGAACTATCCATCCTTTTGTGCCGTATCTGCAGTAATAATTCCATAGATATTTTTTAACCAGTGTTCTTGCAAAGTCTGTTCCCTTTCCTGTCTGGCAGGCGCAATTTGAATAAGTGAACCCCTTTGTCATTTGAGGATAAAGAGAATTATCATTAATACTCCTTTGATATACCCGGTCCTTAAATGGGATACTGAGAGCTTCCCGGCGTTTCGGATATGTTATCAATACCGTTTTAGGTTTCCCATTCTTCCATGTCCCGTCCTGATGCTGGTGTTTCATCCGGAGTATATTTTCTTCTCCATTTAACAAAAACGACTTAACTGATGGTTTCCATGTTACTCCATTCTTACATTTCAGCATTGATTCGTATAAACTATCATAGCTTGTTATATGGTCTTTCATCTTTTGTGCTTCCGCAGTTTCTCAGTGCTGGCAGGCTTATGTAAGTCACGCACTGTCTCTTTCGATTATCCGCGGTATTGTTTAGGCTTATGCCAGGGATTTCGGCTCCTTGTCTATATCTTCAAGGCGATCATTGCTATGCAATAACCATAATGCTTTTAGGAAGACAATCGGGGCATACACATTCGAGTTCCATGCGTTCGTGTTGTTGACGTTGCCGGATGTGTTCACATTCATGACGTTGTTAGCGTTGCCGCGGTTAGCCGAACGAGAAAACACATTCTGAGGTGATAGCCTACGTCCCATATTTTTTATGAGTACCGGTCTACATCAGACTCTCGCCATTTCTTGATGTAGTTCCTAACTTTGAGCGTCTGTTCTGACCAGTATTCTATCCTTTTGCCTTTCAGGTGAAAGAGAGGGTGTGCAAGTCCGATCAGTGCAAGTAAGTTGTTGCAATCCAGAATCGCCTGGCGCTGCAGTTTACTTCTCCAGGCCCATAGCTCTTTCTTATTCTTTTCTGTTACCCGGATGTTGTTTGCGGTCCAGGCATTTATATAAATGTCTTTCGCGGTCCGGATGATATCGTCCGTGAGCGCGGATTGATATTCCGGAAGAAATACCTTTTTATTCTTGCAAATCTGAATCGTGTAGACCGCCAGCTCTCTTGCGTACCATACTGCATTTAACTGTCTATTCTGCGGTGTGTCCGGTACATTTCTCTCACCTGCTTTAACTGCCATTTCTTTTCCTTTCTATCCCTGCATCCGTGGGTGCAGGGATTATTTGATTGCTGATTATACGACGACAAGCGGGGCATACACACACGAGTACCATGCGCTCGTGGAGTTTACGCTGCCGGATGTGCTCACAGTCATGACGGCGTTAGCGTTGCCGCGGTTAGCCGAACGAGAAAACACATACTGAGGTGACGTGTGGTTCGCAGCTGAATATCTAATCATAATCGGATAGGTTTTCCATGGTTCAATTGGTGTTTTGGAATTTGTTCTCCGCTGCCAGTATTCGTGAACTGTTCCCTCCTCTTTGCTCATGTTGACATTCATCTGAGACATGGATGCAAGGAATACTCTGTCGTATGTGATATCTGTCACGCCGCCATCATTGACCGTGTTCGCAAGTGTAGTTACTTTGACCGTCTTTAATGCTGCCAGCATATCCGCAGGCATTCCGCAGAGGAAACCGTCTTTTGTGGCTAACTGACTCGGCGCAATATCCCAGTCATCCTGTTTTGTCCACCATTTGCCCTTTGGTTGTGTTGAATTGAGCCACTGACGGGCCGCTGAGTATTTCCAGCGATTCCATCCGTATGCTGATTCCTGCATACTGTTAAGATTTCCGTTTCTGGTTGTGTGCTGCATGGTTCCCAGATCTATTCCGTCTGATCCGGATGTAACTGCCACGGTTTCAATTGTGGTAATCCCGTCTGCAGCATAAGAGGTTGCTTTCCAGTTGCTCGGCGCAACGTCCGGCATCTGTGTGAATCCATATACTGATCCGCCTGCAGGTACGGCCTTGGTCAACGTAAACTGCCAGTATGTGTCTGCTTTTGCATTATTTCCCCAATCCTTTTCTAATTTGAGGTGATAAGTTCCTGCTGCCAGTCCATCCGGACAGCGCAAGAATGCACGGTTGCTAAACTGTAATCCAAATGGGGTTGTGTAATGTGCTTCCAGGAATGTTCCTGGAATGACTTCTCCGTCCTCCAGTTCTACATTTTCAAAATGTGTAACCTGCCACGGGAAATCATATTCCTGGCCGGCGGCAGTATCTGTCCATTTCTCAAGAATCTGGTCTCCGAAATCAAAAATTTTCTGAGCGTACCCATTTCTGGAAAGTCCGCTGATCTGGTCCCACGTTGATATGTTTTCCAGGTTTGCCGCCTGTGTAAATGCCATTGTCTGCAATGCCTGTGAAATTTCTTTCATAGTGCTTTCGCGTGGAAAATTAATGAGTGTCTGGTCTCCTGTTGCCATTTCTGTTCCTCCTTTATTTATAATCTCTAGTTATTCTGTATAGACAATATCAAGTCCTCCATCCTCACTGTTTATGGAAAAACTTATATGGTTTGTCTGCTTTTTAATAGTTTCTGTTAATATTTGTGCTTCTTTTG
>ERZ791906.2003-NODE-2003-length-12757-cov-6.162100_pt1 | contig 12757 bp, 8 predicted proteins | sample MGYA00510146_ERZ791906 | MGnify/ENA primary metagenome ERZ791906 (study PRJEB30046, sample SAMN00792096) | human gut metagenome | study: EMG produced TPA metagenomics assembly of the A metagenome-wide association study of gut microbiota in type 2...
CCGGCCATGAGGCCGCCCTGCCCGGCCAGACAGCGGCGGGCAAGACCGGCACGGCCCAGACCGGCCAGTTTTCCGGCGGTACAGAGCTGAAAAATTACTGGTTTGCGGGCTTTGCCCCGGCAGAGCACCCCCGCTATACCATCGTGGTGCTGCAGGACACGCAGGCCGAGCCTGCCTTTTCCAGCGCGGCCATCTTTGCCCGGGTGGCGGCAGGGCTGGAAATTCTGGCCCCGTAGCCCACGGTTTTTCTTGCATTTCCCGGCCTTTTGTGCTATCATACACTTGTATTTGTATGCAGTCTCTATGAAACTAAAGATAAAAGGAGCGTTCCATCCATGTCTGTCATTGAAATCGTCGGCGGTGCCATCCTGCTGGTCGTCTCGGCCGTCATCATCCTCCTCACCCTGATGCAGCACACCCACGGTCAGGGTCTGGCCGGTGCCATCAACGGTGGTGTGGGCGGTGCCAACAATGCACGCCTGACCCCTGCGGATCAGATGCTGGCCAAGGTGACCCGCATTGCAGGCATCGTGTTCTTTGTGGTGGCTATCCTGGCCTGTGTGTTTGCCAGCCGTCTGGCCTGAGCACCCGTGTACAGCCCCGTGTAAGGCGGGGCTGTTTTTCTGTCTGCAACCTCTCGTGGGAAAGAAGTTGTCCGGGTTCCATTGGAGAATGCCGGAAAAGTGTTAAGGAGAAAAATATGTCATTACGCGATAAAATTGAACATGCCATCCAGAACCAGCCCTGCATGGTCAAGGACCTCAAGGCAAAGTTCGGCGGCGACCGTTCCGCTGACCGCAAGGTGATGGAGGCTCTGGACGAGCTGGTGCACGACGCTGTGGTCTGCCAGAAGTCCGGCGTGTTCTTCACTGCCCGCTCCGGCCGTGCCGAAAAGGCCCTGCCCTGCAAGGTGGTCAAGCTGGGCAAGAACTTTGCCTTTGTGATGCTGGAGGATGAATCCGGCGATATCTTCATCCCGGGCCGCTTCACCCGCGGTGCCATGCCCGGCGATTCCGTTCTGGTGGAAAAGTTTGCCCACCCCCGGGTGGAGGGCAGCGATGAGGGCGAGATCCTTGCCGTGCTCGAGCAGAAGAACGACATGGTGGGCACTGCCCGCCGCATCGAGGGCCGCCTGAAGTTCGTGCCCGATGACTGCCCGGCCATCTCCATGACCATCCAGCGCGACTGCGAGGGCGGCGCGAAGGACGGCGACAAGGTGGCTGTGGAGATCCTGCAGCGCGGGACCCGGCAGGAGGACCACCGCGTGGGCGTTTCCATGCGCTTTGGCAGCTGCGAGGAGGCCAAGCGCTGCGCCAAGGCCCTGCTCTATGCCAAGGACATCCACACCCGCTTCCCTGAGAAGGTGCGGGACGAGGCCAAGAAGTTCGAGGACATGACCGTGTCTGAGGAGGACTGCAAGGGCCGCATGGATCTGCGCGCTCTGCCCATCTTCACCATTGACAGTGCCGAGACCAAGGATATCGACGATGCCGTCAGCCTGACCCGGCTCCCCGGTGGTGGCTATGAGCTGGGCGTTCATATCGCCGATGTCTCCCACTACGTCAAGCCCGGCAGTGAGCTGAACGAGGAAGCCTTCAACCGCGCCACTTCGGTCTACTATGCGGATCAGGTCGTGCCCATGCTGCCCAAGAGCCTCTCCAACGGCATCTGCTCCCTGAACGAGAAGGAGTTGCGCCTGGCATTCTCCTGCCTGATGCGTCTGGATCAGGACGGCAATCTGACCGACTACAAGTTCGTCAAGTCCATCATCTGCAGCCGGGTCAAGGGCGTGTATTCTGAGATCAACGCCCTGCTGGCCGGCACTGCCGATGCCGAGACCCAGGCCAAGTATGCCGAGGTGCTGGATCAGCTGCCCGCCATGAAGGAACTGTACGCCCACCGCGCCCGCCTGCGCAAGGAGCGCGGTTGCATCGATTTCGAGAGCGGGGAAGTCAAGCTCATTCTGGATGAGAACGGCCACTGTATCGATGTGAAAAAGCGTACCTCCGGCGAGAGCGAGGCCATGATCGAGGAGTTCATGCTGCTGGCCAACCAGTGCGCGGCCCACTTTGCCCGCGTCAAGCAGATCCCCTTCGTCTACCGTGTCCACGAGGAGCCCAACGGCGAAAAGCTGGAGCGCCTGCATGCACTGCTGCAGGCCTGCGGCATCAACGACCACTTTGCCAAGGAGGTGCCCACGCCCAAGGAGCTGAGCGCCATTCTGGAAGGGGTGCGCGGCACGGCATTTGAACAGATCGTCAACACCGGCATGCTCCGCTGCATGTCCAAGGCCTGCTACGAAGAAAAGCCCAAGGGCCACTATGGCCTGGTGCTGAAGGACTATGCCCACTTCACCAGCCCCATCCGCCGCTACCCGGATCTGGCCATCCACCGCATCATGACCGATCTGCTCAGCGGCACCGACAAGGAGACCATGGCCATCCGCTACACCGATTTTGCGGTCCAGGCCTCCAAGCAGTCCAGCGAGCGCGAGGTCATCGCGGTGCAGATCGAGCGCAAGGCCGAGGACTGCTACAAGGCCGAGTATGCCCGCCGCCATCTGGGCGAGTGCTACGAGGGCATCATCTCCGGCGTGACCCAGCGCGGCATCTTTGTGGAGCTGGAGAACGGCGTGGAGGGCTTTGTGCCTGCTTCCAGCCTGACCGCCACCGGCACCACCCTCACCGAGGGAATCCGCCTTTCTGACCCCGCCTCCGGCAAGACCTGGAGCCTGGGCGACAGCATGATGATCACCATCGTCCGCGCCGATATCAACCTTGGCAAGGTCGATTTTGAGGTGGCACCTGAAACAAAATAACTGATAAAGAAACGCAAGCGTTCACCTTCCCTGGAGGGTGAGCGCTTTTTTTGTTGGACTAAACCCCTCAGGCGCTTTGCGCCAGCTCCCCTGGTAGGGGAGCCCTTGGCATAACAGTGCAGTCTGTGCGGAAAGGGGGACTTGCAAAGCTTTATGCAATGCCAAAGGCCCCCCTATTAGCGGGGGCTGTCACCGCAGGTGACTGGGGGGTGATACACAGTTTCGTCATATTTCCGACAATGGTTGTGTTTTGTATAAATTTTATACACTGTTCAGGATTTGTTTGTTGTTCTGAAAAAACCACTGGGGTATACTAAGCACAACGAAAGGGAAGACGACACAGAACCATGAACGCGGTCTTCCCAATACGATTTACAGGAGGTTCCCAGTATGTATTATTCCAGTGGCAACTACGAAGCATTTGCACACCCCAAAAAGCCTGAGGGCGTTGACAATAAATCTGCTTACCTCATCGGCTCCGGTCTGGCGGCCCTGACTGCCGCCTGCTACCTGGTCCGTGACGGCCAGATGCAGGGCGGCCACATCCATGTGTTTGAGAAGGACCCGCTGCCCGGCGGTGCCTGCGACGGCTACAAGTACGATATCGGCTATGTCATGCGCGGCGGCCGTGAAATGGACAACCATTTCGAGGTCATGTGGGACCTGCTCCGCTCCATCCCCTCGCTGGAGACCGAGGGAGCCAGCGTGCTGGACGAGTATTACTGGCTGAACAAGGAGGACCCCAACAAGTCCCTCTGCCGTGCCACTGTCAACCGCGGCCAGGATGCCCACACCGATGGCAAATTCGCCATCTCCGATCAGGGTGCCATGGAGATCATGAAGCTCTTCTTCACCCCGGACGAGCAGCTGCAGGACAAAAAGATCACCGATATCTTTGACGATGAGGTGTTCTCCTCCAACTTCTGGATGTACTGGCGCACCATGTTCGCCTTTGAGAACTGGCACAGCGCGCTGGAGATGAAGCTCTACCTCAAGCGCTATATCCACCACATCGGCGGTCTGCCCGACTTCACTGCCCTGCGCTTTACCCGCTACAACCAGTATGAGTCCATCATCCTGCCCATGGTCACCTATCTGAAGGACCACGGCGTGGAGTTCCGGTATGAGACCAAGGTCACCGACGTCCGCTTCCAGATCGAGGGCGGCAAAAAGCAGGCCAGTTCCATCACGGTGGAGCACAAGGGCGAGGAGAAGGTGCTGCCGCTGACCGAGAACGACCTGCTCTTCATCACCAATGGCGGCTGCGTCGAGAGCTGCACCATCGGCGCACAGGACAAGGCAGCCGGTTTCGACCCCACCATCAAGCCGGGCAACGGCTGGGATCTGTGGAAGAAGATCGCCGCACAGGACCCCTCCTTCGGCCATCCGGAGAAGTTCTGCTCGCAGCCGGAACTGTCCAACTGGGAGAGTGCCACCATCACCACTCTGGACGACAAGATCCCGCAGTATATCAAGAAGATCTGCAAGCGCGACCCCTTCACCGGCCACACCGTCACCGGCGGCATCGTCACGGTCAAGGATTCCAGCTGGCTGCTCAGCTGGACGCTGAACCGCCAGCAGCAGTTCCGTGACCAGCCCAAGAACCAGCTCTGCGTCTGGGTCTACGGCCTGTTCAGCGACAAGCCCGGCGATTACGTCAAGAAGCCCATGCGCGACTGCACCGGCCGAGAGATCTGCATGGAGTGGCTGTACCACATCGGCGTGCCCGAGGAGGACATTGCCGAGCTGGCTGAGCACAGCGCCAACACTGTCCCTGTGATGATGCCCTATATCGATGCCTTCTTCATGCCCCGTGCCTTCGGCGACCGCCCCGACATCGTGCCCCAGGGCGCTGTCAACTTCGCCTTCCTGGGCCAGTTTGCCGAGACCGGCCGTGACACAATCTTCACCACCGAGTACTCCATGCGCACCGGTATGGAAGCGGTTTACACCCTGCTCAACATCGACCGCGGCGTGCCCGAGGTCTGGGGCAGCACCTATGATGTCCGCAGCCTGATCGATGCAACGGTCAAACTGCGTGATGGCAAGAAGATCACCGATATGGATCTGCCCTTCATCCAGCGGGTGGCCCTCAAGGAAGTGCTCAAGAAGATCGAGGGCACCGATCTTGAGAAGTTCCTCAAAGAATACCATGCCATCTGATGCTGTCTGAGAATCGTCCCCCGATCCTCTGACCCTCTTTTCTGAATGCGGCAAAGCCCTGCACCCTTTCCATGGGATGCGGGGCTTTGCCCTTTTTCTCGGAATTTTCAAACGTTTTACCAAAACAGTATGACTATTGTGGGATTTCTTGACACGAATTTTACAAAAATCCCTTGCGGAAACTGGGGTTCTATGTTAAGATTTAGGTAACAAACAGCCTTCTCGGTCTTGCTGAAGCCCGCCGGTTCCCCAAAAGGGAAAACAACGCAGCACAGCATTGACGGAGAGGGCTGAAAGAGCGTATTGAATCAAAGGAGGTCTTTCCCTGTGAAACAGTTCATTACCCGCCGCAGCTTTATCAAGGCTGCCGGTGCTGCCACGGCACTGACCGCGGTTTCTGTCGGTGCACCCGCCGCCTTTGCGGAGGAGACCAATTGCTTCTTTGGTGACAAAGCGGATGTGACCATCCTCTACACCAACGATGTCCACACCTATATCGACAACAAGTCCCCCAAGCCCACCTATGCTGCCATTGCTGCCCTGAAAAAGAGCATCGAGGACACCGGCCGGGATGTGCTGCTGGTGGATGCAGGCGACCATATCCAGGGCACCGCTTACGGTTCCATGGATGACGGCGCTACCATCATCGAGCTGATGAACGAGGCTGGTTACGATCTGGCCACCCCCGGCAACCATGAGTTCGACTACGGCATGGCCCGTGCCAAGGCTGTGATCCAGGAAGCCGACTTCCCCTATGTCTCCTGCAACTGGGTCGATCTGCGCACCGGCTGCAACGTTCTGCCCAGCGTCAAGTTCTTCTTTGTGGGCGGCCGCAAGATCGCCTTTGTGGGCGTGACCACCCCCGAGACCTTCACCAAGTCTACCCCGGCCTACTTTATGAACGATGCCCAGACCAAGTACATCTACGACATTCTGGGCGGCGAGGACGGCCAGAAGCTCTACGATGCCGTTCAGAAAGCCATCGACAAGGCTGAGTTCTGGGGCGCTGACACCATCATCGGTCTGGGCCATCTGGGCGTTGACCCCTCCTCCTCTCCCTGGACCAGTGAGGAAGTCATTGCACACACCCACGGCTTTACCGCTTTCATCGACGGCCACTCCCACACCGTGATGGCCAACAAGCAGGTCACCGATGCTTCCGGCAAGGCAGTCACCCTGACCCAGACCGGTTCTTACTTCAAGAACATCGGCAAGATGATCGTGGGCGCAGACGGCACCATCACCACTGAGCTCATCAACACCTACGAGGGTCTGGATGCTGCCGTGGCCGCCACTGCCTCCAACTGGATCAGCGCAGTGGACGATATGCTGGGCGAGGAGATCGCAGTGGGCGATACCAAATTCTACATCAACGATCCCGCCACCGGCAAGCGCCGCATCCGCTCCGGCGAGACCAACCTCGGCGACTTCGTGGCCGACGGCATCTACACCTACTTCAACGAGATCGAGGAGCTCCACTGTGATATCGCCATTATGAACGGCGGCGGCATCCGCACCGATGTGGAGGCTGGCCCCTGGAGCTTCAAGACCTGCAAGACCGTCAGCCCCTTTGGCAACGTGGCCTGCCTGATGTCCGTGACTGGCCAGCAGATCCAGGACGCTCTGGAGTTTGGTGCCCGCTTTGCCGGTGCTGAGGGCAAGGAGAACGGCGGCTTCCTGCAGGTGGCAGGTGCCAGGTACACGATCCACCCCATGATCCCCAACACCGTTCAGACCAACGACAAGAATGTCTGGACCGGCAGCGCCGCCACCCCCCGTGTCAGCAATGTGGAGATCTACGACAAGACCACCGGTACTTATCAGCCCCTTGACCCGAACGCCACCTACGCTCTGGCCGGCATGAACTACACCCTGCGCAATCTGGGTGATGGCTTTGCCATGTTCGATGGCGCGACCCTCATCAAGGACTATGTCTCTGAGGACTACCTTGTCATGTCCAGCTATGCAGCCATGTTCGGCGGCGTGGATGCCAACGGTCTGCCGCATCTGGCAAGCGCCAACAGCCCGCTGGCCGATTACCCCGGCTACCTGCTCAACTACGAGGATCCGTACGGCGCAGGCCGCATCCAGATGATCTGGTAAATTAAGGATACGACCCTCTCAGTCAACGCCGCAGGCTTTGACGGAGAGGGTTATTTTTAAGCAGCATTGTCAGCAGGAAACGAACCCGGTTTGTGGATCAGGATAGGGGAAAGTTGCACAAATCCGGCAGAACATCCTTGTATACTACGCCAAAGTTTGTAACTTTTTTTATTTGTTTGCTTGCGAACGATCTGCGCTGGAAGTATAATAAACAGGCAAGTAATATATCAGCTGTGCTGTGGCAGGCACAGAGACAAAGGAGAAACATTATGCAGACACGGTATACCAGCGCCGACCAGTGGGCAGAGGCCAAAGACGGCGTGATCCCTGCACCCTACGCTCTGGAAGAGGGCGAGCAGATCATTGATCAGTATCTTGAGCCGGTCATCTTCCACAACGTCAACGGCCCCGACATCGGTGTGACCACCTGCGGCGTGATCGTCAAGGACGGCCTGTACTTTAAGGATCTGGACAACAGCGGCGAGCTGGCCCCCTACAAGGATTGGCGGCTGAGCCCTGAGCAGCGCGCTGAGGATATGGTCAAGCACCTGCGGCTGGATCAGCAGGCAGGCCTTGTGCTGAACACCCTGTTCAACAGCCCTGTGGTGCCCACCCGTGCCGAGGCCACCAACGCCGAGGGCAAGCTGGAGCTGGGCAAGATCTACAAGCACCACAACCCTGGTGAAAAACCCATGCCCGGCCCTCTGCCCGGCATGACCGTCAGCATTGATGACAGCCACGTTTTGGAAAAGCACATCGCCGCCGGTGTTTACCGCGGTGACATGCGCTGCGAGGCCGGCATGGTGGCCCTGTACCACAACGCCGGCACCCAGATGCTGGAATACGAGGCCTGCAAGGGCGGCGTGGCCATTCCGTACTCTCTCCACACCAACCCCATCAACATTGGCTACCCGGACTCTCTGGGCATCGGCGCGGCTGTCATTGGCGACGGCAACACCGACATGGTCTATGAGATGGCCCAGACCGACCGCAAGATGATGAAGGCTGAGGGCCTGAACATCATGTACGGCCCTCAGGTCGATGTGACCTCTGACCCCCGCTGGCCCCGTACCTCCGGTACTTATGGCGAGCGTCCCGATGTCACCAGCGATATTGCCGAGGCTCTGGTCAAGGGCTATCAGAATGGCGACAACGGCCTGAACGAGGGCTCCGTTGTTCTGACCATCAAGCACTTCCCCGGCGATGCCCCCTCTGAGAATGGCTTTGAGCCCCATGTGCCCATCGGCCAGTGGCGCATCTACCGCACCCCCGGTTCGATGGAAAAGTATCATCTGCCCCCGTTCCAGCGCGCCTTTGACCACAAGGTCTCTTCCATCATGCCGGACTACTCCCGTATTGCCACCGATGGCCGTGCTGTGCCCCAGACCTACCTGGGCGAGATCACCAGCACCGAGGAAGTGCCCAGCGCTTACAGCAAGGAGCTGATCACCGATCTGGCCCGGAACAAGATGGGCTTTGACGGTTATGTCAACTCCGACTCCGGCATCACCACCGTTCAGATCTACGGCGTGGAGAACCTCACCGAGCCCGAGCGCTACGCCAAGGCCATCTCTGCCGGTACCGATGTCATCGGCGGCAACACCGACCCCGAGAACATCGTCAAGGCTGTGGAGGACGGTCTGCTGCCCAAGGCAGATCTGGACCGCGCCAGCTACAACCGTCTGCTGAGCCTGTTCCGCACCAAGCGGGTGGATAACCCCTACCTCGACCCCGACAAGGCCGATCAGGCCCGCGTGGATAACTTCGATGGTGCCAAGAAGAAGGCTTACGAGGCCAACCAGAAGGCCGTTGTTCTGGTCAAGAACCACGAGAAGCTCCTGCCTCTGGCCAAGAGCCAGAAGGTCTGCATCGTCACCTTCAAGGGTGTGGACTCCGGCTTTGCACAGATGGCACAGGCCATGGGTGCCGGTCTGGGCAACACGGACGAGGATGCCGCTCTGCGCAAGACCCTGACGGAAGCCTTTGAGAAGAAGGGCTACACCGTGGTGGCCACCCCGGAGGAAGCCGATGTGCTCTACCTGCACGTCTGGCCCATCAGCAACGGTCTGGTGTTCAACCAGTACGCAATGCCCGTCATCGAGATGGGCGAGATCGTCACTGACGAGCGCGAGCGCAACAAGAGCCAGAAAAAGACCGGCAGCAAGGTCACCGTTGTCACCCTGAAGGACGTGGAGAAGATCAAGGAACTGGCCGATGCCATCCATGCCCGCGGCGGCAAGGTGGTTGGCACCTGCGTGGTCTGCAACCCCTGGCTGCTGGACAAGCTGGAGCCCTACTGCGACGCACTGACCATCCAGTACACCGTCAGCGCCGTTGCCCTGAACAACGCCCTGAACGCTCAGGTCGATGTCATCAGCGGCGACTTTGCCCCCACCGGCAAGCTGAGCCTGACCATGGTCTCTGACCCCGCCGTCATTGCCATCACCGAGCAGGAGATCGACGGTGTGGTGCGTGAGATCTGTGCCTCTCCCAACGACGTGCCCGGCTACGATAAGGATCAGTACATCGATCCCGCTATCCTCGCCAACGTCAAGGGCGGCAGCTACGCCTACTGCGATGCCGACGGCAACTACTACCGCAGCGGCTTCGGTCTGAATTACTGATTACCGTTAACGAAAAAAAGAGCGATACAGCGTTTGCTGTATCGCTCTTTTGCTTTCTCTATGAACAAAGAACAAAAAAGACATCCGAAGTGTTCGGATGTCTTTTGGTTGGGGATGAGAGAATCGAACTCCCACAAGTAGAGTCAGAGTCTACCGCACTACCACTATGCAAATCCCCATCAGCTTGGGTCTGTCTTGCGGGGTGATCCGCTCAACGTGTGCTATTATACGGAAAAAGCGCCGCTTTGTCAAGCGCTTTTTTGAAATTTTTTGCAGAATTCAGAAAAAAGACGCACTTTCGCAGGAGTTCTTGCGGGCTGCTTGATTCCGTCATCCTTCTCATGCTCTTTGCATATACTGGAAATCAGAAGAAGCAAAGACGCACAAAGAGGAGGAACTGCTATGACCCAGACCACGCAAAAGGAAAAGACCCTGCTTTCGCCCCGCATCCCGCGGGACACCGAACACGAGCGCTACCACCCGGAGCTGGAGGAGGAGCTGAAAGAGTGCCTGTTCTGCCTGCACCGGAACGAGATGATGTTCGACCTTGAGGTGGACACCGACCTCATCGAACAGCACATCTATGAGCGGCAGGCCCTTCTGGCCCGCTACCGGTACTTATTGGGAAAAGCCCGGGAGCTGGGGCTGCATACAATATTGGAAAAGTATCAGCCGGTGGGGTAAGGCCTCGTCTTTGTACAGCCTACAAAATACTGCCCGCAGAAGATGCGACAAAAATCTTGACAGAATCCCTGAACCGTGCTATCCTATATCAAGATAACAATGCGCAGGTGGTTCTGCGTATCAACTATTTGGAGCTAGAGAGGTTTTTAATTATGGAACGTATTAAGACGATCGCTACTCGTGACCTGACCAAGAGCGTTGTGACCGGTGGCTGCGGCGAGTGCCAGACTTCCTGCCAGTCCGCTTGCAAGACTTCCTGCGGCGTGGCAAACCAGAAGTGCGAGAACAGCAACAAGTAATTTCTGCAAATCGGATGCCGCCTTTGCCGGGCGGCATTTTTTATGTAACAATGGAATGGAGACTAAAATGGTACATCAGTATCAATTGAACGGCTATAACATCGTGCTGGACACCTGCAGCGGCTCGGTGCATGTGGTAGACGATGTGGCGTATGACGTCATCGCCCTATACAAGGAGCGCTCCGCCGATGCGATCGTAGCGGCCATGCTCGAAAAGTACGGCGACCGCCCCGACGTGACCGAGGCCGACCTGCGCCAGTGCCTGGAGGATGTGGCCGCGCTGGAACAGGCGGGTAAGCTGTGGAGCCCCGATACCTACGCCGACATGGCCTTCGACTTCAAGAACCGCAACACCGTGGTCAAGGCGCTCTGCCTGCATGTGGCTCACACCTGCAACCTGAACTGCTCCTACTGCTTCGCCTCGCAGGGCCGCTATCAGGGCGAGCGTGCCCTGATGAGCTTTGAGGTGGGCAAGCGTGCAATGGATTTCCTCATCGAGAATTCCGGCAGCCGCCGCAACCTCGAGGTGGACTTCTTCGGCGGCGAGCCTCTGATGAACTTTGATATGGTCAAGAAGCTGGTGGCCTACTGCCGTGAGCAGGAGAAGATCCACAATAAGAACTTCCGCTTCACCATGACCACCAACGGCATGCTCATTGACGATGATGTCATCGACTTCTGCAACAAGGAGTGCCACAACGTGGTCCTGAGCCTGGACGGCCGCAAGGAGGTCCACGACCGCTTCCGCAAGGACTACGCCGGCCATGGCAGCTATGATACCATCGTGCCCAAGTTTCAGGAGTTCGTGAAGAAGCGCGGCGATAAGGGCTACTACATGCGCGGCACCTTTACCCACTACAACACCGACTTCACCAACGATATCTTCCACATGGCCGATCTTGGTTTTACTGAGCTGAGCATGGAGCCCGTGGTCTGCGACCCCAGTGATCCCAGCGCTCTGACCGAGGCAGATCTGCCCATCCTGAAGGAGCAGTATGAGATCCTGGCCAAGGAGATGATCAAGCGGAACCGTGAGGGCCGCGGCTTCACCTTCTACCACTACATGATCGACCTGACCGGCGGCCCCTGCATCTACAAGCGCATTTCGGGCTGCGGCTCCGGCACCGAGTACATGGCTGTGACCCCTTGGGGCGATCTGTATCCCTGCCACCAGTTCGTGGGCGATCCCAAGTACCTGATGGGCGATATCTGGAAGGGTGTCACCAACACGGCAGTCCGGGACGAGTTCAAGCACTGCAACGCCTACGCCCGCAAGGAGTGCCAGGACTGCTGGGCAAAGCTCTACTGCTCCGGCGGCTGTGCAGCCAACTCCTACCACGCAACCGGCAGCATCACCGGCGTGTACGAGTACGGCTGTGAGCTGTTCCGCAAGCGGATGGAGTGCGCTATTATGATCCAGGTGGCTCAGAATCAGGAGCTGGCTGCACAGGGCATCGAAGTGCCCATCCAGCTGGGTTCCACCTGCAATGCCTGCGCCGACGGCGAGGCCTGCGAATAAATGACCACCCCCATCGTCGATTTTGTGCGGCAGTACGCCCAGTCCGGCACTGCCCGGCTCCACATGCCGGGGCATAAGGGGCAGAGCCTGCTGGGCTGTGAGCCGTGGGATATCACCGAGATCCGGGGGGCCGATGAGCTCTACGAGGCCGAGGGCATCATTGCGCAGAGCGAGGCCAACGCCACCCGGCTGTTCGGCACGGCCCACACCTATTACAGCACCGAGGGTTCTTCCCAGTGCATCCGGGCCATGCTCTGCCTTGCTTTGCAGGGTGCGCCCCGCACCGGCAAGCGTCCGGTGCTGCTGGCGGCCCGCAATGCCCACAAAGCCCTGCTCTATGCAGCGGCTCTGCTGGATTTTGACATCCGGTGGCTCTGGCCCGCGCCGGAGGATACCGGCGCGCTGTGCAGCTGCCCGGTAACGGTGCAGGCCCTTTCCGCCGCCCTTGAGGAGCTGGCAGGGCAGGGGAGAACACCCTTCGGCGTTTACCTGACCAGCCCGGATTACCTGGGCGGGATGCAGGACATCGCGGCCCTCTCTGCCGTCT
>ERZ791906.2023-NODE-2023-length-12655-cov-20.851429_pt1 | contig 12655 bp, 11 predicted proteins | sample MGYA00510146_ERZ791906 | MGnify/ENA primary metagenome ERZ791906 (study PRJEB30046, sample SAMN00792096) | human gut metagenome | study: EMG produced TPA metagenomics assembly of the A metagenome-wide association study of gut microbiota in type 2...
TTCTACTATTGTCTGTTTCTTTGTTTCGATAGTCATACTTGGAATATCCTAATTCTTCATCCAGTTCTTCATCCAAAGCACCTTCCAAAATGACAGACATCATGTCACGCATGATGCTGTTTACATCGGTGCCATCTTTGATGCTGATATCATTATTTTTCAGATAGTCACGCATCATTTCTCTCATTGCTGCTTTTTGTGGGCTGTCTTTTCTTCTTGCCATAAAAATAACCTCCAAACTGAGTAATTTTATCTTACATCAGTTTGGAGGTTTACACAAACTTTGGGATGCTCCCTTTTAACTTCTTGTTGAATATTGTCGTGCGGTAACACCGTATGACAATATTTAACAGAAATGCCAAGTTAATATAAACTATCTATCTTTTCATACTACGCATCTATTTCATTTATAAATCTCTGACACTCTTCAATAGTTTTATCATTATTTTTTGTACGCATCATATCTTTCCAAAATGACTCTAAAAAAGCAGTCAGCTCATTTCTCTCTTCTGAACATAAATATTTATTTAATGTTTTCTTCACATCACTATTTATATTTTGTACAACTTTAAACTCAAACATTGCAGCTATCCACACTGGCAAAATAGCCACCCAATTTTCGTCATCCTCAAAATACTCATTATATAAATCATTAAAATTTTTGCTCACAAATTGAATCATTTTATTTTCATTATGCATATCACTATATGCCACCGCCCTGCACAAAGCTGCCACGTCAAGCATACTATGTACATAAACATGATATTTTGTGAGTTCTAATAATTGTACAGTACCAATAAATTTGACTTTCTTATTTGTTTTTATAAAATATCCCCATAAATCATAATTATAAATCGCAACTATTATCTCAAGACTCGATAAATCAACACTTTTTAAAAATTTGAAACATGAAATAAAAAAAATTTCCCAAATTAATATATACCCCCAACTGTCATCTTGATTAACAATGCACATAACTACAGTAATTAATACATTCACTAACCAAAATATCTTCCAATTCCATATAGCAGGCTTAAACCAATATTCTTTATTTACCTTTGCTATATTTGCATACTCTACCAGTTTTATCTTTTCTCTTTTAGCAATTTTTAAGTAATTTTTTTTGTATTTTAAAAAATAATGTTGACATATTTCATCTAACTGTTGATAGGAACTTGATATTTCTAATAAAGGACTTCGATTATATAAATCTTTCCTAATTGTTCCCATCATATATTTTTTACTATTTTCTCGTCGCTTTTCCCTTTCAATAGTCAGAAATAGCGTAAAACATATTAAAGAAACGATTTCTATGAGAGTCCTATAGTTTTCTAAGTCCAATTCCCCAATGTTACCAATTTGAACAAATGTACTAATAAAAATCATAGTAAGTATTACAATGATTTTTATAATTCTCCCCACATTGATATCTGTTTTATCTAAATCTTCATATATCTTTGGCATAATCAAAGTAACTATAGAAATTGTCCCAACCACAAATACATTAAAATCAATCATAGCAATTATATCTATTATAAAAATCAATAGAGGACAATATATAGCTAATCCCTCAATCAAAATTAGTACTTTCTCTTTCCAACCTTTTTCCTCGGCAACAGAGCGTTTTCTTACTTCTTCGTTATTTGGAATAAATTTTTTTCTAAATATTGACACTAATAATATAATTGCAAATATGTCTAAAATTTTCCATATCATCTCCATTAATGCCTTTAACACAGTTACCATAACCCCTTCCTTTCTTACTATTACACAAGGCATCCAACAGGAATCCTTGTACATATATTTCGCTATTCCTTTATAAACTTTCTATAAGCACTCTGCACCTTTTTTTGCAGAAAGATATCCCCTAAAGCAAAACATTACGTCTCCTGATATCTTCTTTCTTTAATCTAATCTAATGCTTTTTGACATGCCTGCTCCATCTCTTTGAAATCTTTCGTGTACTTCAACTCTGCAATAATACCAGCATCCGGAGCAGCTGTTTCCACTATAATATCCGTGAAACCTTCACGTGCCTCTATGTTCGATTTTACCAGCCAGTCAGCATTTCCCATCAATATACCACCAACAGGTTATGATAAAAACTCTTTTTCTCTTCATTTCTGGCTGTTGTATCAAGCACACTACTTTATTTAATTTCTTACATTTGTTTTACCATATCACGTTTCATTTTACAATATTTTAAATTATTTTAGTTATTTTTATAATTTGACACATTGTAAAATATATGTTAAACTATTACAAAATAAATAACTAGGAGACAACGATATTATGAATGATTATAACGGCTTTAAAAAAATAGCACAGAAAAATGTATTATCTACAGATGAAACCTGTGAAATTCTTGGAAGAACACGCCAACAATTAAATAACTATGTCAAATCTGGAAGTCTTGAAATTTTAAAATCAACCAAAAATGGCAATCTTTTCTGGCGCCCGGATGTATACTATCTGGCGAAGCAAATACATAAAGAACGTATTCGTCATCATCACGAAATACTAGGTGGATCAACCTCCCGAGCTTATCAAGCTGCAAAAAATCTTAATTTGAACCCGCGAGAAATCAGCGAAATTTACGTCTTTTTTGAAGAAAAAGATGCAATCGAAAAAGATTTTTACTATCTTGATACACTTGAAACACCTGACACACTAATAGCTATTCATGCGCCTAATTTTGTCATTATAATGGAAGATGAAACTGAATATTGGTTTGATGGATTTAATTGTGGTTATGGTGGAGAAGGTCCTTCAGGAACGGAAGATATACTTGATTATTGGGGAATACTGGAAAAAACTACCGATAATTTTAGGAATTTCATAGCATCTACTTCCATACTTCATATAATTAATGAAAATAATACCTGGACTTTTTACAAAGAAAAAAGTCATTACCGATTAAACGATGAATTGTGCGACCAAATAAAGGTTCGTTTATACAGTTTTAATCAAAAACTTATTTTAACCCAAGAAAACACAAATTTTCACTATACAAATTCTATTTCAACAGAAATACTCTCAAAATATATTGATTTTATTCCTCAACCTGTCAGTGTAGAATTTTTGTCCCAAGAACGTGCTTTAGAATCCGGTCATTTTTCTGTTGCCTTTTCTAAGACAATATTATATCAAATCATTATAAAGGATATAACTGACAGAGAACTTTGGATTGAATATCCATTTGAAATAATTCCGCCTAAGGAACAACAAAGCATGTTGGAACTTCTTAATATGTTAGATATAAATATCACTGATAAATCATTTATTGAAAAAGCGAAGCAATGGCTTGGTGCAAAACCACGTTGGATCAACCACAAATACACCAAAGAAGATTTTCTCTCTTAATAATGGCACGAGATACCGTAAAAAATGACTTATCAATATCTTTGGCATTACTTCTATGCTGTTGTAATACATTCTAACAAAATCCATGTGCTGTCCCTTGCCTTTTCCTCTCTTTATTTTATTCTATATATCGGATAAATTGCGCAAAAGCTTATTCTTATTATAATAAAAGGCTTTCCATTTGGAAAGCCTTTTATCCACTCCAAGCTACTATTATTCTTCTCCAACCGCCACATTGCCGAGCATTTCTACCTGATACCGGCTGCAAAGCTCTGTTTCTTTTCTGATATCCTCTCTGGAAGACTTCATTAACTGTTCCACAAAAACAACTCCATCTGCCTTCTGTAACTGCTCAAGAGCCTCTATACTATCTGAAGCAATTGAATCCGACTTCACAACAGCTACTCCAAGCTCTGTTAACTTCTGCTGCACCTTATCCATAATCAGCGCTATATCTTCAGTATCTGCAGAACTAGTAACAAGTATATTCTTTACTTCATTCTTCTTTGCATGTAATTCTATCTCATGACATACACGCTCTAATAGCACTGCATCGTCTTCTTTTTTCTTTCCCCTTGAAAAAAGTGAATCAATCCACTTATCCACTTTATTACGCTTGTCCAGCTTTCCATTACTCAATACTGTTCCGAATATTGGAATACCTGTGACTACTTTTAAATCATCTGTATCTTTTACAGTCTGCGAAATAATATAAACACACGCATACCAAAATGCTACAAGAAAAGCACCTGCAATAAGACCGACCAAAACATACTTTGCGCTGAAATAATTCATCTTCACTGCAGTGTCAGCCACATTCTGCTCTGCTGTATCCCTTTCCTTCTGATTCATGGATTCATCCAAAGGTTTGGTCAACAGATTAAAATATGTAAGCTGATCTTCTGTGAATCCAATTGTCGCATTGTTCATATAAGAATAGGCACTATTCATTGCTGAAACAATATTCATTTTCTGCTCACTTATTGTACTATCACTCGATAAATAATACTGCTCTGAAATATTCTGCGCAGAAAATTCACCAAATACCTGCTGTAATTGTTCTGTATATGCCTGCATACGATTCTTAATTACATCTGCAATTTTTTCACATTGTTTCTGTTCCAATGCATAAATTCTGATATTCAAAATTCCAGAATCCACATTCTGAACCATTACAATGTTTTCGCCATCATTACCGCTAATATTATCTGTAATTGAAACCAATTCTTTTACTGCTGTATTCTTATACTTCTTTCCAATTACATCCACAATGTCTGCACATGATGTTTCATCCAACAGTGTACTCTCATACATTGTCATAATATTTCTGATTTCTTCTTCTGAGATATTCCTGCTGATCTGATAACTCAACAAAACTGTCGGGATTTCTTCCGGGTTCAGCTGCATCAATAGCGAACTGTCTAAATACTCCGCATCTTCCTGATAAGAATCTTCATTATATGCATACATTGTATATACACGATCAACCTGCTGCATTTCATCTTCTGTCAGGTTTTCTTTTACATTCTTAATCAGTGTTTCTATACTCTCTTCTTCTATTGTCTGTGATTCAACAGCCGCCGCATTACTACTGCTCTCTTTTACATAATACAAATCAGCTACCACACCAAGCACAAGCATAGCTATCACAACTATACGCCATTTTTTTTAAATGTAATGGAATAAATTAACAATATCAATCTGTACTTCACCTTCGCTCATCTTCTTTTCCCTTTCATTATTCTCATTCGTTTTTTCGGTGCTGTTCCCTCAAACTCGTCACTTGTATCCTCGTGTAATGTTCCCAGATAAATACTTTTTACATTCTTCTCATACTTTACATCTATATTTTCATTCAACGCCACTGGATAACAACCTAGCACCAGCATATAAACAATATATGTAAATACAAAATCAATATCTTCTACTATACTAATTCCGCCATAATATCTAATTAAGTAATTTACTGTATAAACCATAAATCTACTCATAATGATTAATGCTACAATCACCAAAATAGATTTTATTACCTTATGTCCATCAAATTTTTCTTTGATATATTTTAAAAAAGCTACTATTCCAAAAGGCAATCCCACAACCAGTAATAGCCACGTTGCATACTCGGCATTAAATTTATTTTTAAAAACAACAAAATGATTATATGTTACATATATAGCACTCAATACAGCTGTAAATACAAGAATCTTTTTATAAATGTTTCCTCGGAAATCGTATTTCTCCTTCTCCCAATTATGTTTTAAAAGAAGAGATAAATACATAATCATCCTCTCTTTATTAGTTTTAAATTTCTTGAGTTCTTTATCAGCTTCCATGCTTTCAATCAACTTCCATATATGTGCATCTTGCGTTATCCCTGATGTAGATTCATTTTCCATATCTATATGTATATTCTTACCATATGGGTTAATTCGTAATTTCAATTTAACTAAAATGACTGATAAGCTTCTATACGATCTACAATTTTCCAATTCCACTGCGATTATCCGAATTTCTTTTCTCCATTCTTCTCTATCCTTCGTTATATATTGAGTAAAATTAATTCTTCTATTATTAAATGCCGTAATTATCGCAACAATAACTCCTGCAACCAATGATGACTCTATAAGTTCTTTTATTATTTCCATTCTGTCTTGTATGATAGATTGAAAATCAATATCACACATTCCTTTCTAATATCGTATTCAATACACTTTATATCAACGTAACCCCTCCATAGCCAGCACCTCTTTTCTGTTTCAGGTGCTCAAATAAAGCATCTGCTTTATTATCAAATATGCACGAATCTTTTTCCTTCGTTTGATATGGTCGCAAATGCATGCTCAAACTTCCGGTGATTTGAGCATTTAATTTTGCCTCTGATTCTAGGAAAAACACCTTGTTTTCGAAACCAACCTACTTATAAATGTTGCTGGGATAAATGTCGTTTTGTTTACACTACTGGAATTAGATAATCCGCTTTGGCGGCATTCCATACTCAACCGAAGTTAATCTTCTTTACAAATTAAGCTCCTAATTACTATTTTTGATCTACAAGTTTATGAATTACATTAAAAAGAATAGAAATTAAACCAGTTATAATACATGATAATAATAACATTATCATATAAGGTGTATTATACATCTGTAGTCTAAACTTATCTATTGTCAAGGTTATGAAAATACTCTGATACAAATAAATATAAATACTACTACGTCCTACATATTCAAATAAACTTTTTAACCATACCAACCACTTTGAGCAATAAATAATTTGAGCAACTATAATTATTAATAATCCTCCTGATATGCCACATATTAAAAACCATTGTATATCAGAAATTTCGACAGCATATACCAGGATTGAATTTTGATATGGATATAAAATTACAGAAAATAAGCTTACCCCAAAACTTACAAATATAAATAAAAATTTTTTTAATAAACTATCAAATTTCAATCTATTTAATACTCCTTTAAATTGAAATCCCAGTTCAAAAAAAGGAGCACATACTGCTCCTTGAATTATCGAGAAAGGAATATCTATTGAATTTGGTATTATCTGTTTACACGCTATTCCAAAACATAAAAGCATAAAGCTAATAAAAAGTAATATAGTACCATTTAAAAAAACTTTGTGCAAAAAATATTCAATGATTTCCAAAGAAAACAAAGCACCTATAAACCAATAATTATGTAAAACCAAAACAGAAATAATATTTTTTATACTTAGCCATTCCCATAAATTATGAAATCCAACTTGAAAACAACTATAAATAGCTGTTATAAAAAACGCAATATATGCAGGAATTATTAATGACCTAAACTTTTTTCGTATAAAAGCTAATGGTTTAATATTATATTCTTTAAAAACAACTCCACTTAAGGCAAAAAACTAACCATATGAAAAGAATATATCCATTTATGTACAAATTCATAATAACCCAATGCCTCTAAAAAATGACCAAGCACAACTAGAAGTATTAATATGCCCTTGGCAATATCCACCCATTCTATTCTTTTTTTCTCTGCCACAAATTCCATTTATATATCTCCTAAATTTTACCGGTAGTGTCAAAAACTACTCATTTTATTGTTCTAAAATTCTTTTAAAACCTTGATTTATTGGAGGTTTGCAAATAAAAAGAGCATTGACCTCCCAAAAGAAGTATAATGAGTTCACCACAAACACCATTATCAACAAGGAGACAATGCTCATGGACATTATACTTTATTTACTTCTATTTATTCAATACCAACATAAACAAATCTGCTGGCTTTTTAATTTTATCTGCAGATATATTCCCCTTAAGCAGCGGGTCTTCGATGATTCCCATTCTCCCAAATATCAAAAATTCAAGATTGATAAGCTCCCAAAAATAATCTATTACGAAAAATGGGATTACAAAGACTACATTCCTTACCTCGAATGGAAGTATGGCAAGAAAATCAAACCTGTCAGCCGCCGTTCTGAATGTGATATTGATGACAACTGTGCCTGCCCACGTTGCAATGCTCCAAAGCCTTATCTCTACAAGAATAATGGTTCAAAAGGACAGATCCTGTGCAAAGTATGCTCCACCGCATTCTCTCCGGAAGAAAACCGTTTTTCAAAGTCCTGCTCCCTCAAATGCCCGCACTGCAATCACTCGCTGGCTCATAAGAAAGACCGCAAACACTTTGTTGTCCACAAATGCGTAAATCCAAAATGTCCTTACTACCTCCACAATCTAAACAAGGTTGATAAAAAAGACCTTAAGGAGGACTATGGCAAGAACAAATATAAACTCCATTACATCTACCGGGAATTCCAGATAGATTTCTTTCGCATGGATTTAAACACTCTTCCCAAGAATGCTTCTTCCCTAAAATTCAGTAAACATGACCAGCATGTCATGTCACTTTGTCTTACCTACAAAGTGAATCTTGGGTTATCGCTTCGTAAAACCGCTCAGGCGTTGAAGGACATACACGGCATCAGCATCTCACACCAGCAAGTTGCCAACTATTGCAAAACCGCCTCTGTCTGCATAAAACCTTTCGTAGACAACTACGATTACAAAACTGGCAATGTATTTACTGCTGATGAGACATACATCAAAATCCGTGGTATCAAAACCTATATCTGGTTTATCATGGATGCTGCCAAACGCTCTGTTATCGGCTATCAGGTATCTGATAATCGTGGTGTTGGCCCATGCATTCTGGCAATGCGGATGGCCTTCCGGCATCTAAAAGAACTGCCTAAGAACTTTAAGTTCATTGCAGATGGCTACAGTGCATATCCCCTTGCCGCCCAGCAGTTCTTCCATGAATTCGGTGATAAGTTTAAGTTTGAAATCACACAGGTAATCGGACTCACCAATGACGATGAGGTTTCTAAAGAATTCAGGCCTTACAAGCAGATGATTGAACGCTTAAACCGTACATACAAAGCTTCCTATCGTAAAACCAACGGCTTTGATAACATCGATGGAGCCAACTATGATCTCGCCCTCTGGGTTGCTTATTACAACTTCCTAAGACCACACAAACACAACAACTATAAAGTCTTAAATGAAGTCGAAATGCTGTCTCAGGCTGACACGATGCTGGGCAAATGGCAGCTTCTCATCTTCCTTGGTCAACAGACGATTCTGAACCTGCAACACGGCGAAGCCGCTAACTGTTCTTAGATTCAGAGCCAGAGGTAATTATCCCAGCCACCGCAAAGCGGCCTGCCCTTGATGGCACGAAAAAGAACTGCTATACTGCTGTAAACGACGGAAAATTCAAACTGTTCTTGAGTTCTTCGCCGTCGGTGATTCACCTACAGCAGTTCTTTTTCGTGCTGTCAAGGGTGGCGGTGGGCTACCACAACCTAAAAGATCTACAGTTTTCAAGGTTCATCTGAGCCTTTTTCTTTTGCTCAGTTTTTTCATAGGTCATTTGACACTATCCACCCTCAACATCCCCACACTGTTCTTCCAGATTTCTTCTCATCGTATCTTCAATGACTGCTGCAATATTTTTTTCACCTATCTGTATTTCGCCTGTATTTGACCATACCTCATTCAAATAATTCGTATTCTGTACCTCTTTTATAACCTCCTTTGCCAGATTTCTATATGATTCTGCCCTGTAAATATTCCCCAGTCGATCATTCTCTATCCTTACAATTCCCACCACTGCTTTATATAAATATTCTATTTCAATTGGTGACAATAGATGTTTGTTAAACTTTTTATCTAAAATCAGGCATATCTGCTCAAATGCCTTAACGTCCTCCTCATAATTTCCCTGACTCTCATAGCAGACTGCAATCTGATACCATGCACTGAAATAATCCTTTTTATATCGTATTGCCCATTTTTCGTAATTAATCGCTAAATCATACATATTTGTATATTTTCTGATAATCCTTCCTCTCTTATAATGAGCATATGCACATTCCACCAAATACGCATCTGCAAATTCATTTGCTGCCCCTGACCAAAAATCATCCAACTCCAAATCTATATCTGCCTTCAAAATCAAAATCTGCTCATTCTCCCGATACTTTTCCACAAGTTTATAACTTTGATGTACAAGTTCTTTCACTGGATACTTCAATTTTCTGAAATTCTTTTTACATATAATATCCAGTTCATATTCTGCATAGGTTTTTACATACTTTACCAGATCACTTTTACAATCTTTTCCGGTCCTTTTTTGCACCCCATCTATAAAAGAAGTATAATTATCAAATGCTCTCCAATATAATCCATCCTGCTCATAAAAACATCTTGTATATATGCTGCACTGAAGGATTTCATATGAAAGATACAAATTCATAATGGTATTCAATGTTCCCTGTATATCCTGCACACTTCCCAGCAATCTTGGTTTTTCTGACTTTTGTTTTCGGAAAATTTCTATAAATTTATTCAGGAAATCCTGTAATAACTGTTGTGAATTATTTGGATTGCCCTGATATATAACATATTGATTTTCATTTTCTATCTTATCAACGTCATCTTTAATCCATATAATAATTGATTTCTCTATATCAGAAATTGTAATACATCCCTGATTTTGTTTTTCATATTCTTTACTTAGAATATAAACATCCAGAGAAGATACTTTATTGCTCGGTTGTGTTCCATCTGCTATTTCTTCTATATAAAATCCCATATATCGCAAAAAATGACTTATCAATATCTTTGGCATTACTTCTATGCTGTTGTAGTACATTCTAACAAAATCCATACACTGTCCTTGCCTTTTCCTCTCTTTATTTTATTCTATATATCGGATAAATTGTGTGAAATTTTAATTCCTTCATACCATATTCGCTTTATATATTCTTGCACTATCCTATCTGACTTTCCACTAAAGCTTCCTGATACAAATGATTTTTATGTGCCAACATATTCCATCTCAGCTTCATTATTTGAAAGCATAATCTGCACTCCTAAAAGAGAATTCCTATGTTCTCCACTTCTTAATACTTCCTCCTCCCTACATTTTATTTTTGAATTTGTCATATTTCATTAAATAATTATAACAATTACTCTTATTATACTCATAATCGTTTCCATATAAATCACGCAATACAGCTGCATAAATCTGAGTTATAATTTCGACGTGTTCATCTTCAACTATTTCTGAAACTATTTCCTGCATAGCTATATTATCTTTTTCATCTAAAATAAACCCTGAAATCAATAAAGGAATACAAATCATCTCATTTACTTCTGTTACATTCATTTTATCTCGTATAAACGTAATAAATCCTTCTAATATTTTTTCTCTCTTTTTTTCTTCTGTATAATTTAAATATGTTAATTTTGATGCACAATTTACAAAACTAGCTATTTTTTTAATCTCAATTAAAGAATTTGCATATTTTACATATTTCCTTCTAATTTTCCACACTTTATTATATGAAGTTTTATATATTATACATTTGTCCATATACAAATAATATCCCCAACTATCTCTATATAGTTTTTGAAAAAACTTGCTTTTATACTCGTCTTCCAAAAATTTAACTGTCTTAATGTCCATTATATATCCAATTGCCAGAAATAATATCATTACATATACACCCTGTATACTTGACCAATAATTGCTCACAATTACAAAGTAAAGAAAGCAAAGTATTACCCCCCATATAATGCACAATTTCTTCATTTCATCTTTATTTATTCTAATATTGTCTTCATTCTTTTCTAAAGAATTTTTCCAATAAACTGCCTCTATATTTTCTATTTTCACAGTTTTCATTTTTTTATAGCTTTTTTCCAACAATCGATTCATTTCATCAAAAATTCTCGCAATTTCTCATGCACTACTTTTGATATTAGGAACATATATATTAGGAAATGCTCGATCCATCTTTTTCACTATTTTTTTATCATAATCTACATTGCAAACAATAATTCCAGCCAACATTATGAGTACACATAAGCTAAGGCAGAGTGCCGCAGCAGTAATTGTGCTCTTGCCTATATACTCAATTATCTGGGAAGTCTTGTTTTTTAAATTTAACCTAAAAAGAATTCCTAATATAATAATGGAAAAAAATGAAATCATAATACAGTATTTATACGTTATTATAATTGGAGTTTCTTTTCCATTCGTGAAGAAACGCATTTCATTAGCATGATTGAGTACTATTGGATAAACCGCAATTATAACCGCATACGCATTCAATATATCAAATAAATTTGTTTTCTTATTATGATATTCTATTATTTCATTTGCAATATGATTGATTAAATTCTTTTCCTGTACCAATGAAATTAGTATTACAAACACACCAGCAACCACTAATCGTTCTATTATCGTCCAAAAAGCATTTTTTTCTTTTAAAATATACTTAGCATTTTTGCTATCTGTAACAAATTGTTTGCGGTAAAAAAAGTTTCTTTCCTTCTTTCTCTCTTTTTCTTTTTTCCAATACCCAAACCAAGCTATATAAATAATCCAGATTGGCAATCCACCTATAAACCAAAAATCAAAAGAAAAACTAATTCCTGCATTCTTAATATGTATAAAGTTGCTTTCTTTATAAAACAAAGCACAATAATATATAAAAAGCGCAAAAATATATTGTATATGCATTTTTATTGCAGCTTGTATCTTTTTATTACGATTTTTTTCTCTTTTATTATGCAATTAGTTTTCTCCCTCTAGTGTACTGCCACATTGTTACATATTCTTACTTCACATTAATCATCGGATTCTATTGTATGAATCGCAAACCGCATTTTCCTTATAAAAAAGTGTCTGCGACACTCTCAACTCCCCTAACCCCTCATTCATGAGGGGA
>ERZ791906.2024-NODE-2024-length-12648-cov-2.643612_pt1 | contig 12648 bp, 9 predicted proteins | sample MGYA00510146_ERZ791906 | MGnify/ENA primary metagenome ERZ791906 (study PRJEB30046, sample SAMN00792096) | human gut metagenome | study: EMG produced TPA metagenomics assembly of the A metagenome-wide association study of gut microbiota in type 2...
CAATGGTTTGTTTGGTTATACAATCAGCAATGGCAAAGGAAAACCCACAAATTCAGAATTTATCGCGTTGATAGCCGATAAAATCCGTTTACAGTACAATATTAAATAAAAAAGTTCTTAAAAATTTCACATATAGATTAGATTTATGTCTTGCGTAATAGTTTGTAATATATTATAATATTGAAAGCAAATTTTAAAAAATATGTAACAAATTTGTAATATATTATGAGGTTTAGAAACTTATGCGTAAAAGAATTGCAAAAACTTTTGTGGCAGCAGCTTTAATTACAAGCATTGCCGGCACGTCTGTATGGGCAGATGATGTAACAGATTTAACCAATAAAAAGAATGCAGCAGAGAGCCAGTTAAGCCAGACACAGTCAGAGCTTGCTTATCTGCTTGTGCAGATGGACGAACTTGAAGTCAAGATGCATGATAAGAATGAAGAGATTGATCAGGCAAATGCGGATTTAGCAGTTGCAGAGCAGAATATGCAGAATCAGTATGATGATATGAAACTGCGTATTAAATATATGTACGAAGACCAGTCAACATCGATTGCAGAGGCATTTCTTACAGCAGAAAGCATGAGCGATGCACTGAATAAAGCGGAGTACGTACAGCAGGTTTATGATTATGACCGTGGAAAGTTAGATGAGATGGCAGCAACCGCTTCACAGATCCAGAAGTTAAAGAGTACGCTCGACGCGGATAAGAAGGAGCTGGAAGCACTTGGGCAGGAGATGACAGATAAGCAGGCTGTTTTATATGCGGCAATTGCAGATCAGGAAAATACAGTGGCTGATTTGACAACACAGCTTTCAGAAGCGCAGGCTGCCGCAGCAGAAGCACAAAGACAGCGTGAAGCGCAGGCCGCCGCTGCAGCAGCTAAGACAACGACAAAGACAAAGAGCAGTACGACGACAACCGTTGCAGCAGCCAATAATTCAGGCAGTGCTTCCGGTGTGGTCAGTGCAGCGTATAGCATGTTAGGTGTGCCTTATGTATGGGGTGGTACTTCACCGAGTGGATTTGACTGTTCCGGTCTGATGTATTATATTTTCAGACAGAATGGTATTTCCGTGCCGCATTCATCCAGTGCCATTGCAGGTGGTGGCTCATCAGTCGGAAGCCTTTCGCAGGCACAGCCGGGCGATATTATCTGCTATCCGGGCCATGTAGGTGTCTACATCGGTAGCGGTCAGATTATTCATGCACCGACAAGCGGTGATGTTGTAAAGATTTCATCGGCAAACATTTTACCGATTACAGCAATCAGACGTTACTGGTAATTTAAAATGAAATATGGTATAATAAAGTGTAGCTGAGATTCTTAGCTGCACTTTTGTACTATGTGGATAAGAAAAAATATGAGGCTCTTTGCTTCCGGGCGAAAGCGGGAGATATCCTCTTAAAAATAACTCGCTCAGAAATGGAGATAGGTATGAAGAATGTTTTATTTATTGCATCAGAAGCGGTTCCATTTATAAAAACAGGGGGACTTGCAGATGTTGTGGGAGCTTTGCCAAAGTATTTTAACAAGGATGAATTTGATGTGCGGGTGATGATTCCCAAGTATACGTGTATTCCGTGGGAGTATCGGGAAAAGATGGTCTATAAGACACATTTTTATATTGACCTTGCATGGCGCACACAGTATGTCGGTGTTTTTGAAATGGAATATCAGGGTGTTACATTCTATTTCATTGATAACGAATTTTATTTTTCGGGACCGAAGCCGTACAGCTGGATTCATGAAGACATTGAAAAGTTTGCGTTCTTTAGTAAAGCGGCGCTATCGGCAATTCCGACACTGGGATTCCGGCCGGATATTATCCACTGCCATGACTGGCAGACAGGTCTGGTGCCGGTTTATTTAAAGGAGCGGTTTGCACAGGGCGAATTTTATCAGGGTGTAAAGTCTGTGATGACAATACATAATCTGAAATTTCAGGGAATCTGGGATTTGAAGAAAGTCAAAGATATTACAGGTCTTCCGGACAGCTATTTTACTTCGGATAAGCTGGAAGCGTATAAGGATGCCAACTATTTAAAGGGCGGTATCGTCTATGCGGATATGGTAACGACTGTCAGCTCAACCTATGCCGAGGAGATTAAGACACCGTTTTACGGGGAACATCTTGAAGGCTTGATGCAGGCGCGTTCAAACTGTCTGCGAGGTATTGTAAATGGCATTGATTACGAAATTTACAATCCGGAAACCGATGAGAATCTGGATGCAAAGTACAATCAGATTACCTTCCGGAAGGAAAAGTGGAAGAACAAAGTGGCATTACAGAAAGAACTCGGACTGGCACAGGATAAGGGGAAATTCATGATTGGCATTGTGTCCCGTCTGACAGACCAGAAGGGATTTGATCTTGTGGCTTATGTGATGGAACAGCTCTGTACCGAAGATGTGCAGCTGGTTGTGCTGGGTACGGGTGATGAAAAATATGAAAATATGTTCCGACACTATGACTGGAAGTATCATGACAGGGTATCAGCCAATATTTACTATTCAGAACCAATGGCACATAAGATTTATGCGGCATGTGATGCGTTTTTAATGCCGTCCCTGTTTGAGCCATGCGGACTCAGCCAGTTAATCAGCCTGCGTTACGGAACGGTTCCGATTGTAAGAGAAACAGGCGGATTAAAGGATACGGTTGAACCGTACAATGAATATGAAAATCTTGGAACAGGATTTTCATTTGCAAATTACAATGCCCACGAAATGCTTAGCATTGTCAATTATGCAAAGAGTGTTTATTACAACCATAAGCGTGAGTGGAACAAGATTGTTGACCGTGGCATGGCGGCAGATTTTTCATGGGATAATTCTGCAAGAAAGTACGAACAATTGTATAAAGATTTATAAAAAGATAAAAAGAGCCTGTATACAGTTATGAATTCTGTATGCAGGCTTTTTTGGCGGTGGTCTGCGGCACACGCCGTGGATATCCGAAAGTCTGACCGGACAATAAAAAAACTTCCCTGACCACTTACTGTCAGGGAAGCTGTATGCCGATGATGGGACTCGAACCCATACGATGTTGCCACCGGCAGATTTTGAGTCTGCTGCGTCTGCCAATTCCGCCACATCGGCTGAAATGCGTTTTTAATAACGCGACTATAGAATCATAACACATTCATTTTTTAAAATCAACACCTTTTTGAAAAAATATGGCAATGCAGGTGGAAAAAAAGAACGGATTGTGGTACTCTAATAGAGTTACGGATAAAAGATGAGAAAGAGCATGGATACCGCCGGTGCGGCAGAATGGAGTATAGACATGGCAGATTGTAAAAAAGTCCAGAAAATGATTGGAAAATTTGACCATGGTCAGCTGGATATAAAACAGGAGGAATTTTTTATACAGCATGTAGAATCATGTAAGGACTGTAGGGAAGAATTTGAAATTTATTACATTGTTGCCTATGGATTAAGTGAAGATGAAAATACGGCTGCCGTGGCTAAATGTTATCAGAAGTTGGTGGAACAGTATGATTTTAAAGGACTGGTTGAATTAAAGCTGAAAAACAGCCGTGCAAAACTGGAAAAATTGAAATCGTGGAATCGTTTTGTGCGGTTATGCTGGTATGCGGCAAACCTGTGCATGCTGCTTACGCTGATTTTATGGATAATTATCCGGTATTACTAAGAATGTAACAACAGCAGGAGGCTATTTTGCGTAAAAAATTAATTTTAATAGATGGACACAGCATTTTAAACAGGGCATTTTACGGAGTGCCGGATTTAACCAATGCAGAGGGAATCCATACCAATGCGCTGTATGGATTTTTAAATATCATGTTCCGGTTTATTGATGAGGAAAAACCGGATTATATCACGGTTGCGTTTGATCTGAGTGCGCCGACTTTCCGGCATAAGGAATATGCGGCATACAAGGGAACGAGAAAACCGATGGCACCGGAGTTAAAACAGCAGGTTCCGCTGATTAAGGAACTGCTGCGCGCCATGCAGATTACCATTGTAGAAAAAGAGGGCTACGAAGCAGACGATTTACTGGGAACGATTGCCAAGAAAACCGCGGCAAAAGGGCTGGACGTTTCCGTTATCAGCGGGGACAGGGATTTATTGCAGCTTGCGGAAGAACACATTAAAATCCGTATTCCAAAGACAAAGAAAGGTGTCACGGAAGTAGAGGATTATCTTCCGGCGGACGTGGAGACACTCTACGGTGTGACACCGCTTGAATTTATTGATATGAAAGCGCTGATGGGTGATACTTCGGATAATATTCCGGGTGCGCCGGGGGTCGGTCCAAAGACGGCTTCGGCGTTGATTACACAGTACCACAATATCGAAACAATTTTTGAACACCTTGACGAATTAAAGCCGCCGAAGGCAAAAAAATCCATCAGTGAAAATGTAGAACAGGTGAAATTAAGCAAATTCCTCGCAACGATTGATATTGACGTACCGGTCGATTATGATCTTGAAAATGCGGCAGTCGGCGGATATTACACGCCGGAAGCATATGAACTGTTTAAGCGGTTTAATTTTAAATCCTTTTTAAAACGTTTTAATCAGGAAGATACCGGAATTACATTGGAAGCAGACAGGTATTTTACATGTGTGACGGAATTTTCGGAAGTGGAAGAACTTTTTGCACAGGCACAGAACAAGGTACGTACAGATAAAAATGCGGTTATCGGTTTTGCGGCGGCAGTTGAAAGGGGCATTTTATACGGCATTTCCCTTGCGGTCAGTCCCGAAAAAACCGCTTACATTCCGGTTTCGGGTTTTGTGACACAGGAATACTTAACAGACAAGCTTTCAGAATTGGTACAGCAGTGTCCGTTCCGTCAGATTGCGGTAATGGCATTAAAAGAAAAGCTGGATTTGTTCAGAAATTGTCCGGGGGACAGCAAGGATACCCGGTTAAAGGTATCGCAGGATAAATTTATTGATACCGCGATTGCAGCATATTTATTAAATCCGACAAACCAGGAATATACTTATGATACAATTGCAAAAGATTTCTGCGGGCTGACACTTAATTCAAGGGCAGAACTGCTCGGAAAAACAACCTTAGCCGAGGCAGCGGACACACAGCAGGAAACGCTCTGCAGACTACTCTGCATGGAAAGCTATATTGCAATGACGGCGTGGAAACCGCTTTATAAGGCATTAGAAGAAGAAAATATGCGGTCGCTGTTTTTTGATATTGAAATGCCGCTCGTATTTGTGCTTTATGAAATGCAGGCAGAGGGAATCCGCGTGGACAGTGCTGCATTAAAAGAATACGGCACAATGCTCGGTGAAAAAATTGAGGTACTGGAGCAGGAGATTTATGCCGATGCCGGAGAAACGTTTAATATCAATTCGCCAAAACAGCTTGGTGTGATTCTTTTTGAAAAAATGGGCATGCCAAACGGAAAGAAAACCAAAAGCGGCTATTCCACGGCGGCAGATATTCTGGAAAAGCTGGCACCGGAGTATCCGGTGGTTCAGAAAATACTGGATTACCGTCAGATGACAAAGTTGAAATCCACCTATGCAGACGGGCTGGCTGGCTACATTCAGGAGGATGGCAGAATCCACGGCACGTTTAACCAGACGATTACAGCAACCGGCAGAATCAGCAGTACCGAGCCGAATCTCCAGAATATTCCAATCCGCATGGAGCTTGGCAAAAAGATTCGTCAGGTCTTTATTCCGAGGGACGGCTATGTCTTTTTAGATGCCGATTATTCACAGATTGAACTGCGGATTCTTGCACACATGTCCGGTGATGAGAAACTCATAGAAGCGTATAATTCCGCACAGGATATTCACAGAACAACTGCTTCGCAGGTCTTTCATGTGCCGTTTGACGAGGTAACGCCGGAACAGAGAAGAAACGCAAAGGCGGTCAATTTCGGCATTGTTTATGGTATCAGCTCTTTCGGACTGAGCCAGGATTTAAGCATTTCAAAGAAGCAGGCGGCAGAGTATATTGAAAAATATTTTGAAGCCTATCCGGGGATTAAGGTTTATATTGATGAGCTGGTGGCTTTTGCAAAGGAACACGGTTATTCGCTGACGATGTTTAACAGAAGACGTCCGATTCCTGAAATTAAGTCCAGCAATTTCATGCAGCGTTCATTTGGTGAGCGTGTTGCCATGAATGCACCGATTCAGGGAACGGCGGCGGATATTATCAAGCTCGCGATGATAGAAGTCTATAACCGGTTAAAGGAACGCGGCTTAAAATCCCGCCTGATTTTGCAGGTGCATGATGAACTGCTCGTAGAGGCGCATCAGGATGAGGTGGAAGAAGTCAAGCAGCTCATGACGGATGCCATGAAAAATGCGGCAAAGCTTGCAGTGGTACTGGAAGTGGATTTGAAAGAAGGAAAGAACTGGCTGGAGGCCCACTAGTGTGAAAAAATAACGCTGATGCGCTTATTTTTCACACGTCAAGTGTAACTTGACGTTGGCTATCTTGTGCCGCAGGCGTCACAAAATAGTTTTTATCGCAGAGCTAAATCTGACATTTAGCTCGCGATTCCTCCGGCATTAAAATGCCTGCGGAATGGGGAGTAATATGAAAAAGATAATTGGAATTACCGGTGGAATCGGTTCGGGTAAAAGCACGGTACTGGATTTGCTGGAGAAAAATTTTTCGGCATATATTATAAAGGCGGATGATGTGGCAAAGCAGTTGATGGAACCGGGCGGGAAGGCTTTTATAGAAGTTGTGGACTTTTTCGGAGAGGAAATACTGCTGCCTGACGGCACGATTGACAGAAAAAAGCTTGCAGCCGTGGTGTTTGCCAATCCGAACAAGCGGATTGTGTTAAACAGCATTACCCATCCGCTGGTAAAAAAGAAAATTATGGAGCAGATTGCATGTCTAAAGGCAGAAGATACGTATGAATACTGCTTTGTTGAAGCGGCACTTTTGATTGAGGACCATTATCAGACGGTCTGTGACGAGTTTTGGTATATTTATGTGCCGGAAACCCTGCGCAGGGAGCGTTTGAAGGCAAGCCGCGGATATACGGATGAGAAAATAGATTCCATTTTAAAGAGCCAGCTGACCGAAGAAGAATTTGCAAAAGCATGTGCGCATACGGTTGACAACAGCAAAGATTTGGATTTTACGCTGTCACAGCTTGAGAAATTGCTTCAAATGTGATATTCTTGTAGCAGTTTGACAAAATTAGTCGAAATGATAAGTGGAGGTACCTATGCAAAATACAGCAGCTATTCAGGAAGATTTGGTATTTGGACTGGATATTGGTACAAGAAGCATCGTTGGCGTTGTGGGCTTTCAGGACAGAAAGGGCTTTCATGTTGTGGCAATGGCACAACAGGAGCATGAAACGCGGGCAATGCTTGATGGACAGATACATGATATATATAAAGTCGGAGATACAATCCGTAAAGTGAAAAATGATTTGGAAAGACAGTTGGACAGACAGCTTTCAGACGTCTGTATTGCAGCTGCCGGACGTGTACTGCGTACGGTCAATGCAACGGCAGAATATGCATTCGAGGAAGAGACGAGAGTAACACAGGAACACATTTATTCTTTAAATCTGCTGGCAGTTGAAAAGGCGCATATGCAGATTAACCGGGAATCGGACAAAATCCGCTTCTATTGTGTCGGCAATACGCCGGTCAATTACCGGTTGAACGGATTTGATATTACAAATCTTGAAGGACACAAGGCAGATAAAATCAGCGTGGAACTGATTGCAACATTTCTGCCGGAAGAAGTTGTAGACGGCTTGTATGAAGCGGTAGGGTATGCCGGATTAAAAGTGGCAAGCCTGACACTCGAACCAATTGCCGCCATGAATATTGCAATTCCGGAACAGTACCGGCTTTTAAATATTGGTCTGATTGATGTTGGTGCGGGAACGTCCGATATCTGCCTTACAAAAGATGGAAGTATCATTGCGTACGGCATGATTCCGTTTGCGGGGGATGAAATTACAGAAATTATTGCAAAAACTTATCTTGTTGATTTTAACACAGCAGATAAAATTAAAAAACTGGCAAGCGATAATGCAGAGGGTACAGTGACATTTGCAGATATTATGGGACTGGAACAGACCATTCCGTCGGCAGATATTATAAAGACAGCCAATCAGGTCGTTGATACCATGGCAAAAGACACCGCGGATAAGATTATTGAATTAAATGGAGGAAAGCCGGTCAGTGCAGTGTTTGTTGTGGGCGGCGGTGGAAAGATTGCCGGATATACACAAAAGGTTGCCGAGTATCTCGGAATACAGAAGGAACGTGTGGCAGTCCGTGGACCGGAAGTGCTGACAACCGTGGAATTTATGGTGGATAATTTTAAAAAGGATTCGCTGTATGTAACACCGGTCGGTATCTGTACGAATTATTATACACAGAAGAACAACTTTATTTTTGTCAATGTCAATAATGAACGTGTGAAGTTATACGATAATGACAAGCTGACAATTGTAGATGCGGTTATGCAGGTTGGTTTTCCGAATGAAAAGCTGTTTCCACGCAGAGGAAAAGAGCTGAATTTTACCGTAAACGGAAAGATGAGGCTGGTACGCGGACAGGCGGGAGAAGGCGCTGTTGTACAGTTAAACGGCAGACAGACCAATCTGAATGCGCGGATTGAACAGAATGATATTATTACGGTGCAGGAATCCGGCGTGGGTGAACCGGCGCATATGACGATTGAACAGCTGGAGGAATTTCAGGCAACGATAGAATTTATTGTAAACGGTAAGCGTGTGCCGTGTCCGAAATTTGCATACGTCAACGGCGAATTGAAATCGGGTTTTTACGATATTCAGGACGGCGATCAGATTCAGATGGAGAATTTCTATACCGTGGCACAGCTGTTTGAATTTATGGATTACGATATTACCGGATATGATGTGTATGTCAACAATGAACTGGCAGACAAAGATACAAAGGTTTATGAGAATTTTAGTGTCAAGACCTCTGCCATTACAGAACATGCGGGTTACGAAGAAATATCCGAAGAAAATGACGGATACGATACAGAGGAACAGACAGAAGATATAGCTGATACCGCAGGGAATTCACAGGCAGATGATGATACATCACTTTCGGGCGAAAATGCCGGAACGCAGACTGGTTCAGCGGATACCGCCGCGCAGGAAGTGCAGGGTATGTCATCACAGGCAGTTCGGAATATTACAATTCTGATTAACGGACAGCCGGTACGGCTGACAGGCAAAAAGGATTATATTCTGGTAGATTTGTTCCAGTATTATGAATTTGATTTATCCAAGCCAAAGGGAAATATCGTCTTAAAGTTAAACGGACAGGAAGGCATTTATACGGCACCTTTGCATGACGGTGATGTCGTCGATTTATACTGGGAACAGTAAAGGAGAAGTGTGAAGAATCCTTAAATTTAAGATTTTTCACACAGCGCTTTGTGTCGCAGGCGCCACAAAGCCGCTTTTTATCGCAGAACTGAACAATTCAGTTCGCGATTCCTACGGCATTAAAATGCCTGCGGAAAGGAGAAGCGTGTGAAAAATCATGCGGAATGGAGAATACTATGAGAATGATGTCCATAGCCAGTGGAAGCAGCGGAAACTGCATTTATATTGGCTCAGACAATACGCATATCTTAATAGATGCAGGCGTAAGCCGTAAAAAGATACTGGAAGGACTGGCAGCGGCGGATTTAAGTGTCAATGACATTTCGGCCGTATTTGTAACCCACGAACACAGCGACCATATTAAAGGGCTGGGGGTGCTGACAAGAAAAGACAAGGTACCGGTCTATTCCACGAGAGGAACACGCGACGGCATTTTTGAGGCAGGGACGCTTGGTGAACTGCCGGGAGAACTGTTTCGGGTGATTGAGCCGGACAGTGATATCTGCATTGATGATTTACAGATTCATGCGTTCCGGGTATCCCACGATGCCAAAGAACCGGTTGCTTATACAGTGACGTGCGGTGAAAAAAAGGCGGGCGTGATAACGGATCTCGGATATTATGATGATTATATTGTAAATAATCTTACCGGTTCGCAGGCAATGTTGGTTGAAGCGAACCACGATGTGAACCTGCTGCAGGTCGGAAGTTATCCGTACTATTTAAAGCAGCGCATACTTGGAAATAAGGGACATTTGTCCAACGAAGTGTCGGGAAAGCTCATTAACGATTTGTTAAACGATAATGTAAATACCGTGCTGCTTGGACATTTAAGCAAAGAAAACAATTACGACAAGCTGGCATTTGAAACGGTGCGGCTTGAGATTGATATGAGTGAAAATGGCTATAAAGCAAAAGATTTTGATATAGAGGTCGCAAAACGCAGCGAACCTTCTAGAATCATCACACTTTAAAAAATACATTTTTTTATGCCGGAAGGCGGAATGGAGGAATTATGAGAAAGTGCGTTATTACAGTAGTAGGAAAAGATACCGTAGGAATTATTGCAAAGGTTTGTACATATCTTGCAGAAACAAAGATTAATATTCTTGATATTTCACAGACAATCGTATCAGGTTATTTTAACATGATGATGATTGTTGATACCGGCGCTTCTGCAAAGACCTATGATGAAGTGATTACAGATTTAGACAAGCTGGGAGAAGAAATCGGTGTTGCAATTAAGTGTCAGCGGGAAGAAATTTTTGATATGATGCACAGAATCTAGTGTGAAAAATCACACTGATGTGCTGATTTTTCATCGCATCTTCGCAGCAGGCTGCTCAGAAATGAGGATTAGTAACAATATTTTATGGGAAAGGCAAATACGCGCATGATTAATATTTTTGAAGTCAACGAAACAAATAAAATGGTAGAACAGGAAAATCTTGATGTCAGAACGATTACAATGGGTATCAATCTGTTAGATTGTGCCAGTGAGAATCTCGATGAAGTCAATGAGAAAATCTATCGTAAGATTACAACACTGGCAAAGGATTTAGTATCGACAGGTGAAGAAATCGCAAGAGAATTCGGTGTGCCGATTGTCAATAAGAGAATTTCAATTACACCGATTTCACTGGTCGGTGCAGCCGCATGTAAGACACCGGAGGATTATGTAACGATTGCAAAGACACTTGACCGCGCCGCTCACACGGTTGGCGTTAATTTTATCGGTGGTTATTCTGCAATCGTGTCAAAGGGCATGACAAAGAGTGATGAACTGTTAATTCGTTCTATTCCGGAAGCACTTGCAAGTACAGAATTAATCTGCAGCTCTGTTAATGTCGGTTCAACAAAGACCGGCATCAATATGGATGCAGTCCGTCTTATGGGTGAAATCATTAAAGAAACTGCAGAAAAGACAAAAGATGCAGACTCTTTAGGCTGTGCAAAGCTGGTAGTACTCTGCAACGCACCGGACGACAATCCGTTTATGGCAGGTGCATTCCACGTGGTATCTGAAGATGATGCGATTATCAATGTGGGTGTCAGCGGTCCGGGCGTTGTAAAGTATGCACTTGAAAAGGTCCGCGGCGAAAGCTTTGAAGTGCTTTGCGAAACGATTAAAAAGACAGCATTTAAGATTACGCGTGTCGGTCAGCTGGTTGCACAGGAAGCTTCTAAGCGTCTTGGTGTACCGTTTGGTATTATCGACCTGTCGCTTGCACCGACACCGGCAATCGGTGACAGTGTTGCCGACATTTTAGAGGAAATCGGTTTACAGAGAGCCGGTGCGCCGGGTACAACTGCGGCACTTGCCCTGTTAAATGACCAGGTAAAGAAGGGTGGCGTTATGGCATCTTCTTATGTCGGCGGATTAAGTGGTGCATTTATTCCGGTCAGCGAAGATCAGGGGATGATTGATGCAGTGCTTGACGGTTCTTTATGCATTGAAAAGCTGGAGGCGATGACCTGCGTATGTTCTGTAGGACTGGATATGATTGCAATTCCGGGAGATACAAAGGCAACAACGATTTCAGGTATTATTGCAGATGAAGCGGCAATTGGTATGGTAAACCAGAAGACGACTGCGGTCCGTGTGATTCCGGTTGTTGGAAAAGGTGTCGGAGAAACCGTTGAATTCGGCGGTTTATTAGGTTATGCGCCAATTATGCCGGTTAATCAGTTTGACTGTTCCGCATTTGTGAACAGACAGGGTAGAATCCCGGCTCCAATTCACAGCTTTAAAAACTAAATGATTTAACAGATGACAGGCTGCAGGAAAAAACAGTTGGGGATGCGTTCTGACCATAGTTTTTTCGGCAGCCTTTCTGTAAAAATGCAAAGACCGCAAAGAAATGCCGATTATGGCATGGATGAAAAGACAGTGGGCAGGAAAATGCCGGCATTTATATACAGATAAGGTGGAACAGGTTATGAAATTGACAGAAATTTATCAAAATAAAAAGACGGTACTTTCATTTGAAATATTTCCGCCGAAAAAGGAAGAAGAATTAAAAAATATAGACCGCACATTGGAAGCACTGTGCGAGGTACAGCCGGATTTTATCAGCGTGACCTTTGGTGCGGGCGGAAGTGCCAATAAAAATAAAACAATAGAACTGGCAAAGAAAATCAAAGAGGATTATCATATTGAGCCGGTCGTTCATCTGACCTGCCTTTGCTATGACAGACAGGAAATTGACGAATTTGCAAGACAGTTACAGGCAGAGGGCATTGAAAATATTCTTGCACTGCGTGGTGACAGAAATCCTGATATTC
>ERZ791906.2057-NODE-2057-length-12444-cov-13.967955_pt1 | contig 12444 bp, 10 predicted proteins | sample MGYA00510146_ERZ791906 | MGnify/ENA primary metagenome ERZ791906 (study PRJEB30046, sample SAMN00792096) | human gut metagenome | study: EMG produced TPA metagenomics assembly of the A metagenome-wide association study of gut microbiota in type 2...
GCCGCCAAGCAGTGCGGCCGGGGCATCCTGCCGGATGTGGCCCTGCCGCTGCCCAACTTCGGCGCGGTCTGCCGCAGTCTGGAAGAGTACGACCTCGTGCTCTTCTGCTACGAGTGCGGCGGTGCCCCGCTGCGGGAGCTGCTGGCCGATGTCCGCCCCGCCGACGGCAAAAAGCCGAAGATCGCCGTCATCACCGGTGCCGAGGGCGGCTTTGCCGCCGAGGAAGCCGAGATGGCCGCTCAGGCCGGTGCCAAAACAGTCGGCCTCGGCCCCCGCATCCTCCGCTGCGAGACGGCCCCTCTGGCCGTTCTCTCCGCCGTCATGACCCTGACGGGGAATCTGGAATAAGTGCTTTACAAAACAGGAGGGACCGCCCGCAAGCTGTCCCTCCTGTTTTGTTTATAATTGGTCTGCGAATGCGAACGCCTTTTGAATTGCAAAATGATTTTTCAGTTGCTATACTGGGCTTATCAAAATTTTTTCGGGAGGACGTCGCAGTGACCACACAGACAATGCAAATCGGGAACAGACCTTGCCACATTTACGGCGAAGCCCATGCAGAATACCTACTGCTCCAAATGACCGGCGAACACGAGCTGCAAAGCATGGAAAGCGAGGTTACCGCTATTGCACAGAGTGCGCACCGCTTTCTGTTTGCGGCTATTCCGGTGGAAAGCTGGAACGATGCACTTTCTCCGTGGGAAGCTCCTGCTGTTTGGGGGAAGCAAGGTTTCGGTGGCAATGCTGCGGACATCCTGCGCTTTCTGACAGAACAGGTCATCCCCACGCTGAAGCGGCAGTTTCCTCTCCCGGAAAACGTCAAAATCATTCTGGGTGGCTATTCGCTGGCCGGGCTGTTTGCGCTGTGGGCCTCCACCCAGACAAATCTGTTCTACGGTATCGCCGCCGCATCGCCCTCGGTGTGGTTTCCGGGCTGGATGGAGTATGAACAGCAGCACCCGATACAGGCACAGCGCGTTTATCTGAGCCTTGGCGACAAGGAAGAGCATACGAAAAATGCTGTCATGGCTGCGGTGGGTGATAACATCCGCACCCTGCACAGCCGACTTATAGAGCGTGACGCAGACTGCACCCTTGAATGGAACAGCGGCGGGCACTTTAAGGACGCTGATTTGCGTACCGCGAAAGCCTTTCGGTGGACGATGGAGGAACACACATGACCATTTTGATTGATGCAGACGGTTGTCCGGTCGTCCATCTGACGTTGCAGATTGCAAAGCAGTTCGGCGTTCCGATCATCATCCTGTGCGACACCTCGCACCAGATCGAGCGTGAGGGTGCGCAGACGCTGGTATTCGACAAGGGAGCGGACAGCGTGGATTTTGCTCTCGTCAACCGGGTAAAACCGGGAGATGTGGTTGTGACGCAGGACTACGGGCTGGCCAGCATGTGTCTTGCCAAGTGCGCACGCGTGCTGAACCAGAATGGTCTGGAATACACCGCCGACAACATAGACGCTCTTATGCTGCGGCGGTATGAAAACAAAAAGCTCCTCCGTGCCGGAAAGCACCCCAAGGGGAGCCCAAAGCGGACGAAGGAGCAGGATGTCAGGTTTGCGGACACGCTTGAGAAGATTCTGAGCAAAAATTATTGATACATACAGCTCGTTTTCTTGCATCTGCTTTCCCGAATCTGCTATACTGAAGTCACTTTTTTAATCGGAGGCTTTCATGACAACCCTTCTTCTCCTGCGCCATTCCATCCCGGAGCGCGGCGGTTCCAGCCCCGACCCCGGCCTTTCTGCCGAAGGTCTTCAGCGGGCCGCCACAGTCTTTCAAAATGACGCTTTCCGCACGGTCTCGCTCGTCTGGTCGTCCCCTTCGCTGCGTGCGCTCCAGACCGCACAGCTGCTGGGGCTTCCCGTCCGGCAGGACACCCGCCTTGCCGAGCGCCGCACCGGCGACACGACCGGGCAGGACGCTTCGTTCTGGAAACGTCAATACGAAGACCCGGACTTCAAAAATCCGGACGGCGAGTCCTTCCGTGAGGTCAGCGCCCGGATGGCAGGCTGCATCCACGAACTGCTGGATTCGCTCCCGGAGGGGCAGAACGCCCTTGTCGTCTCCCACGCCGCCGCTATTTGCAGCTACTTGCAGCGCTTTTGCACCGTTGAGGTGACCGACGCCGCACAGAAGCTCCGCCGGATTACATTTCAGGGCGAAGTTCTGTTGGATGGGCACTTTTGGGAGGCTGATGGATTTGTGCTGCACATCGAAAATCGCCGCCCTGTTCTCATCCGCACCATCTTAGCCGCAAAAAAGGCACCAGCCTGAGCTGATGCCTTTTGTTGGCGGAGATGGTGGGATTCGAACCCACGTGCCCGGTTAAGGACAAAACGATTTCGAGTCGTTCTCGTTACGACCACTTCGATACATCTCCCTATTCACTTCGCGCTTCGGAGCGGCGGGCAGAAGCTGCCAGAGCCGCTTGATAGCCTTATTATTATAACAAAGTTCCCGCTTTCCGTCAACTGGTTTTCTTCTGCGTCTGCCGGGTATATTTTCAAAGGCTGTGCGGCATCCTGTAAAAAAGCAGCAGCGTCGTTGCGCATGCACTTGACAGATGCCGTGATTTCTGGTAATGTATCCAAGCTTGGCAAAAGTTTAACGATTTAGCCTGGCAGCTTCTCCCGGCGGGAGAGGTTTTGGAATGAATGGAGCCGCCGTGGGCGGCAGAAGAGGGAAGGCAACCTATGAACAACGTCAATTTACGCAAGATCGCCGTCATCGGCTGCGGCTTCGTCGGCTCGGCGTCCGCCTTTGCGCTGATGCAGAGCAAGCTGTTCTCGGAGATCGTCCTGATCGACGCAGACCACGCCAAGGCCGAAGGCGAGGCCATGGACATCAGCCATGGCATCCCCTTTGTGGGCAACATGAAGATCTATGCCGGCACCTACGATGACATCGTGGATGCCGCCATCATCGTCATCACGGCAGGCGCAGGCCAGAAGCCCGGCGAGACCCGGCTGGACCTCGTGCACAAGAACCTGAACATCTTCAAGAGCATCATCCCGGAGATCGCCAAGCGGGAATGCCGCGGCATCCTGCTGGTGGTGGCGAACCCGGTGGACATCCTGACCTATGCCGCCGTCAAGCTGTCCGGCTTCCCGGAGCAACGGGTCATCGGCTCCGGCACCGTGCTGGACACCGCCCGCCTGAAGTATCAGCTGGGCGAGCACCTGTCCGTGGACAGCAAGAGCGTCCACGCCTTCATCATCGGCGAGCACGGCGACAGCGAGATCGCGGCCTGGAGCAGCGCCAACGTCTCCGGCATCGCGCTGGACGATTTCTGCGAGATGCGCGGCCACTACAACCACGACCAGTCCCAGGAGAACATCGCAGAGAAGGTCAAGAACAGCGCCTACGAGATCATTGAGAAGAAGCGCGCCACCTACTACGGCGTCGCAATGGCCGTCAAGCGCATCTGCGAGGTCATCATCCGGGACGAGAAGTCCATCCTGCCCATCTCCTCGATGATGCACGGCGACTTCGGCGTGGACAATGTCGTTCTGAGCATGCCCGCCGTGGTGGGTGCCGACGGCCTCGAAGAGCTGGTCCCCATCGCACTGAGCGAGAAGGAATCCGCTGACCTCCGGAAGTCCGCAGACACCCTGCGCGGCATCCTGGACGAATGCGGGATCTGATGCAAGCCTGAAAACGGCCCCGGCAGCTGCCGGGGCCGTTTTCTTCTGCACAAAAGCGGACCGGTCGTTGGAATTTTCACAAAATATTACTATTTTGACGCGATTTTGTACAAACGTTCCGGTGGTTTCCTGTGATATACTAATCTCACAACGAGGTCTGCGCCGCAGACCCACACAGAGAAAAAACTGAGAAGGAGTCGTATCAATGAGAGAGATCATTTCCTTGAACGAAAACTGGACCCTGTCCTTCCCCAAGGGCGACCATGTGACGGAGCAGGTCAACCTGCCCCACACCTGGAACGCTGTGGACGGCAACGACGGCAACGGCAGCTACCTGCGCACCACCGGCGTTTACACCCGCACCTTCGAGCAGCCCAAGCAGCCCCGTGAGGGCGGCCGCACCTATGTTGAGGTGCTCGCTGCTGCGCTGAACGCCACCGTGAAGGTCAACGGCACGGTCGCCACCACCCATGAGGGCGGCTTCTCTATCTTCCGTGCCGATGTCACCGATCTGTGCCACGAAGGCGAGAACGAGCTGACCATCGAGGTCTCCAACGAGGACACCCCGTCCATGTACCCCGCTTCCGCCGACTTCACCTTCTACGGCGGTCTGTACCGCGGCGTCAACCTGATCAGCGTGCCCAATGCACACTTTGATCTGGACTACTACGGCGGCCCCGGCATCATGGTCACCCCGGTTCCCACGGAGGACGGCGGTGCAAACTTCACCATCAAGAGCTTCGTCACCAACCCCGCTGACGACCTGACCGTTCTGTACAGCATCGAGGACTGCTTCGGCCGCGAGGTCGCTTCCGCTGTCCGCGGCTCTGCCGAGACCGAAGTCACCATCTACGTGCCCGATGCACAGCTGTGGAGCATGGACGAGCCCAATCTGTACACCGTCACTGCGACCCTGCAGCGCAACAACGAGGCCGTCGATGAGATCTGCGCCAACGTCGGTGTCCGTTCCTTCAAGGTCACGCCCAACGAAGGCTTCTCCATCAACGGTGTGCCCACCCCGCTGCGCGGCGTTTCCCGCCATCAGGACCGCGTGTTCGAGGGCAACGCGCTGACCGCCGAGGAGCACTATGACGACGCCCTGCTCATCAAGGAGCTGGGCGCCAACACCATCCGTCTGGCACACTATCAGCACAGCCAGGACTTCTACGATGCCTGCGACGAGATCGGTTTCGCCGTCTGGGCTGAGATCCCCTTCATCAGCGTCTTCAAGAAGGGCGAGGGCGCACACACCCACGTCATGGAGGAGATGAAGGAGCTCATCATCCAGAACTACAACCACCCCTCCATCATGTTCTGGGGCATCTCCAACGAGATCCTGATCGGCGGCATCTCTCAGGAGCTGGTGGACACCCACCACGATCTGGAAAAGCTCTGCAAGGAGCTTGACCCGACCCGCCTGACCACCATTGCACACGTTTCTCATACCCCCGTGGACGGCCCCATGCACCACATCACCGACCTGGAGAGCTACAACCACTACTTCGGCTGGTACGGTGGCAAGATGGAGCAGAACGGCCCCTGGCTGGACAAGTTCCACGCCGACCACCCCGACATCTGCATCGGCGTTTCCGAGTACGGCTGCGAGGGCATCATCAACTGGCACAGCAACACGCCGGAGTGCAAGGACTACACCGAGGAGTATCAGGCACTGTACCATGAGCACATGGCACAGGTCTTCGAGGACCGTCCCTGGGTGTGGGCTTCCCACGTCTGGAACATGTTCGACTTCGGCTGCGCTGCCCGTAACGAGGGCGGCGTGAGCGGCCGCAACAACAAGGGCCTCGTCACCATGGACCGCAAGACCAAGAAGGACAGCTACTTTGTCTATCAGGCTTACTGGACCCAGACCCCGATGGTCCACATCGCTGGCCGCCGCCACGCACAGCGCGCAGGCGAGACCACCGAGATCAAGGTCTACTCCAACCAGGACACCGTCGTTCTGTACGTCAACGGCAAGGAAGTCGGCCAGCAGACCGCGCACCGCGTCTTCAAGTTCGACGTTGCTCTGAACGAAGGCTTCAACACCATCCTGGCTGTGGCCGGTGATGTGAAGGATTCCATCACCCTGGAGAAGGTCGCCGAGGAGCCCGCTTACTACACCCTGCCGGAGTTCAACGAGCGCCAGGAGGGCGTTGCCAACTGGTTCAAGCAGGTCGGCAGCCTGGATCTGGACCTCAAGGCTCCCATGGAGTTCCCGGAAGGCTACTACAGCATCAAGGACAACATGGAAGAAGTCTCCAAGTGCCCCGAAGCCTTCGCCCTCGTTGCCAAGGTCGTGAAGCTGACCACCAACTTTGATGTGAAGCCCGGCTCCGGTATGTGGGATATGCTGAAGACCATGTCCCCGGAAAATCTGGGCAACGTCATGGCTCTGCCCGATGGCTTCCTGGAGAGCCTGAACGCACAACTCATCAAGATCAAGAAGGTCTGAGCGTTCCCGGATAGGACCCAAAGTTAAAGCCCCATAAAACCGCCCCGGCAGATGCTGTGCAGCACCTGCCGGGGCATTTTGTCGTCCTGTTCGGCGGCAGCGGCTGCCGCACCCTGTCCGCCCTTCCAGAGTGCCTGAGAGGGGAGAGCCGCAACGCCAAAAGCCCGCAGCATTCGCTGCGGGCTTTTGGTGTTTCTTCGAAAAGAAAGGAGGTAAATGAGATGAATGAATAGAGGGAAATGTCGTAGAAAGTTCAGCCGCTCAGCGCTTTTTCTTGTGCCGAGCGCGGGGCTTTGCCGAGGCGGCAGAGGTCTTGGTACTGCCGCTGGAACGCCGCTGATGAAGATACTTGGCCACCGAGGGCGCAACGATCGCAAGGATGGCCAGAATCACGATGACCTGCAGATCAGGCAGCTCGTGATTGGTATTGAACAGGGTCTGCAAAACGTTGCTCATAGAACTGTACCTTTCCGGTCCCGGCGGAACCGCTCAGAAGAGGTGGGGGTCACAGCCAGATGCTGCCGTTCTCGTCCGGCTTCATGGGGGCCGCGATGACAGCATCCACGATGGTCATGGCTGCCGAGAAGCCGGTCCAGAAGGTGGCCAGATACAGCACCCCCAAAACCGGGCGCTTGGCGTAGAACTGGTGCGCCCCAAAGGCCCCCAGAATGCAAAGGCGGAGATACTTTTTCCGGTTCACCTCATGGCGCTGGCGGTTTTCCTTCCAATAGAAGTAATGTTCGATGGAATTCCAGATAAAACCGTGGTCGGGGTCTTTTGTCCATTGGGTATTTGCCATTGTTGTACCTCTGTCCTTGTCTCATAAAATCGGGAAAGCCGCCCACTGCGCACTTGGCCGGTGAGCGGTCTTTCCCATGGGATGTAGTTTCCGCAGAATCAGAAAGCGTGGCAGCTTGGATTATGCGTTTTCAGCCATTGCCTTCATCTTGATGGCAGCAACTTCGTCCTGGATCTCAGCCATCTTCTCCTTGGTCAGGGGATAGAACTTCATGGCGATCAGGTTGCACAGCAGGCCGATCATGATGATGCCGCTGTAGCAGAAGGCGCAGCCGATGCGGAGCTTCATGGTAGCCACGTCGCCCTCAACGGGGTTGTGGTCAGCGAAGCCGCACATGGTGAACATGACACCGGCGATCATGGGTGCGAAAGAGGAGACCAGCTTATCGACGAAGCTGAACAGGGTGCCCATCAGGCCGGGAACGTACTTGCCGGAGCGATAGACCTCGTAGTCGGCGCAGTCCGCAGTCATGGGGATGACGATGTTGCCGGAGATGCCCTGGAAGCCTGCGTAGATGATGCTCAGGCCAACATGGAGGATCAGGAAGTAGCCCCAGTTCAGGGTGCCCTTAGCGGGGTCAGAGGTCATGGTGGTGGGGTCGCCCAGCAGCCACAGGGCGATGGTCAGAGCGTTGACGACCAGACCGCCGACGGAGCCGATGATCATGGCCTTGCGCTGGCCGAACTTGGTAGCCACCAGAGAGATGGCCAGGAAGGTGACGATGACGCTGGGGATGGTGGTCAGAGCGGTCACGTTGCCCTGCAGAACGGTAGAACCGGCGATGCAGGCGAACATTGCAACGGAGACAGCGCTGGTACGGGCAGAGGAGCCCAGCTTATCGGTAGATGCGGACAGGATCAGCATCTGGATGGCGCGGTTGTTCTTCAGGGTATCCCAGTAATCCTTCAGGCCGACCTTGACCGGCTTGCCGGTGCCAAAGAACTCCGGACGGTCCTTCGGGGTGATGGCGATGACAGCCAGCAGGGTGAAGATACCGGAACCGATGGCGGTCATGACCCACAGGCTGTGGAAGAACTGGGTGGAAGCATAGCCGCCGACATCCTTGTAGCTGTTTGCCATATTCGCAAACACGACCGCCAGACCAGCGAACAGAACGGTGTTGAACACGCCGTCGAAGGAAGCGAACATGGGGCGCTGCTTGGGGTCGTTGGTCATGCAGGACTGTGCAGACTTGGTAACGACGCACTGGCAGGTGTAGCCCAGATAGTAGATCATCAGGACCACAACGTAGAAGGGGAAGCGGACTGCCTGCGGCAGCTGGTGGGTGACATGGAACAGGATGAAGCTGGTCACGGCCAGAATGATGTTGCCGATGACGATGAACGGGCGGTTCTTGCCGAACTTGCCGTTGGTCTTATCGACCATGAAGCCCACGAACGGGTCGGTGACACCGTCCCAGATGCGCATGATCATGCTCAGGGAAGAGGCCATCATCATGCCGACGCCGACCCAGCCCATCAGGTAGTAGGTAGCGTAACCCATCATCATCATGTACAGGTTGGTAGCCGTGTTGTTCAGTGCAAAGCATGCGATGCGCCACAGCGGAACGCGGTGGATGCCGTTGTGCTCGTAGTCTTTGTCGTAGTACTTATCCGGCAGACTTCTCGTTTTTGCCATTTCGTTTTCTCTCCTTAATTTGTAAACAAGGCGTTCTCCGTTTTTGCCCCATTGGAAAACCGCACCTGCCACTGTGCGGCACATCGGGACTTTATGTCCTTATTATGAACGATATTTTGAAATTCTGTTAGTAATATTTTGAGGTAAAACAGGACGATTTTATTATTTTGAAGCAATTTTCACAACTTTATAAAAACCTATTGGTCAAATTGCACATAGCATTGATATACTAGTACAGCACATTGCCAGTTTTCTCTGCCTGCGTAGAAAAGAATATTAGGAAAGTGCGGATTTTTCCAAAAATTTTTCTAATTCCTTTCTGGGGTCTGCCATTATAATATAGGTATCACGAACCCCACCGCAGGCGGCGTAAAATAAAAAGGAGAAATCACATGGCAACGAAAGCATCCCAGCGCGTCCAGCGCTATGTCAACGCAAACGGCCCCACCATCGGCACGGTGGAGCGCCGGGTCATCGAACAGGACGGCCTCTATTTCAAGGATATCGACGGCACCGGCACCGTCAGCGCCGTCAACGACTGGCGCCTTGCCCCTGAAGAGCGCGCCGAAGCCTATGTCCAGACCCTGACCACCCGTGAGAAGATCGGCCAGCTGTTCACCTCTGACTGGCGGATGGGCCCCAAGTACCCCTCGCCCCGTCTGGCTGCCAACGGCCACAAGCCTGTGGGCGATGACTCCGGCCTGCTGGATGAGGCACCGGTGGACGTTTCCGACAGCATCTTCGGCCATCAGGCGCTGCCCAGCACCTCCGACATGGTCAAAAAGTGCTTCAACCGCCACGTCATCCTGCGCGAGAACCCCACCCCCGAAGATCTGGCCGACTATCTGAACCAGCTGCAATACCTGACCGAGACCTGTGAGCACTTCGTGCCCATGCAGGTCATGTCCAACAGCCGCAACGAGAACGGTGAGGTCGTCTTCGGCATGAACGATGCCGCCGGTGTCTTCGCCACCTGGCCCGGCACTCTGGGCATCGCAGCGGCTGTCAAGGGCACCGCCCGCATCGACATCATCGACAAGTTCGCCGACGCCATCCGCCGCGAGTGGAACGCCTGCGGCCTGAAGAAGGGCTACATGTACATGGCCGACTGCGTCACCGACCCTCGTTGGCAGCGCACCTTCGGCACCTTCGGCGAGGACCCGGAGCTGATCGAGGAGATCTTCGACCACCTCATCCCCGGCATCCAGGGCGGCAGCAACGGCGTCACCCCGGACGGCGTGTCCGTGACCGTGAAGCACTTCCCCGGCGGCGGTGCCCGTGAGAACGGCTTCGACCCCCACTATGCAGCAGGTCAGTGGAACATCTACGCCACCCCCGGTTCCTTGCAGAAGTACCACATCCCGGCCTTCCGTGCGGCCATCCGCCACAACGCCGAGTCCATCATGCCCTACTACTCCAAGCCGTCCGCTGAGAAGAGCGCCCCGCAGGAGGACTTCGAGGGCAACCCCATCGCGCTGGATCCCTATGGCTTCGCTTACAACAAGGTCTTCATCGACGGGATGCTCCGCAGCCAGATGGGCTTCAAGGGCTACATCAACTCCGACACCGGCATCGTCCACAACATGTGCTGGGGCGTCGATATGCTGGATGAGCCGGAGCGCATCGGCTACGCCGTCACGCAGAGCGGCGTGGACCTGATCTCCGGTCTGCTGGACAATGCGTTCGGCGAGGAGAGCTACGCCCGTGCTACCAACGGCTACTACGATACCCACGAAGTGCCCGCAGGCTTCCGGAAGGAAGACCTTGTCCTGACCGACGAGAGCCTGAACCGCGCCGTCCGCCGCACCCTGACCGAGCTGTTCCGTCAGGGCATGTTCGAAGACCCCTATGCAGACCCCCGGAAGGCTGCCGAGGTCGTGGCCACCAAGGCCGACTGGGAAGAGGCCAGCCGTGTCCACCGCGAGAGCGTCGTCCTGCTGAAGAACGACGGCACCCTGCCCCTGAAGGATGGCTGCAAGGTCTACGCCGAGGCCTTCGGCAAGAGCGCCGAGGCCGGCGAAGCTGCCACCAAGGCCCTGCGCGAGATGCTGGGCAATGTCACGCTGGTGGCCGACCCCGCCGAGGCCGATGTCGCCCTGCTGATGGTCAGCCCGCAGTCCGGTGCATACTTCAATGCAACGCCGGGCTATCTGGAGCTGGACATCTGCGAAGGCAAGACCGTCTGCAACGTGGATGAAAGCGGCAAGCCCACCGCCGAGACCCATCAGGAGACCACGCTGGTCGGTGCCAGCCGCATCCCCGGCATCGCTGAAGCGGTCCACGCACACGGCGGCAAGGTCGTTTCCAACATCAACTGCCCGCTGGCCTGGGAAGTCGGCAGCATCGAAAAAGTCTCCGACGCACTGACCGTCGGCTTCGATACCTACCCCTCCGCAACGCTGGATATCCTGTTCGGCCGCTTTGCCCCGGTCGGCAAGCTGCCGCTGACCCTGCCCAAGGGCGACGAAGTGCTGGCCGTCAATGCAGACGGCGTCTGCATCAGCCCCAACGATGTGCCCGGCTACGCCAAGGATGCCTACATGCCCGACTGCATGAAGGACGAAAACGGCAAGGCTTACGCTTACCGTGACGCCGCCGGCAATTACTATGAGTTGAATTTCGGTCTGTCGTATTAAAATATGCGGTGGCCAGCACCTCTTTTCGGGTGCTGGCCGCCCTTTTCATGCAAGGAGAAACCAATGGCACAAACACAGAAAAAACAAGGAGATATGGGCACCGGCAGCGTCAAAAAGCTGCTGCTCCAGCTGATGATCCCGGCCGTGGTGGCCCAGATCGTCAACCTGCTGTACAACATCGTGGACCGTATCTACATCGGCCACATCCCCGGCATCGGCGCAGCCGCGCTGACCGGCGTGGGCCTGTTCACCCCCATCCTGATGCTGCTGAACGCCTTTGCGATGCTCATCGGTGCCGGTGGCGCGCCCCGCACCGCCATCGCCATGGGCCAGGGCGACAAAGACCAGGCGGAAAAGATCGTCAGCAACAGCTTCACCATGCTGCTGATCTTCTCGGCGCTGCTGACCGTCGTGTTTTACGCTGCTGCACCGGCCCTGCTGCGGATGTTCGGTGCCAGCGACACCACCCTGCCCTATGCGCTGGCGTACAGCCGCATCTACATCCTCGGCTCGGTCTGCGTCCTCATCGTGCTGGGCATGAACCCCTTCATCACCGCACAGGGCTTTGCCAAGATCAGTATGCTGACCACCGTCATCGGTGCGGTCATCAACATCGTGCTCGACCCCATCCTCATCTTCCTCTTTGGTCTGGGGGTGCGGGGTGCTGCCATCGCCACCGTGCTCAGCCAGGCTGTGGGTGCCATCTGGATCATCCGTTTCCTCACCGGCCCCAAGACCACCCTCCGGCTGAAGAAAGAGTACCTCAAGCCCGAAGGGAAGATCGTGCTGCCCGTCCTGGCGCTGGGCATCTCCACCTTCGTCATGATGTCCACCGAGAGCCTGCTCTCGATCAGCTTCAGCTCCAGCCTGGCCCGCTACGGCGGCGACGTGGCCGTGGGCGCAATGACGGTCATCACCAGCGTTTCCCAGCTGGCCAGTATGCCGGTCTCCGGCGTCTGCCAGGGCGGCCAGCCGGTGATGAGCTTCAACTTCGGTGCAGGCAAGAAAGAGCGCGTCAAGGAGGCCTTCCGCTTCCAGCTTCTGGTCTGCTTCGGCTACACGGCCATCTTCTGGGTGCTGATGATGCTGGTGCCCGGCGTGGTCGCCGGCATCTTCACCTCGGACGCCGCCCTAATCCAGTACACCACCTGGGCCATGCGCATCTACATGGCTGGCATCTTCTCGCTGGGCATCCAGATCGCCTGCCAGCAGAGCTTTATGGCGCTGGGTCAGGCCAAGGTCAGCCTGCTGCTGG
>ERZ791906.2062-NODE-2062-length-12394-cov-2.554340_pt1 | contig 12394 bp, 17 predicted proteins | sample MGYA00510146_ERZ791906 | MGnify/ENA primary metagenome ERZ791906 (study PRJEB30046, sample SAMN00792096) | human gut metagenome | study: EMG produced TPA metagenomics assembly of the A metagenome-wide association study of gut microbiota in type 2...
AAATCCCAGTACCGCTGCCCCAATCCGGCAAATATACGTGTGGCTTGTCTACGATACTTTTCCAATCGCCTCCCCAGGCAAGACCAAGGTTCTTGGCGATTGTGGCGGCCCTTCCGAAAAAATCGCCATCTTCGTTGTATGCTCCTTTTCCATCAGCCCGATAAAAATCAAAAGCAATGCCCCACTGATGTTGTGAGCTGTAGGAGCTGCCACGGGCATTGGTCACTTTATTGCCGGGGTTTGTCCCTGCGCGTAGAGTGCGTCCTGCTCTGCTACTGTCCGGTATGTTTCGCCGATGGCCACCTTAAGGCCTGCACTCTCGCAAGCCTTGACCCACTCGCTTGCAATTGCCTGCAAGCGCGGGTGGCACAAGGTAATGTCTCTCATGTATGTCTCCTTTCTTATTGTATGAGCTGCAAAAGCTTTTTAAGTTGCCACTCTTGGATAAATGTGTCTCCGACGTACAAGTTGTTTACGAACACGCTATTCCACCGATATCCCCGGATTCCAAGATCCGCATCACCGGACTTGTACGGAATAATATTTCCATACATACTACCTCCGCCCCGACTTAATAATGTTCCTTCGATACCACCGATCAAACCAGTTACTGAGAGCTGGTTAAGAGCGCACCAAGTACCACTGAACGGACTAAGAGTTATTCTGAGCTTCGTGTCACCGCTTGCATCATTATCATTGCCGATATAAAACGTATTCACTAATTTTTCGGGCTCAAAATTATTTTCTTTTAACGTCCTCCATCCATTAGTTGCACCATACTTCTCAACTTTTATATATTTTGCATTTTGATATCTTGCTCTCCAATATAAAGATACTCCGTTTTCCCATGTTATTTCGTCTGCAAACGTAACCTCTATTGCTACAAACATATCTGTTAGATCAATCGAGTTACCATTTTTTTCACGGATCCATGCCCCCGAAGAATCACCTGATGGATTAATGCCGACATTATCTTTTTGGGACTTATACCAAGTGATTTCATTGTTGCCATTTTCTTTTATGCCTACATATGCTCCCGTAGGATATTTTTTCGATTCGTCCCACATGATTTTCGGTATATCGACCCAATCAACAGGTTGTGGAAAATTCACACACGTTCTGCTAGATCCATCAAACAAAAACTCGGCTGCCGAGTCTTTGATGGGTATTTCGTACTCGCCAAAATAAATTTTTACTGATCCGCCTCTATGGATATTGAACCCTGCTCCGTTAATGGCCGGATTGATAGAGACAGCAGAATCATTGTTAATGATACTATTTATTCCGCCAACTAATGCAGATGCATCCAGTTTCGCCCCTGGTTTATAAGGCTGATATCCTAATGCATTTACTACTGCCGCGTAGGAAACAACAGCATCTTTTCCGTTGACTCCATCTTTTACGTCTACCGATTTTGTACCGCTCGCATCCTTGATTGTGATGCGATGTCCGCCTGTAATGTTGCTGACGGATAACGTAGGGCTTATTCCATCCTTTCCAGGATCTCCTTTAGCCCCAGGATCGCCTTTTTGTCCAGGATCCCCTTTAGCTCCAGGGGCACCCTTGACTCCTGGTTCTCCCTTTTCGCCGCGTTCCCCCTTATCACCAGGGGCACCATTCATTCCTGGATCTCCTTTTGTGCCCGGTTCTCCTTTCGCACCCGGATCTCCTTTTTCTCCTTTTGTTCCCGGTTCTCCTTTTGCACCTTGTGGGCCAGTCGCTTTGATGCCAGAGTCCACAAATGCTTTTTTATTATCGTCGTATACATACCATGTGCCGGTATCACCGATATAAGGACTGTACCCTTTCTTGATGATCATCTGCTGAGATGGCGTCATTTTATGCGGCATACTGGACGCTGTAATTTTCATCAGCTTCATTTATCTCTGCCCCCCCCACAAAATTAAAGATCGTATCATCACGCCGCAGACGAACGTAGAGAGATACGATATCAAAAAATTCGATTGTGTTGCCCGACGCAAGCTTAATCTCCAGCTGTACCCGCTCACATCTAATGGCCATCGTATCCTCCTGTGCTAAAGGGAGCGATATTGTCTGCCCATCAATGACAGCCGTAGACGCATCCCACTTTTTAAAAATTTTATCATCACGATACAAAATGGCGCTTATCTGATCAACGCTGGAAAGAGATTCGTCGAATTCCAGCACAATCGGTTTGTTGTCGCCCCGAATCAATATTTCCAATAAATCACCTCCACGATTAAAAAAGAGGCGGAATTGCTCCGCCTCACTGTTGCGATATCGCAATGGCAGCCATCACCCGGGCTGCCGCGGGAGATAGGTGGATCACCTCCTCTTAGGCCTTGGATACCTGCTTAAGCACCTGATTAGCTCCGGTTGCTGCAAGGCCGGATGTAATACCGATTGCAGCCGCATTAATCACATCGCCTGCCGGGAAATCCGGCATCAGATACATGCCTGCTACTCCCAGGATGCCACCGGTCACACCGCATACAACCGGAATAAGCTCATCCTTAACCTTTTCGGACGCTTTACATCCCACGCCTGCCAGATAACAAATAGCAGTGATAGCTGCTACACTCGCAATTCCAAGTTCCATTCTTATCCCTCGCTTTCTGCTGGACCATACGGCATGGCTAGACTTCGGTGATACAATTCCTCTCCGGTACCATTACCGCCCAATGCCTTGTATGGCCGAAACAAATACTCTAAATTATCGCGATCATCTAAACCGCAATACCCTCGCTGCAGATAATACTGACAAGCCCGGTACAAGCGGTCGTGGAGCAGGGCAAGAACCGCCTCATTGATAGCCTTGGTCCTCACCCGTTCTTCCTTGAGTTGCTTTGACAATTTGCGATAGGCCACACCGAGTGCACCGGATATGGTTGCAAAAAGCCATGCTGTCCAGTGTGTGGCTGCGTACTGCATAATTAACTCCATGTCCTTACTCCTCGATCAGTTCTTCGCACTCCAGGTCAATCAGGATCTGTTTAACCTGCGGTTTGATTTTGTCTGGAACCTGCGCATATGTCTTTTTGCCCTTAACAATTAAAGTTGCATAAATAACTGCCATATCGTTCACCTCCTTCCTCAGCACTAAAAAGAGCAGCAGCCTAAGCATTTAACAGTGCCTCGACTTCTGCTCTGAGTTTCTCTGGTACATCATCGATTGTTTTCCGACCTTTGCGAATAAGATCCGCATACACCATTACCATTACACCTCACCTCCTTCTTTCGCTGTCAGTGCTTCGTATACTTCACAGATGGCTAACTGTGTGTTGGTAACCTCGTCTTCTAGTTCAAGCTTACTCTCATACTGCTCACAAAGAGCCATCTGAGTTTCAGTCAACTGAGAATCAAGTTTCTCGATGACAGTGTTTGCTTCTTTCAATTCTTTCTGTAATCTTCCGATGTCCGACTCCGGGACATAATCGAATACAGGTTTCGGGTTCTTTGCATCTGTCACATCAATGTGATTCAGTACTGCTCCATCTGGGATATCAACGAAAATCGCAGTCAAACCCTGTGGAACGGTTGTCTCACCGTATGAGATGTTCCAAATACGCCCTGTTGCGTCATAAATAACTAATGCGTTCATTTGTGTACTCCTTTCAGTTAGTATTTAGATAAGTAGATCTCGTTAATCTTGCTGTCAACCGTTACCTCAGCGATACTACCTCTAATGGTGGAAAAATTAACCCAAAGGTAAGCCCATTTTTGTACGTTAGCTAACGGTATCGTAACCAATGTCCATGTTTTATCTGGCAATTCAGACACACCACCCGGTCGTGTACCAGCGTTGTCACTCGGGTTATCAAGGAATTTGGCGTCAACACTAGTGACTCCATAATAATCTTTTTGTCCGTATACGTTCATTTTTAAATATTTATAACCACTGAAATTTATTGATGATTTAGTTACTCCGATACGGTGTGTACCATTTTGAGTGAACGTAATAGTTCCTCTGGAATCTACAGGAGCTACATTAGCCTTATAACCTGTAAAACCCGGAGTTGTCATATTCGACCACGTTCCGTGATTGTAAATCCACAACTTGTCATCCACATATCCTTGAAAGGTTCCTGTTACTTTCTTTCCGTAAAAATCAACGGTCACACCTTTTTTAATTACGTTTGCAGACGGCAGTTTAAATGCTGGAATAATAATATCCCCTGTCATTTTCTTCTCAGCACAAGAAATTCTCTGCTGACTGGTTGACGGGGTATAAGTTCCACCGCTCATGGTCTGCATCGTACCGGACAAAGGATTTCCGTCTTTATCGACAATCACTTTCCCGGCTAATACATCTTTTGCTTCTGCGGTCACAACGTCCAGATCTGCTCCACCGCCTCCACCAGGCATCCAGATTCTTCCCATTGACTACACCCCCTTGAGTCCGATTGTAATATCGGTAGTCGGTTTCTTATATACCTTGAAAGTGACACTGCCGTCGGCTGTTGTACCAGTTCCGGAAGTAATAATTCCATATGCTTTGCTGTAGGCTTTCTGCACTTCCTCAGATGCCCCGTCTTCCAACATGCTTACTACGGTAGGGGAATCATCAGCCTTAACCCCTTCTATCACTACGGTCTGGGCATAAGGGGCAAAATCACCCGTCCACCCGGTAGCGGTCAGTGTTACCGGTGTAACGTGATTTATCTGATTGATGGCAGCGTTTGTGCTGTTGATGTCCTTTGCCGCAAACCGATCCCCTTCCTGTGTGTATTTAGTTGTGTCAAGTATTCCGGAGCTTCCGTCTGCGTTCTGGGTAATGCGATATGTCTTCGAACCCTCGTATATCGGATCTTTATAATCCTCTTTCAATCGCATCTAATTCGCCTCCATTCAGTGTAAAATTCAGATATCTTCTTCCGTTTATCGCTCCCTGGATATTGCTATAAATCAATCCGCAGGCCTCTTCAATTCGGTTCAATTCCTTCCAGTCTATAAATGGCTGGTTATCGTAGAACGTTTTTCGCTCTCCGGTCTCAAACGGGAATGTTCCTGAACAGATGTTGTCGATGTTCGACTCAAATCGGTTGATTTCATCTGCATAAAAGCCATAATCCGCATAGGTTTTATCCTCACCCATCTCCTCGAATCGGAAATCCGGCCAGAGAGAAAGTGCCTGCTGCCGGATCTCGTTCAGATTTCCCTTTATGCGGTTATAGTCCCCGATATTAAAGAAATCCTCCCGTTCCCAGTTTGTTTTTGGTTCTACCCACATGAGTCATATCCCTCCTTGCTTTTATAGTCCCGGACAGAGCTCCATTAAACTTAAGAGTGTGTTCATAAATCCTTAGCAGTAAATCCGGAACATATTTATTTTCAAGAAATGCGATATCATTCGCATCAATCCTGGGTTCTCCCCGATATGTCAGATCGTATTCTCTATCGGAACGGAGATAGTCTCCGATCCACTCTGCCAAATCAGCGGCCAGAGCACTGCTTGATACCAGTGGATTTTCCCACATCTCAACTGTACCGGATACGTTTAATTCTTTTCTCGTGACCGTCTGTGTCGTGCTGAATTCAGATCCAGTCACAACAACCTCTGTTCCGGATGCAGCTTCAACTGTCACATAATACGCACTACTATCAATGATCGAGATCGAAACACCGTCCGCTGTCTCCGCTGCATACCCATGTGATGGTGCATTCAAATAAAATGTATGTCTGCTTTCGCCATCCGGAACTATTTCTTTTGCCAGCTGACGTAATTCTGTTCCTTCCGTGTAAATCGTTCTGATCACCTGCAGCTCTTTCACTTTAGACAGCTGCGTTCCTTTTGGGGTTTTGGTCAGCTCTGCACCATATGAAAGTTCATAATCAGTGCTGTCTCCAAAAGTGACTCTCTGAAGCGAAACTCTTGCCTGGGGAGCTCCTTCCAAAAACTCCATTTCAAGGCGATTCATCTCTGGGAATTCATGACTGAGCGCAAAAACATCTGAGCTGATATTTGTTACAAAGTCTTCCTGCAGCTCACCGCCCAGGTAGCTGTGAAATATCATTTTCAGCGGATGGTTGCGACCAAATTCTAATGTAATTCCAAAGCATTTATAGGATGATTCCATATCAATCCACACCTTTGGAGGCTCTTCATATATTCCATCCTCATCAGACACGCAATCAGACACATATCCGACTTCCAGAAAATCCCCGGACCTCGGAAGAAAAAACTGAGTCGCTGATACATCTGTATGATCTTTTTCTGTCGTCGCATATACCTGCTTATCGGTCCTCTCGAGTATAGATGCCACTCTCGAAAAATAAGCTTCATCAGAAGAACCTGCCTCCATATCTGGGATAAAACTAGATTTCATGACAATATTTCCGCTTCGGTTTTGATATAAGATGCACCTTCCGGCATTCGCAATCAACTGCAGTGCTTCCCGATGAGAGACTACCGGCATCGGGTTATACACTTTTACATTCTTCAGGTAATCGTCCAGCCAGTATTCTCTTGAATCAACTCCTGCATCATTCAAAACATCCACCGCCAGGTCGTAAAGACTGATTCCCTCCGAGCTGTACTTTCCCCGTCTGTAGAGTTCTCCCAGGTCCTCAAATCTATCAGAGGCTGAGAAACTCATTTCGTCATCATCCGCTGACCACTCACGCAAAAATGCCCTGGCTCCCGGAATCCATTCAATTCTTTTATCGTCTAATTCCTGACCATACAGTATTTCCACTGCCTGCCCAGGTTCCAAAAAGTTCAGTGTACTCTCTGCGTTTTCCACATCATAGGCCCGGTCCTTGTTCTCAATCGTAAGCTGAAAATCTAACGTAGGAAGTTCCTCTGATATAGGCGAGATGTGTTCTTTCTTACTGGCGGTCTTTATTTTTTTATTATCGAAATAAATACCTATTCCCATTGTAATCTGGTGAATCCGAAGTCTCCCTTGTCCATTTACCATTCGCTTAGGAACGAAGCGAAGGAATGTTGCATCTGAAAAAATCTCATCTGTTATAAAGACAACGTCGGAGTTATTTTGTATATTCACAGTTCCGGAATCAGACTCGATGGAAAAATCAACCGGATAAGCTTTCCCAAAATCTACGGTCAATCCCTTTATATCATAAGCAACCGGAAATCTTATCTCTGCCACTCCTAACGGTTGAGCCGTAACAATTCCGGCATTTAAGACTACGTCCTCCCGTTTTCTTGGAAGGAAATATACAGTTCCGTCTGCAGGTGTATAGTCCTGGTCACATACCGCATACAGCTCCTCCACCCTGTAATTATCAAGCGGCCTCTTTAAGTCGCTATAATATGCATAGTTTCCGGATTCAAGAACGCTTGCAGATGCCTGGGCCTCCTGGTTTACCACGCCGATGGTCACACGAAGCAGATTTAAGCCGTCACGATACTTCTGGCGCATCTCCTTTTTATATTCTGCACTTGCTGAATACACTACTCCATCACCCCGCAATCTATCAGGTTCACTTTGCAGTCTTTATACATAGTTGGAAGTCCGTTTTTGTCAAACTCTACCGGAGTTGCCGTTCGATTTCCTGGATACATCCGGATGGTCTTCCAGGTATTGTTCACCATATCCGGAATTCTTGCCGTTACCACGAACTTTTCAAACTCCTTCAGTATCTCGGACCACGTATCCGCAGGCAGGATTTTCCATTGCATACCATCGATTTTATACTGATCTCGCCCGACCCGCTGACCCACAAACTCGCCCAGGGCATTCTTTCCATCCGAGACATTCGTTGCCACTACAAAGCCCGCTCCGATATCAGGGGCGGGAAATTCCCGCCCGTTAATTGTGATTACAGCCATCTTCCCACCTCCTTACGTGGTCCGAAGTGTATATCCGGATCTCTTTTCCAATTCTGTCAGTTTCTTCCGGATCTCCCGGATATCGATATTAACCGTCAAATCCATACTCTCAATCAGGTGGATAATCTGTTTCAGCAAGTCAATCATGGTGGACAGGTACTGTGCATTCATGTCAGGTTCTTTTGAAGCAAGGGCAGATGCTCTCGAAGCTATATCCAGAATGCGTTCCTCCTGACTGTATGGTGCACTGCCGACAGAGGCCAGGGGCGGAGCTGCATTCCTTGCCACCTGGGCCACTGTATTTACAAGAGGCGCAAGACAGGAACTCATGCCGTGCTGGACAGCCTGGGTAATACCCTGGGTGATCTGTTGGTTGTTCGCAACCGCAGCTCTTCCGCCCCAGGTTCCAACCATTTCAGGGCCATTTTCATTTGCAATAAAGAGATTTCCTGATTTCGGGAAACCACCGCTCGCATGAGCCCTGATTTCTTTTGCGGGTCCGGTGGCAGCGCTCGACTTTTTCCTCTTTTTCGAAGAACCCTTTTCATCGTCGTCATCATCGTCGGCTTCTTTTGACTTCTTGAAGATGTTCTTCACAGTATTGCAAACACTATCCCAGATCTCTGTGACATATTGAACGATTCCGCTAAGCCATGAAGTAATTTCTTCCCACACGTCCTTCAAACCATCCCAGAGTTTATTCATGACACCCTTGCCGACCTCAACCATTTCCTCGATATTGAAAACGGCTTTGATTTTCTGCCAGATGTCGGAAAACCACTCGTGGATAGCATTCCACTTTTCTTCGATTGTTGCCTTTACCGCATCCCAGATTTCCGAAAGCTTATCCCTGAGTTCTCCAAACAAAGTACCCGCTAAGTCTTTAATCGCCGTCCAGATAGCTGAGGCAAATGCTTTGATGTTATTCCAGATGGACTCCCACACTGCTTTTATCGACGCCAAAACGCCGCCCAGTGTGTGTTGCATTTGATCAAGAATAAGTGTAAAAACAGATTTAATTATCTCCCAGATTCCGCTGAAAATACTCTTGATGCCATCCCAGGCCATGCTCCAGTTGCCTGTAAAAACCCCTGTAATAAAATTCAGGAGACCGTTGAGTGCCCCCATGACACCGTCCAAAACACCAACAGCACAATCCAAGAAATCAAAGAAAGCATCAGAAATCAACTGCAGAGCCGTACCGGCAAGAGGCGCAAGGGTATCAACAACCCATGCTATAAATGGACGAAGCAAGTTTTCCCACAATACCCGGAGCCAGTCGATTATCGTTCCGATAAACTCTCCGATTTTCTGCATAAATGGCTGAATCTCAACCAGAAGATCGGCCAATCTGTCGGCGGCTGATTGCAACACCGGAAGAATGTACGCATTAAACGCATTCAAGAGATGACCAGCTATATCCGAAATACCATTTTTCACACTGACAATCAGCGGAGAAATATGCGTTTCATATAACTCAACTACCGTATCAACAAACGCAGAAATCAGCTCACTGATAGCTCCTGTTACTGTTTGAACCACTTCCAGTAAGCCATCTAAGGCCTCTTTAATCAAGTCGGCATTATCAACGAATGGACTTAGAAGCAAATCCAAAATATCAGTTTTGAATGCGAAAGCCAGTTGCGTTGCTCCCATAAAGGCATCCGCATAAATCGCTATAATATCCGCGGTAATCTGTTTGGCCACAGGACTGCGAAAAACCGTAGATACTTCCGCAAGAGCCTTTGCAAAATTTCCGCAAATCGAAGCCATATCCCCACCGATATCAAACATGGCAATCAGGTATTTCTTAATTCTGCCGGAATTTTGCTGCAGGTAAAGGTCAACTCCACCGAGAAGATTATCTGCAATCGTAGCTCCTATACTGGCTACCGAACCGGATGCCTGACCCATCGAATAGGCTAATTTATTGGCAAAATCAAGAGCGGCTGTCTGCACATCCTTGTCAGAAAAAACATCTTTTGTGCTTTTCTTGATTGAATCAATGCTTGCCTGAATGGAATCAAATACCGTTGTGTCTCCAAAGGCATCCCAGAAACCAGAGGAGAATGAGCTTTTCAGCTGATTTAAAAGTTCGGCAATCTTTTTGAGTTTCTCGCTTACGATATCCTCATCATCCGGAAGGGTGCCCATGTCGAAATCATCCGCGTCATAGCCACCACCCCCGCCAGAACCGCCAGAGCCTCCGCCTCCACTTTCGCTCGGTGCGCTGATGATATTCAGCTCATCAATTCCCGTAGATACTCCTTTGAGGTCCTTGGCTGACTTTTTGGCTGCACCTCCGGCTCCGGATGCGGCCGTCCCTGCCTTATCCGCTGATTTCGCAAGAGACTCCATGCCTGCTGCCGCGGCCGATACTCCACCACCAGACCCTTTTTTGCCAGTAATAAGCTCAGTAAATGCCCTGAATGCGTTTGCAAGGCTCATCAGCTTTCCGATAATCGTGTTGATCACGTGGATGACCGGAGACAGTACATTGATAAGTCCCTGGCCAATCGTAGCCTTTAAGCTCTCAAACTGCAGCTGCAGAATGCGCACCTGGTTTGCCCAACCGTCCGAAGTTCTGGAAAAGTCTCCTGCTGCCGTTGCCAGCTGATTCTGCACGAACTGATACCGCAGGGCAACCTTCTCCATCTCCGACATGTTTGCAGTAGTCTTACCGAAACCATTGGCTAAAGCATAGCTGTCAAGCGCTGCCTGAGTCATGACGATACCGAGGTCTTTAAGGCTTTCCGTCTCGCCCGTGAATACAGACTTCAACTTTGTGTAAGCCTCATCCTGGCTGATGTTATAAAATGATGCCACATCACCGGACAGGCCGGTCAGAGCCGTAGACATGTCATAGGCTGCCTTTTCCCCGAAGCCAAATGCTTTTGCCATTGCTCCAAAAGTACCTGCAAAGCGTTTTGTCATCGTTTCTGATAAACCAAACTGCTTTGCTGCATTCTGGGCAAACTGGTTGATCTGCCCAGACATGTGCGGAAAAGTCACATCCACCACGTTCTGGACTTCAGACAAATCAGAGCCAAGCTCAATACAGGACTTGCCAAAATCAACCAACTTCTTTATGGCAAATGCCCCAGCAAGGGCAGCACCTGCTTTTTTTGCCAGGTTCTGAATGCCGGTCATCTGCTTTTCAAAATCGTTTTTATTCACGACCAGGTCTAGCCCGATCTGGCCAACACTATCATTGCTTTCCTTTGCCATCTATTTTACCTGCCTTTGTAGTAAGACAGGCACATCGGCACAGCGTCTTAGATTCTCAGTTCAAATATTTTTCTACACTCTTTGTTCTTGCATTTAAAAAAGATGCCTTTACATACGGCATCCTCTGCTTGATTCGCATTAACCGGATGCCCACAGTAGGGGCACCGGACTTTTTTAGGTTTTATCTTTTCAATCTCAACCACCTCCACATAAAGCGGACATCATCCGTTCCAGTTCCGCCATCTGCTGGTCGTAGTCTTCGGCTGTCATGCGTTCGGCTCTCCTGATTCTCCAGACATCGTGTATTCGCTTTTGGTCCTTCGTAAAGTGTTTTAGGATATCTTCATCCGTTTCAGACCGGATCGCCACCACTCGCCCAAGCGGAGTATCCGGAGACAAGCCGGACAGAAGGGAGCGGAACTCATCCCAGCTGACCGACTCAAATTCTTTTGTCCTGATTCGTAACCCGTACTGCGTCAGGAAACTGGAAATTATCAAATCCCAGTCCTCAAACAGATCGTAGTACGGGTCAATGCTCCCCCTGTGATACCCCTCCTGTAACCAGAGAAACAGCTTCCTGGATGATGATCACCATATCTCCGAATGAAGGTTTTAATGCTTCAATCTCTTTTTTTGCCTTTTCCGAGAAAATCAGATTGTATGCCTCGAGAATCTCATCGATTCCCGGCTCCTTATTTCCAAGAAGGCTCATAACCTTCAGTAAGGTAGGAGCATCCGCATTTACTTCCAGTTTCTTACCCTTAACTACCAGTGTTGGATTTTCATCAAAGCTCAGTTTATCTGTGATATCTACTACTCTTGCCATTTTTTCTCCTCCTGTTTACGCTGCTGCCGGTGTAAAAGTTGGTTTACCTTTACATTTGACTTCGAACTCTAATCCATCAACGTTTGTACTGTCTCCGCCTGCCGGAGTTGTCACGTTAATGATTGCCGTAAAAGATACTTTTGCACCAGACGGCATCTCCCACTCAAACGGAGCAACTACATCGTTACCGGATTTCCACGCAAGACCGGCAATAAAGTCGTTACCCGGATCGCCATAAGTACGCTTACCCTGGAAAGAAAAGCTAAGTTTTTTACTAGTCATCATGGCATCGCCCCAGCCTTCTGCCTCCATCGGGTTCCACTCCTCGATCCCGCCCTCGATAGACGGTGCGAAGTTGGTAAGATTCGCAATCACCGTAGTCGCAGACTCGCTGTTATCGATACCGACTTTAAATTTATTGTTATTTACCGGATATACTGTTCCTACTGCCATATATTCGTCCTCACTTTCTTCGATAAATCAAATCCAGCCAAATCACGTATTCATATATCCCATTGTCATCCGTACTAACGTCCTGCGGTTCTGGTACCATTAGTCTTAGA
>ERZ791906.2074-NODE-2074-length-12297-cov-3.923052_pt1 | contig 12297 bp, 10 predicted proteins | sample MGYA00510146_ERZ791906 | MGnify/ENA primary metagenome ERZ791906 (study PRJEB30046, sample SAMN00792096) | human gut metagenome | study: EMG produced TPA metagenomics assembly of the A metagenome-wide association study of gut microbiota in type 2...
AACTCCTACAATGCTGCTGATTCCGCCTGAGAAGTTAGCAAAGATCGGAAGACCGATGGCTCCTAACAGAACGTAAACCAGTGTTGCTGTAGTTCCAAGTCTGGAACCAAGTACTGCTCCTACAAGCGCTACGCCAAATACCTGAATGGTAATCGGTACACCGGTAGGCATTGGCAGTGAAATCTGTGATATTACTGCAAGAACTGCTGCAAACATACCAACCAGTACCATTTCTCTGGTTGTAAATTTTCTCTCTGCAGCAGGGCTTTTTGCATATGACTGACTCATAATAAGACTCTCCTCTTTCCCTGTTGATGATTGATTTTGACCTTCTTTTTATATCATAAGCGGGGAGGATTGTCAACTCATTTTCTTGTGTTTGGTTTACATTTGTTTCCGATAAGTATCGGGTGACACGTCTGTATAGCGTTTAAACACTCTGGAGAAATAAGTGCTGTTTTCGAATCCAAGAAGTTCTGAGACTTCATAGACCATTTTTCCATCCTGAAGCATTTGTCTGGCCAGTTCTATTTTTCGGAGATTTACATATTCTATAAAATTATAACCCATTTCTTTTTTAAACATGGTGCTAAGATAGGCTGAAGAAACTCCTGTTTCAGCAGCTGCATCTGACAGATGGATTGGTTCCATGATATGCACTTCTATATATTTTACTACTTTCTGCAGAATTTCTGACCTGCTGCATTTGTAGGCAATCCAGAATTTTTCCATAAAAATATCATTAAATTTCAGGAACCATTTCTCTATTTCCCTAAGACTTTCCATCATCATGATTTTCTGATAATGACAATTATCTCCGTCCAATTCTATTTCTTCCAACGCACCATTCAGTGACTGTGCAACCATAGAATAAATCCCCAGAATATCCATAAAATTTCTTCTCAACACATTAATACTGATATAAGACTCCTGTCGGATCAGTCCGAAAATTCCATGCAGCTCCTGTTCAGTTTTTTCTCTGTCAAAACTTCTGATCTTCTCTTTTAGGGAATCCAGATATCCATGCATTCCTCGTGGACTATGACCTTCTGTTTCAATCTTCTTTTGAAAAAACACCAGCTTCTCTTCTTTATCATAATAACTGAAAAGTTGTATCTGTTCAGCCATCGCAGCAGCCCGAACAATATCCGCAGTTTTTTCCATACAACCTTCAAAGATTCCCATGTACAGTTCTCTGCCTGTTTTCCGCTCTGCCCTTTTCTTCAATTCCATATAAACAGATTTTTCCGGTTTATCTTCCAACAGGAAATATCCATACTGATTTCCCTTCTGAATCTGCAGACCTTCCCTGAGTTCGGTTTCAGCCCATTTATGGATTATTTCCGTAACCCTGGACAACTCCTCTGTATCTTTCGTCAGTATACAGATTAATGTCTGATAATTACAGGCACCTGCCAAAATATCTCTGCTGTCTCTCACAATCTCTTCATAACGGATCTCACGTATTCCCTGCATATGAACCGTAATTCTTTCTTCTGTTTCTCCCAGACACTTTTCCAGAATATTTTCCAGTTCATTGGAACTCAGATTTAGTTTTCGCAGATAATCATACGCACCAAGTTTCATTGCCTTTTTTACAACATCGAATTCTTCCTGGCAGCTTACTACTATTACTTTGGTTGGCATTTCTTCTTTTTTCAGAAATTCCAGAATTTCAAGCCCGCTAACTTTGGGTATGTTCAGATCGAGAAGAATGATATCCGGACAACTGTTCCGGATCATTTCCAGTGCCTCTTCTCCATCTGTTGCATCCGGCAACAGCTCCAGTTCCAGTTTTCTCCAGTCTACAAGCTGACGTAGTCCAAGCCTCGCCAAAATTTCATCCTCTACGATCAGTACTTTTTTCATAGAATGTTCTTCCCTTCATCCAGATAATAATTACTGTCTTTTTATCCTATTTTATCACCTTTCTTCTGATTCTGTAATTTTTTTTGGAAGACGTACCCATATTTCAAAACCATTTCTGACCTTTTCATTATAAATCAGTCCATAGGATTCCCCATACAAGAGCTTCAATCTGGAATTCACATTATAAAGTCCAATTCCCGTTACAGCTCTCTGGTTCTTCTCTCCCTTCAGAAGATCTTCAATCTTCTTTTTATCCGCAGAATTTCCATTATTAAATACAGATATGACAAAATCATTCTCATACTCTATTGCAGAGACTATGATTTGCCCTGCTGTCACACCTTTTACTCCGTGCAAAATCGCATTTTCTACAATCGGCTGCATGGTAAATGCAGGGATTTCATGATAGAACAGTTCCGTTGGAATTACATTATAATACTGAAACGAACTTCCAAACCGCATCTGCATGATATCTACATATGCTTTCAGAAGTGCCGTTTCCTGTCCCACAGTAGTCATGCCGTTTTTGTTACTGTAAACTGCATGCAAAATATCTCCCAGTGCTTCCAGTGCTTTCTCCGTGTTTTTATTCCCCCCTGCACGGTCCTGTCCTTCTTTTATGGCCATGATCCTTATGGAATTAACCGTGTTAAAGATAAAATGAGGGGAAATCTGCGACATGAGCATCTCATAATGGGCTTTTTCTTTTAATCTGCTCTCTCTTTCTACTTTTTCCAGAAGCTCTTCGATCTTTTTCCTAGCCTGGTTATAGCAGGATACAAATTTGCTCATCTCCTGGAAAGAACCTCTGGGTTCCTCCAGAACTGCCATTCCATTGGGAGCTTTTTCCAGAGTCTGTGCCACTTCAACCAGAGGTCTGGCGAGCCTTCTGGAAAAATATAACATAGTACAGACCGTGAATCCGATTACCAGCAATACCATTTCCAGAATATGCTGGAGAATCTTTCTGTTTTCCTTCAGGAAAATTTCCCGTGGCACAAGATAGACCAGTTTATTGGACGCATTTTCCAATTCACCTGCTATATAGTAAAAATCATCTTCCAGGTTACCGGTAATGATCTCCTTCTCAGAACTCTCTTTTACAGACTCTTGTTCTCCCAGCTCTTTCAGCTGTTTCTGATATTTCTCATTATATCCCACCAGTATATTATTGTTTCTGTCCAGGATATAAATGGCACCGCCTTCCTCTGTCACCATGCTTGCTGCCAGTTTTCCCCAGATGTTCGTCTCAGACAGGCGGATCAGCATAACTCCCAGATTTTTGCCGGAATAATCCAGGAGCTCACGTCCCATATAGAGATATTTCTGTACGTTGTCATATATGGTCATTTCCTGAAAAATTTCCCCGATGCCGGTACTGTAGGTCGTCTTTCTTCCATTCTTCAGAACCTCCTGATACCACTGTTCTTTCTCATAATCTGTCTCTGTCCTGCTTAATGCGTAGGAACCAATCACATATCCTGTTTTCGTAAGAATGGCTACTTTTCCGTTAACGGCATTTAAGACGGAGCTCTCTACATTCGAAATATCATTGGAAAGTTCTCTTTTCGCCTGATAAATCTCGTAGGAATCCCCGTCTTGTTCTAAAGTCCGCAGGTTCTTCAGCGTATTTTTGTTTGTCATCAGCATACTGGTGGCATAATTTGTCACCTCGATCATCTGATCCGCATTGTCTCTGATCTGAGACAGCAGATTTGTTTCATTGTTAATCTTATTTTCCGTGGTAACCTTCTGAAGATAGAAATTCAGAAGCATCAAAGCCAGGCACAGCGGCAGCACCACAAAAAATCCCATATAAAATGTGAGCTGCCTCCTTATGCTCTGGTTACCCGGATTTTTACGTTTGAAACCCATACGCAAATTTCCTCTTTCTACATCTGATCTGTGTTTTATCCTTTCACTGCACCGGCAGAAAGTCCTTGTACCAGATTCTTCTGTACCAGTGCAAAGAAGATCAGGATCGGTATCAGGCTGATCACCACCGCTGACATCAGCAGTCCCCAGTCTACAGAATACTGTCCTATGAAATCCTGCATACCGACCTGAATGGTTTTCTTTGAAGTTGTATTGATAAAAATAGACGCATACATATATTCATCCCAAGATGTCATGAAACAGAACAGGGCCGTGACAAAAAGTCCCGGTTTGGCAACATGGATGATCACATGAAAGAATGATGTCAACCTACTGCATCCGTCGATCCTGGCAGCTTCCTCCAGCTCCCATGGGATGGAAATAAAAAATGCACAGGTATTCCATATGGCAAAAGGCAGGGTAAAGGAGCAGTACATCAGAATCAGTCCTGTATAACTGTCAATCAGGTTCAACTGTTTCATAATAATATAGTAAGGAATACACAACAGGATTCCCGGAAACATTCTTGTCATAAGAACCGCCATCTTGATCTTCCCGGCACCTGCGATTTTATATCTGGTAAGTCCATATGCTGCCATTACTGATAATATCATACAGATCAGTGTTGTGACCAGTGTAATAAAAATACTGTTCATAAAATATCTTACGAAATTCGACTGAAACAGTACATGTCTGAAATTGTCAAATGTGATATGCGTCGGTATGATCTGGGATGGGTCATAAATCTGTTCTTTTGTTTTCAGGGCAGTCAGCACCACGTAGATAAACGGAGTCACTGCAAGGAAAACCATGACTATTGTTAACACATAGGCGATCACATGCCTTATGGCTTCATTTCGTTGTTTTGCGAGCATATATTTTCCTCCTCCCTATTCATTCTTTCTCACTTACCATCTTCAGATAAACTCCGGAAAAAACAGCCATGAATACAAACAATACCACGGATGCAGCTGCTGCAGTTCCGAAATTATGGTCAATAAATGCTCTTCTGTATGCATAGGTGTAAATGATCTCTGTGCTGTACAGCGGTCCACCTTTGGTCATCAGCCAGATGGTGTTAAAACAGGACACAATACCAATCAGGTTCAAAATGGTTGAAATAGCCAGAGGCTCTTTAATGATCGGAAGTGTGATTTTCCAAAAACACTGCCAACGACTGGCACCATCTATTTCCGCACTCTCATACACATCCCCGGAAATTCCCTGCAGTGCAGCCAGAATAAAGATCATCTGAAAAGGAATTCCCTTCCAGATTGCTACCAGAACCACACACCAGAACGCTGATCCCACATTTCCAAGCCAGGACACAGATTCTGTAATCATTCCCAGTTTCACTGCCAGGATATTAATGATACCTACATTTGCATTGTATAAAAAAGTAAAGGTCATGGCTGCTATGGCGTGAGGAACTGCCCATGGAACCAGAATCAAGGTTCTGTATACGGATCTTCCTTTCAGCTTTTGGTTCAGTGCAAGCGCAAGAAGCATGGCTGCCACAAGCTGCACTACAAGGTTTACCACTGTCCACTTTACTGTATTTCCAATAGACTGTATGAACACTTTGTCTTTAAAAATATCAATATAATTCTGCAAACCTGCAAAAGTATTAAATGCAGGATCATTGGGGCGTACAAGGTTATAATTTAAGAAACTCAGATAAATACCTCTGAAAAGAGGATACACGGAAAGCGCCAGAACCGCAATCACTGCAGGTGCCATCAGAAGATATCCCGGAAGATTTTTTCTTAGCTCCAGACCTTCTTTTCTACGTATTTTGGACATGATTTTCCTCCCTTCTCAACGAAGAAGCGCTGCCGCCATTTCACGCCAGCGCCTCTGTTATTATTTCATGTTTGTTTCCCGGATATTTTTACTGATAATTAGATGCAATGTTTTCATTGAGCTTCTGGGTAAGAGAAGTCAGCGCATCTTCAGCTGATGACTGTCCGTAGTCTACTTCCAGGATGGCATTGGTGATCAGTTCATCGATGGATTTCTCATTGATAACAGCAGGTCTTGCTTCTGTATACGGAAATTCTTCTGTAAAGACTTTCAGTTTGTCATTTCCTTCCAGTGCTTTGTCATAGTCGAAGTCTTTACGTGCTGAAATCTTTCCTTCTACGCCAAGAAGAGAATCTCCTTTTTCTGAATTCAGATACTGAATCAGGTCATAAGCAAGTTCCGGATCTTTGCAGTTGGTATTAATATTCCAGGTCCATCCTCCCAGTACAGTGGCTTCTGTTTTTCCTTTTACCATCGGAGCAATGCCGTAATCCAAATCCGGATTAATATTTTCTACTCCGCTGGAGCACCAGTCTCCGCCCAACAGGAAGGTTGCTTCTCCATTTGCAAAACTTTCATATACTTTGTCCCATGTAGTTGCTTCTTTAAAAGACTCTACCAAACCGCCTTTGGAGATCAGATCACAAATATAATCCCATGCCTCTTTTCCCTCCTCATTGTCGATCACTACCTGAGGGATATCTCCACTTGTATCAATGACTGGGCATTCATTCTGATAGAAAAATGAATAAAAAGCATATGCACTCTGATAAGTAATAATGCCGCCATATCCGGCTTCTTTTGCTTTATCTACTGCATCAGAAAGTTCTTCCCATGTTGTAGGAACATCGATTCCCAGTTCCTCCAGACGTTCTTTATTATAATAGAGACCCGTACAGTCCATATACCATGGCACGGAATAATATTTACCCTCAAATTTGCCGGAATTAAGTGGTCCTTCTTGATACTGCGCAGTAAGCTCATCGGCTGTGGTAAGATCTTCCAGTGGATACAGAAGTCCCATTGCAGCAAGGTCAATGGCAGGTCCGGAATTGTCCATCATTACAATGTCTGCTCCGCCTCCTGCCAGAGCTGCTGTCTGGAAAGATTCCTTAATATCCTGCTGGGAAGCTCCCTGCAATGTGATCTCCACCCCTGGATTCTCTTCTTCATATTGTTTGATCACTTTCGTAAACTCTTCCCCTTTTGCTCCTGTCTCATCGATCCAGTCATTTACCATCAGAAGTGTCAGTTCTCCTTCTTTCTGATCTGAAATATCAGATGCAGCCCACACACCTGTCTGTGCGCCCAAAGTCAAAGCCCCTGCCAACATAACAGCTAATGCTCTTTTCTTCATTATATAGTTCCTCCTTCTCATCTTCTCTCTTAATCTCTATGTTACTGATCTGCTTTCCAATCGATTGTTCTGCTATGCACTTATTAAAACATGAAATCCCTGATTTTTGAATAACGATATTATTCTTTCTTTTTCCATCTTTTCTAAAAAAAGTAGAGCTTTCCGGAACTGGTATTATTTTTATCTTTTTGGAGCCAAACATCTAAATTATCTTTATTCTCATTTCTCTTCTCATCACGTATAATCACAAGCATAAAAGACAGATGCAGGATTCCTGACATCCTGTGGATTTTATTCCTAACTAACTTTTTACTATTTTTTAAGGAGGGTTTTCCATCATGAAAAAACTGAATGTTGCTTTAGTAGGCTTAAGCTTCGGGCTTGAATTCGTTGCTATCTACTGTAAACATCCTGATATTGATAAGGTGTATGTCGTAGATAAAAATGAGAAACTTCTGAATATTGCAAAAGAACGATACAGTATTCCGGATGAACGCTGTTTCACAGATCTGCAGGATGTACTGGATATTCCTGAAATTGATGCAGTTCATCTTGTAACACCGCCGGCAACCCATGCTCCATTTTCTGTACGCGTCTTAAATGCAGGTAAACATTGTGGCTGTACCATTCCTATGGGAATGAGCATCCAGGAATTAAATGACATCATTGCAGCCCGCAAAGCCTCCGGCAAAAATTATATGTTTATGGAAACAACGATTTTCCAGAGAGAGTTCCTCTATATCCAAGAACTTTATAAGAAGGGTGAACTTGGACGTCTCCAGTACATGACCTGTGCACATTATCAGGATATGGAAGGATGGCCGGAATACTGGGAAGGCTTCCCGCCACTGATGCATCCGACACATGCAGTTGCTCCTTGTCTGATGCTTGCAGGACATCTTCCGGACAAAGTTTACGCAAGAGGTTCCGGAAAAGTCCGCAAAGAACTGGCTGACAAATACGGCTGCCCGTTCGCGTTCGAATCCGCATTTATTTCTCTTCAGGATAGTGATGTAACTATTGAAATGGAACGTTTCCTCTACGGTGTAGCCAGAAGCTATTCTGAGTGCTTCCGGGTATACGGTGAAAACGAAAGCTTCGAATGGCAGCAGCTTGGTGATGAAGATCCAGTTCTCTTTACCCGTACAGGAGAGCTGGAGAAAGTGGACATTCTGGATGAAGACAGTGAAAAATCCAGCCGTGGATCAGAGATTGTAGAAAAAAGAATCCAGATTCCGGATTATGCACACCTTCTTCCGAAGGAAATCGCATCCTTCACCACCAACACAGTATATAACAATGAGAACACCCATCTTTCCTTCACCCAGGGAGGCGGTCACGGTGGTTCCCATCCACACCTTGTACATGAATTCATCCGTTCCATTCTGGAAGAACGCAAACCTGCCATCGATGACATCATGGGCGCTTACTGGACAGGTACAGGAATCTGTGCACATGAATCTGCTATGAAAGACGGAGAAGTTATTACAATTCCTCGTTTCGAATAACCTATATCATTTAACTTTATATCATAAATACATCAGAGAGTGTGTAGAAATTTTCCAATCTACACACTCTCTGATATTTTTCATCTATTTACAGCAAATCATATATAATGTTATTATTTCACTATCTTCTCAATGATGCACTGATGCTCTTTATCCTTTTTGGAATAGTTAATCCCTGCCAAAAGAATATTCCCTGTATATTCTTCCAGACTTTTACAATATTGCTTCTGTTTAATCTGAGAAATAGCTCCTTTGGCACTTGTATCCCATTTTAATTCCACTACCAGAGCAGGTTTATCAGGAAATTTTTTTCTCGGAATAAAGACCATATCCGCAAATCCCTTTCCTGTTGACAGTTCACGATATATGCTATAATAGTTTCTAGCCGCATACAAAGCCAGTGAAATAGTATAACTTAATGCATTTTCATCATTATACTGAAGATGTGAGGTCTCAAAGTGTGCTCTTTGGATTCCCTGTGCAACCATCTGCTCATTCTGATTCCAGATTGCATTCAGGACATCTGCCGAATTTTTTAAAGCTTTTGACACTTCACCCCAGTCTGATACAGAAACAGCATTTGCATACTCATTCCGGATTTCATTATTAGGAATATACACACAATGTTCTGTAGAATCATATGCCAGATATCCCAGATGGATCAATAAGGTCAAAACATCATTCTCATCCCGGAATGTCGTCATATCATTTGTAAAATTTCCGGTATTAACAGGAATATGCTCTCCTGCCAGCATACTGAGAATATCATCCTTTAACCCCTCAAAATTCATATCTATATAAGTCTGCAGTGCTTCAAAAGATTCTGTCATATTCCAGTAGTTTCTGATAGAACCAAAGAGCATGCCGTTTACCACAGACCTTGGATTATAAACCGGCTCACAGTTTTCAAACCTGTACCCGTCATACCATTCTCTGATTTCCCTCATATCCATATGATATTTCTCACATAATTCTCTGACTTCTGTCTCTGTAAAACCCACAAACTTCGCCAGAGGTCCTGCATAAATCATAGAAAATTCATCAAACATATTCAGGGCAGAATGTGTTCCATATTTCTTTACCGGCAGGATTCCTGTCATATAAGCAAGATGAATATAAGATTTATCCTTAAGAAAATCCCGCAGAAAATCAAGATACTGCTCCTGTGCTTCTTTATCTGACTTGTATTCTCTGAAAATACAATCCCACTCATCTATAATAATCACAAACAGACATCCTGTCTGCTGATATACATCCTGCATACTTTCAGCAAGATCTTCTTCATCAAAATAGTCCACATCAGGATATTCCTGTTTCAGGTCACGCATCAGAATCCGGTTTAATCGCAGGACCATTTTCTCTACTGTCTTACTGCGGCTTAGGAATTCCTGCATATTTATAAAGAAAACATTGTATTTGTTCAGATATTTTGAAAAAGATGAATCTTCTTTTATCTTAAGTCCGTCAAATAATTTTTCAGACTGACATCCTCTGCTGTAATATGCAGCCAGCATATTTGCAGTCATAGACTTTCCGAAACGTCTTGGTCTGCTTACACAGACATTTTGCTGCATGGTGTTAAAAACACGATTGGTATATTGTATCAGTTCTGTTTTGTCCACATAAATCTCAGAATTGATTGCTTTATAAAATTTATCATTGCCGGGATTTAAATACACACCCATTTCACACACCTGCTTTCCTGACAGATATTTTACATTTACCATAACTATAAAAGTTCTGTCCAACTACCATACTGTCTTTCAACTGATATTCCTGTAAATTTGTACTTTCCTTTTCCATATCCTGAAACCGGCTCCAGTATTTTCCTTTTAACTAATTCTTTAATAAGCATAGAAGCGCGTGTAGGCTTCAGACCAGTAGCATGTTGTACATCTTCTCTTCCAAATGCCACTTTATCACTTAACGCATCATACATTTTCTGAATATGGTTTATTGTTTTTTCCAGGAAACCATGAATTTCATCTGAATACCTGTCATGCACATCAATATTCACTTTTTCTGTTACAATGTTCGCTTTTTCCCTCTTAATATTCACTTTTTTCATTTCAATGTTCGCTTCTTCTGTTTTCAGACTCTCATTTAGAAGATTTATAAATTCTTTATTGATGTGCATCATGCGATTATGAAGAGGATTTTTTTCATTCAGCAATAAATTTCGCAAAAATACTTCCAGATATTCAGTTGTCTCATGGATTCCATTCTTTAAGTCATTATAGTTTGCACGAACCAGGGCATTTCGAAAATACCAGGCATTTTCTGCAAATATATCATTTGTGGCATCAAATCCCAGTGTTCTGAGATATTTAATAAAAAAAACTGCCGTAGTTCTGGTATTTCCTTCGCCAAACACATATATCTGCCACAGATTTGCCACAAAAACTGCCAGATGATGTATCATTTCTTCTATAGATAAACCCTTATAGCTGTACTTTTTTTCCTGCGTAAAATCATATTCTAATGTCTCTCTAAGTTCTGATGCACTTCCATAAAGAACGGAAGCTCCATCTAATACCCATTCTTTTTTTGTAATGTTATAATCCCTGATTTTTCCGGCATGTGAATAAATTCCTGTAAATAGTTTCTTATGAATTGCCAGATATTCTGTAGGTGTAAAACTAAATGCATTTTCTGATAATAGTGCTGCAATTCTGGCTGAAACTTTATCCGCTTCTTCAGTTCTGTCTCCTGGCTTTGGCTTTTCTCGTCTTTCCTCATAATAAGAATCTACCAGATATTGAGCTTCTTCTATCGTAATTTTTCCCTCAATATTCTGAACAGCTGTATCAACCAGATACTGCGACGGCTTTAATCCATCAACAGCCTGTAAACCAATGGCAGTATTCCATACATATCCCTTTTCCCGCCTGCCTGGCTCTGCCTGTATAAGATATTCTCTGAAAGGATCTGTTTTCATTGATTATCACGCCTTTTTTTCTATTTTATCATTCTTAATAGTTTCACTCTCTGTGTCCTAGCTCCCAGAATGCCACTGCACTTGCTGCTGCCACATTCAATGAATCTACTCCGTGGGACATTGGTATCTTTACTGTATAATCGCAGTCTGCGATGGTCTGTGATGCAAGGCCGTCACCTTCTGTTCCGAGAATGACTGCCAGTTTTTCTTCTGAACGGAGTGCTTTGTCATCAATTCCTACGGAATCGTCACGCAGAGCCATTGCAGCTGTTTTAAATCCCAGATTTTGCAGAATCTGCATTCCATCCTGTGGCCATACAGTTTTTTTATCAAAATATGTCCAAGGAATCTGGAATACGGTTCCCATACTTACTCTGGCTGCACGGCGATAAAGCGGATCACTGCAGCCGCCAGTCAGAAGTACTGCATCCATATGGAGAGCTGCTGCTGAGCGAAAAATAGCTCCGATATTTGTAGGATTTACAACATTTTCAAGAACTGCTATGCGGCTGGCATTTCTGCAGATTTCCTCTACAGATGGCAGTGGATTTCTGCGCATTGAGCAGAGCATTCCGCGAGTAAGAGCAAATCCGGTCAGCTTGACCAACAGTTCATATTCCGCAGTATAGACCGGCACATCCGGATATTGTTTCAGGATTTCCTGTGCCTCTCCTTCCAGATCTTTATGCTCCACCAGAAAAGAAATTGGCTGGTATCCTGCTTTCAGGGCTCGCTCAATTACTTTCGGACTCTCCGCAATGAAAATTCCCGGTTCCGGTTCATAGTATCGTAAAAGCTGCACTTCAGATGTTCTGGCATATACATCCAGTTCCGGCGCAGCAAAATCTTTTATTTCATTCCACATAATAAAACCTCCAAACTATAGCAATTCCATAAAATAATGCAATCAAGACAGTTCAGCAGAGTGTGAAGGACAAGGAAGATAC
>ERZ791906.2075-NODE-2075-length-12297-cov-3.112482_pt1 | contig 12297 bp, 9 predicted proteins | sample MGYA00510146_ERZ791906 | MGnify/ENA primary metagenome ERZ791906 (study PRJEB30046, sample SAMN00792096) | human gut metagenome | study: EMG produced TPA metagenomics assembly of the A metagenome-wide association study of gut microbiota in type 2...
ATTCAGGTATTAAACGGCGATATTCCGGTTTCGCTGATCCGCGGATATCAGTCGCCGACAGAAGAAGTACGTGTCCATGACATTTACTTTGATAATATTTCCTTTATGGGGCAAAAATGTGAAACCTGGCAGGATCTTCGTCTGGTTACGGAGCTGGCAAACGATATTTATGTCAATGGCGTCAGAACCTGCAAGCAGATGAAATTCTGAAAATACAGAAATTACTTCGGTAACAGAAAGACAATTACGATCTGGAAGGAGAAAATTATGGCGGATACAGGTATTTTTTACGGAACAGGAGCATCCGAAGGTGTGCCGAGCCCATTTTGTGACTGCCCGATGTGCAATTATGCCCGTGAGCATGGCGGAAAGGATGTCCGCAAGCGTTCCTGCTTTCGGCTGGGCAGGAATATTATGATCGATATGGGGCCGGATATTTTCACCCAGGCTCTTCAATATGGTTCTATGTGTGACATTGAGCATGTTCTGATTACCCATACCCATGATGATCATTTTGATTTTACGGCATTGGGACTTATGAGCATGGCAACGCATCTTCGGACAACACCGGTGCATTTCTATTTTTCGGAAGAAGGTTATCGGTTCATTGAGCTTTTACGTGACAGTGAGATTGCATTTGGAGGATCTCTCCGTGGAATGGAAAAAAAGGGAATTTATGCCTTTCACAAGCTGAAATATTTTGAGACCTATTCCATAGGGGAGTATGAGGTTACACCGATCCGTGGAAATCACGGCGGGAATATGGCAAAAGAGCGCAGCGCAAATTACGTGCTGAAGGCAAAAGACGGAACAAAAATGCTGTATGGAATGGATACCGGACTGTATGAGGAAGAAACCCTTGATTTCATGAAAAATCAGAAGCTTGACCTTTGGATCTCGGAATGTACATTCGGAAACCTGAAGCTGCAGGAGGAATGGAATACCCATTTGTGCGCGGATACCTTTCTGGAGCTGTTGGATACATTCGAAAAAAACAACACGATCCGGCAGGATACCAAAATATATCTTTCCCATATAAATCAGTGCCATACGGCGCCCCATGAAAAGCTTCAAAAGATTATGACGGATGCAAAGCCGGAATATCAGATCGTGGTGGCATATGACGGATTGGAAATTCCCATAAGCCGGGATGAAAAATAATTTACACAAATCAATTCCGAAGTTTTCAGAAAAAAGAAAAAGTATTATAATAAAGGGAGAAAATAGAAATGGATAACATGAATATTCGGAAAATTAACGGGTTTACAGTTCAGCTGGTAGCAGATGGAGTATATGCGATTGATGAATTCGGCATTGCGCTGATGTATCTGATCATCGGAAAAACACAGGCATTGCTGCTGGATACAGGCGTTGGTGCAGGAAATGTACATGCGGTTGTAAAGGAACTGACGGATCTGCCCTGTCTGGTAGTAAACTCCCACCATCATTATGACCATGCGGGCGGCAATGTCTGGTTTGATGAGGTTTATGCACATAAAAATGCGGTCAGTGTTTTAAAGGAGCAGAACTGTCAGGAGGTACGCAGCGCCTTTATCAAGGGACAGCTGGATAGAGAAGAATATAACGGAGAAGCGTCTGTAGCAGATACGATTTCTTATCTTCATGAGTATCGTGTGAATCCCATCGAGGAAGGAAAGGTATTTGATCTGGGGGGACGTAAGCTGGAGGTGATCGAGACCTTCGGACATACCCAGGATGGAATCTGCCTGCTGGATTCTGAAAACCGTCTGCTGTTTTCCGGCGATTCCGTAGTCAGCACACCGACTCTGATCATGGATCGCTGCAAATCGGATACGATGGAGCATTATGCAAAAGCGTTGAAGCATCTGGAGGGCAGAGAAGCTGAGTTTGATCTGATCTTCCCGGGACATTATGTGCATCCGATTCCCAAAACCTATTTAAAAGAGCTGATCGTATGTGCAGAGAAAATCCTGGAGAATCCGCTGTATGGAACACCGGAGAAAAATCACATGACAGATCAGATCGCATATCGTGCGTTCTATAAAAAGGCATCCATTCTTTATACCATGGATTGCGTAACCGGAGAAAAGGCACCTCAGGAATAAAGGAAAAAATGTAACTGTGAGGGTATGGAACAGTTACAAAAAAATCTGCGGAGCAAAAAGAGCGGGCAGAAATAAGAAAAGGAGCTGAGACTGCGTATGAAACAGAAAAAGGGAACACAATGGGTACCAAAAAAACAGGAGGATCCGGGACTTCTTGCTCGTTTGAGCAGACCGACGGGACCGGTAGATGTTGTACTGGATACCGATACCTATAATGAAATCGACGATCAGTTCGCTGTTTCGTATCTGATCTGCTCCGCAGAAAAACTCCATTTACAGGCAATCTATGCAGCACCGTTTTTTAATGAAAAATCCACAGGCCCTGCAGATGGAATGGAGAAAAGCTATCAGGAGATCTTAAATATTCTGACGCTGATGGGAAAGGACGAGCTGAAAAAAAGTGTATACAAAGGCTCGACAGGCTACCTGCCGGATGAAGAGACAGCGGTAGAATCCCCTGCAGCGTCAGATCTGGCGGCCCGTGCAATGAACTATACTCCGGAAAAACCGCTGTATGTCCTTGCGATTGGCGCCATTACAAATGTGGCTTCTGCAATTTTGAAAAATCCGGATATTATCGACCGGATCGTGATCGTATGGCTGGGCGGCAATGCACTGCACTGGCCGGAAAACAAAGAATTTAATCTGTATCAGGACGTTGCCGCGGCAAGGATCATTTTTGAGTGCGGAGCCGCATTGGTGCAGCTTCCCTGCTCTGGCGTTGTATCGGAGGTTACGACGACAGGACCGGAGCTGGATGCCTATCTGAAGGGAAAAAACCGACTCTGTGATTATCTGGTCAGCACGACAAAGACGGAGGGACGCCGGTGCAGTAACGAACTGGCATGGTCTCGTGTGATCTGGGATATCACAACCGTCGCATGGCTGCTGGATGAGCGCTTCATGGAGGATTATCTGATGCCCAGCCCGATCCCGGAATACGACGGGCATTATTCTGTGGATCCGAAGCGACATCTGATGCGTTATGTTTATCATGTAAACAGGGATAAAGTTTTTTCGGATCTGTTTACAAAGCTGGCGGATTTTGCCTGAAGAGGGACAGGTATGAAAAAAGAATATCTGGAGCGTATTTACGCAGGCTGGTTAGCCAAAATCATTGGTATCCGTTATGGAGCTCCGGTAGAAGGCTGGACCTATGAGAAAATAAAAAATATCTATGGAGAACTGACAGATTATCCGGTGGATTATCGGGAGTTTGCAGCGGATGATGACAGCAACGGACCGTTATTCTATCTGAGAGGTCTTGAGGATGGCGGACATGGAGCAGAAATGACGGCACAGGATGTTGCAAATGCGCTGCTAAATTACGCACCCTATGAGCATGGATTTTTCTGGTGGGGCGGTTATGGAACAAGTACGGAGCATACGGCATATCTGAACCTGCGCAACGGCATACCTGCGCCGCGAAGCGGCAGTATTGCGCAGAATGGCAGTACAATAGCGGAGCAGATCGGCGGACAGATCTTTATTGATACCTGGGGACTGGTTGCACCGGGCAATCCGGCTCTGGCCGCAAAGCTGGCCAGCAAGGTTGCGAGTGTAACACATGATGGCAATGCGTTATACGGCGGTATTTTTGTGGCGGTGTGCATCAGTATCGCATTTGAGGAAAAAGAGATCAAAAAGATTCTGGAAACAGGACTTTCCTATATTCCGTCAGACTGTGAATATGCGAAGATTGTACGGACAGTAATGGAGTTTTATGAAGAGCATCCGCAGAACTGGAGAGACTGCTTTGCCTACATTCATGCAAACTACGGTTATGATAAATATCCGGGAAATTGCCATATTATTCCGAATATTGCAGTTATGATTCTGGCGCTGCTATATGGAAACGGCGATTTTTCAGATACCATCGCCATCGTTACAATGTGTGGATGGGATACCGATTGTAACGGTGGTAATGTGGCAACCATTATTGGTGTCCGCAATGGTCTGGAGGGCATTGATTATGACCGCTGGAGAAAACCTGTGCATGACCTGCTGGTCTGCTCCAGTGTGATAGGCTCCCTAAACATCATGGACATTCCCTATGGAGCCTTGTATATCGGGAAAATGGCATATGAGCTTGCGGGGGAAGAGCTTCCGGAGCCCTGGAAGGAGCTTGCAGAGAAAAGAATTCACAGCTGTCATTTTGAATTCCCGGGATCGACGCATTCCATGCAGATTCGGGTGGACAGCGTGACGGATGAGAAGGATCCGATCACGAGGGAATGCTGTGTCTGCAATACGGATGAGTCTGCACATAGCGGCAGCAGAAGCCTGAAAGCGACGGCAGTTCCGGTAAATTCCGGAGAACGTGTTTTTGTATATCAGAAAACCTACTATGAGCCGAAGGATTTTCACGACAGCAGATATGATCCCTGTTTCTCCCCGCTGGTTTACCCGGGGCAGACGGTACATGGAAGCGTAATGCTTCCGGAGTATGCCGGGGAAGCGGACTGCAGCCTGTATGTGCGGGATCTGCGGAGTGGAGAAATTTTTACCGGCGAAAGCGTACATCTGAAAAAGGGCTGTTGGCAGGATCTGAGCTTCCGGATTCCGTCCTGGGAGGGTGCGCTGATCGGCGAGATGGGAGTCTGCTTTGATCTTTTGATGGGAACGGAAGCAACTCAGACCTTTGCAGGACTTTTGGATGATCTATGGGCAGATGGAACACCGGATTATCGGATCGATTTTTGTCGGGAAAAGACAGAAGTATGGACTGGCTTACATAAAGAAGTCAGCCAGTTTACCAGACTGAAGGGACATCTGTATTTGGATCAGGGAGCATTGCATCTGTCCTGCGCAGATTTCGGAGAAGCGTATACTGGCAGATATGACTGGAAAGACTATACGGCGATATTTGAAATGACACCCCTGACAGGCGAAAACAATATGGTAAATGTGCGCGTACAGGGGGCGATCCGTTCCTACGCCGTTGCACTCCTTGCGGATTCTAAAATTGCACTCCTGAAAAATGAAAATGGATATCGTGTTCTGACAGAGACAGCCTTTGACTGGAAAGCCGGCAGGGATTATGAGGTTTCTGTTTGCGCACAGGGAGCCAGACTGCATGCAGAGATCAAAGAAGTGCCGGTTGGGTGTAGACAAAACCAACAGCTGCAGACAGAGACTGCTGTACTGGAATATGAGGATACGGATCATCCTTATCTGCAGGGCGCGGTTGGCGTGTCTGTTCGAAACGGAAGCCATGCAAAATATTCTTCGATACGGATGAGGTGTAATTCATGAAATCCCAAAGAATGAAGGGGCAGGAAACGGAACTATCAAAAGCACAATGTCAGGAAAGCGCGTCCTTGGGGACACGCTTTCTTGTGATGGGCTCCTTAAATTATGACTATATTTATTCCCTGGATCATATTGTCGAGCCGGGAGAAACGATTGCTTCTGTGAAGCTGGATAAGGCCTGCGGAGGAAAAGGCTTTAACCAGGCTGCAGCCCTTGCAAAAGCTGGTGCCAGGGTGTATCTTGCAGGTTTGGTAGGCTCTGACGGAGGTGAGCTGCTGGAAACAGCACAGGAGTTTGGCGTGGACTGCAGGCTCATGCAGGAACGGGACAATAGAACCGGGCATGCGATCATTCAGGTGGACAAAAACGGACAGAACAGCATCGTCCTGTATGGCGGTACGAACCGGATGTGGACGACGGAATATATCGATAGCGTTCTGGATTCTTTTGAAAAAGGAGATGTCCTGATCTTACAGAATGAAATCAACGGAATCGAAGATATTCTGGAAAAAGCCTATGCCAGAGGCATTTCGATCGTATTGAATCCATCGCCGTTTGAAGATTGCATTTTAAGCTGGCAGCTGGAAAAGGTTTCCCTGTTTTTCATCAATGAGGTAGAGGGTAGTCAGATGACCCAAAAAAGCGAGCCAAAAGACATTCTGGATCAGATGCTGTTTCAGTATCCGGATGCTGCAGTTGTACTGACCCTCGGAGAAAAAGGTGCATGGTATGCAGACCGGGAAGAACGGTATTTCTGCCCGGCACAGAAAGTACAGGCAGTTGACACCACGGCGGCGGGAGATACCTTTACCGGATATTTTCTGATGGCGCAGGAAAAGGGATTTTCTGCAGAACAGTGTCTTTCGATCGCTGCACAGGCATCCGCAATTGCAGTGTCGAGAAAGGGTGCATCGGTCTCTGTCCCGGTCTGGGCAGAGCTGCAGATGGACTTATAAATAATTCCAACAATAGAATGCACGCTCTGCGAGCATTCTATTGTTATGAATCAAAAACCCCGGACGGAGTGATTTTTCAAACTCTGTCCGGGGTTTTACTGTACTATATCAAAACATTAAAAAGGGAGGCAAATTTTTTTGCTGTGATACAGGTCAGCCCATCACAACCGTAACGTCATAGTGCTGTTTGGCTTCGGTGAAAGGAACGACACAGCCGTCAATGGGAGTTCCGTCAACAAGAAGGGAAACAACGCCCTTTTCCACATGGTTCGGGTTCTGGATGTGGATATCATAGTCGGCATTGCGGTAGTGCCTGTGGATATCATATCCGTTGCAGTCGGAAGGAATGCAGGGATCAATACGCAGACCGTTCCAGTCGGGCTGGATACCGAGGATGTATTGGGAGATATTGACAAAGGTCCATGCTGCAGTGCCGGTTAGCCAGCTGTTTTTTGCTTCACCGTGTCTGGGAGCGTCTGCGCCGGCAACCATCTGTGCGTAAACGTAAGGCTCTGTGCGGTGGATGTCACTGATATCTTCCAGATAAGCGGGACAGGTTTTACGATATACCTCAAATGCGCGGCTGCCTCTGCCGATGACGGTTTCTGCGATGGAAATCCAGGGATTATTGTGGCAGAAGATTCCGGCATTTTCCTTGTACCCGGGCGGGTAGGAGCTGACCTCGCCAAGCTCCAGGTGATATCTGGTATAAGCAGGCTGCAGGAGCATGACACCGTATTTGGTATCCAGACGTTTTTTGACAGAATCCAGAGCTTTTTGTGCAAGCCCTTCCTGTACGCCAATGCCTGCGAGGACACAGAAGCCCTGGGGCTCGATAAAAATCTGACCTTCCTCACATTCCCGGGAGCCGACCTTGTGGCTGTAGGCATCGTAGGCCCGGAGGAACCATTCCCCGTCCCAGCCGGAATCCAGGACTGCCTGATAGACTGCTGCAACCTCCTTACGGGCACGGTCTGCTTCCACAGCATTGCCGAGAAGAGAAACAAGCTGCGCGTACTCTTCCCCATATTTGACGAACATTCCGGCAATAAATACGGATTCCGCGACAGGTCCCTCACTGGGACCAAACGTCTGGAAGGATTCGCCGGGCTCTGCGGAAAAGCAGTTTAAATTCAGACAGTCATTCCAGTCGGCACGACCGATCAGCGGAAGCCCGTGAGGTCCCTTATGCGTTGCAGTAAAGTCAAAGGAGCGCTTCAGATGCTCCAAAAGCGGCTGCTGGGTTCCGGGGGTGCTGTTAAAGGTAACTGGCTCTTTTAAAATGGAAAAATCGCCGGTTTCTTTGATGTAAGCAACCGTACCGGCGATCAGCCAGAGGGGATCGTCGTTAAAGCCTCCGCCGATATCTGCGTTTCCACGTTTGGTCAGCGGCTGATACTGATGGTATGCACTGCCATTCTCAAACTGAGTGGCTGCGATATCCAGTATTCGCTCGCGGGCACGCTCCGGAATCAGATGGACGAAACCGAGCAGATCCTGGCAGGAGTCACGGAACCCCATTCCACGGCCGATACCGGATTCGTAATAAGAAGCGCTTCGGGACATATTGAAGGTAACCATGCACTGGTACTGGTTCCAGATATTTACCATGCGATCCACTTCCCTGGAGTCAGAGGAAATATGATATCGGGACAGAAGCGCTGTCCAGTAATGGCAAAGCGCAAGAAAAGCATCTTGTACCTGATCAGGATTATGATAGCGTGACAAAAGGGCATGGGCAGGTTTTTTGTTGATGACACCCGGCGCTTCCCATTTTTCTTCCGGTTCTGGGGTTCTTCAACGGGTACTTCGACATATGCGGTGACAAAAATAAAGGTTTTGCTTTCGCCCGGCTGAAGCGTCAGATCAATCTGATGGGCTGCAATAGGAGACCAGCCACTGGCTACGGAATTGGAGAGCTGGCCTTTTTCAACAGCGGAAGGATTCTGATTGCTGCAGTATGGACCAAGAAAGGAATCCCGGTCTGTCTCGAAAGCATCTATGGGTGTGTTGACAGAAAACAGAGCGTAGTGATTCCGGCGTTCCCGGTATTCCGTTTTATGATAAAGAATAGAACCTTCTATTTCCACCTCTCCAGTGCTGAAGTTACGCTGGAAATTCTTCATATCATCATCTGCATTCCAGAGACACCATTCCAGATAAGAAAACAACTGAATTGTTTTCTCCTGCTCAGAATCATTGGTAAGCGTAAGCTGATTGATCTCGCAGGAATCCTCAAGGCGTACGAAGGTGAGTAGAGAGGCCTTCAGATGATTTTTCTGCCCGGTAAAGCGGCTGTATCCCATTCCATGCCGGCATTCATAAAAATCCAGAGGTGTCTGGGTCGGCTGCCAGCCGGGATTCCAGATGCTGTTTCCTTCTTTAAGATAGAAATATCTGCCATTGGAATCCGCAGGGACGTTGTTGTAGCGATAGCGGGTCAGACGGAGAAGTTTTGCATCTTTATAGAAAGAGTAGCCGCCGCAGGTGTTGGAAATAAGACTGAAAAAATCGCGGCAGCCAAGATAGTTGATCCAGGGAAGCGGCGTTGCAGGATCCGTGATGACATATTCCCGGTTGATATCATCAAAGTAACCGTATTTCATAAAACCCTCCATTCTACAGACGCCTTTGTGCCGAAGAAGCTCTGCGCAGATCCTCTTTTGAAATGAGGTTTCAGGCTGCTTTTGGACGTCTGCTGTGCAAGAAAGCCTGTGCCAGGCAACTACAGTTTAAACGATTAAGTTAAACGCAGAGCTATTATATATTTCGAATTATATTGGGAAAATGCGATAAAATCAATGAAAATGAAAAAGCGCAGCTTACGAAAATGAAAGCGTCAAAGGACGGTTTTCTGGGTTATGTTGACGAAAATGCAGCGAAACTGCAAAACACATGTATGAAAAGAGAATAAAATATAAATAAGCAACAAAAATCAGGAAATTAAATTGTATAAAATGGCAAAATGATTAAAAATAATAAAAAAATATTGAAATATATGTGCATGACGCATATAATGCAATTAAAGAAAACGTTTAAGTATATCGTTTACGTAACAAACTGTTGCATGAAAGAAAACAGCAGGATATAAGGATAAGACGCAATGAAAAAAACGGAGGCGTCGAAGGCAGGAGGTAGGCGATATGGTTTCCTTAAAAGACATCGCAAAGGAATGTCAGGTTTCCGTTGCAACAGTCAGCAAGGCGCTGAACGATCATGCAGACATCAGCGAAGAACGCAAGAAGATGATCCGTGAGAAGGCAGAAGAAATGGGATATCGTCCGAATCTGTTTGCGAGGACATTGAAGACGAATCGCAGTTATAACATCGGAGTTCTTTTCACAGATGCAGAGCATAATGGTCTGACGCATGATTATTTCGCTGCAGTGCTGGACAGCTTCAAGGTGGCCGCAGAGGCAAGAGATTATGATCTTACATTTGTCAATTGCGGAGGCTCCGGCGGAAAGCGGATGACGTATCTGGAGCATGCCAGATATCGGGGATTTGACGGAATTATGATCGCATGTGTTGATTTTTCAGAGCCGGAGGTGCTGCAGCTTGCACTGAGTGATATTCCGGTTGTGACCATCGACTATATCTTCAATGATCGTCTGGCAGTTGTTTCGGATAATGCAAAGGGAATGGAAGATCTGTTCACTTATATTTATCAGATGGGACATCGAAGAATTGCATATATCCACGGTACAGATTCCGCAGTTACAACAAACCGCCTGTCCTCTTTTTACAGGACAGCAGAAAAGCTTGGGGTGGAGATCCCGGATGAATATGTGATGATGACAAGATACCGCGATACCAAGGGCGCGGGGGAAGCGACAGAGAAGCTTCTTGATCTGAGAAGACCGCCGACTTGTATTATATATCCGGACGATTTTGCAGCATTTGGAGGCATTCATGTAATCCGTGAACGGGGAATGTCTATCCCGGAAGATATTTCCATTGCAGGCTACGATGGAATCCGGTTGGCGAAGCTGACCGTTCCGAATCTTACGACACTCTGTCAGGATACACAGCATCTTGGACAGTACGCAGCAGAGAAGTTGATCGATCTGATCGAAAAGCCCAAAACTGCAATGCGGAATATCACGATAGTACAGGGAAAATTGTATGAGGGTCAAACAGTTTTAAAGCTGGATGGCAGCAGAGGGTAGTGCGGTAATAGCTACTTCGGAAACCACGGTAAAGGGTGGAGGATACTGAAAGCTCCGGAGAATGCTTAAATTTTATAAACTCATAGGAGGGTTTAGGGTATGAAAAAGAAAATGCTTGGTTTGTTACTTTCAACAGCAATGCTGGCAACGACAGTAGCAGGGTGCGGATCCACAGCAGCAACTACTGCTTCTGCACCGGCGGCAGAAGAGACCGCTAAGACAGAAGCTGCAGAATCTACAGCCGCAGATACAGCGGATACAGAGACCGAAGCAGGTGACGGCTCTGAGCTTGCTTATGCGGGCGAGCTCGAGATTATGCATTACTCTACTTCCGAAGAATCTGAAGGAAATGGCGGCTCTGATGGCTTCCGTACCGTACTGGGTGAGTGGGATGACGCACATCCGGATATTACGCTGACACAGACTGTTCTTGCAAATGCAGAGTATAAGACACAGATCGCAACGCTGGCGGCAGCAGATGACCTGCCCGATGTATTCCTGCTTCAGGGCATGAACACCATCGACTGGGCAAAACAGGGTCTGGTTTATGATCTGACAGATGATATCAAAGCATCTCCGTATTATGCGGATTACAATACCGCATATTTCGCACCGTTTACTTATGAAGATTCCATGTACGGCTTCCCGGCTCTGACCGGCGGCACCTGTACCGTTGTGATTTATGATAAGGCAATGTGGAAAGAAGCAGGCTACGATCAGTTTCCGTCTACCTGGGAAGATGTAGAAAAAGCTTCCGAGTACTTTAACGGCAAGGGTATTACGACAGTTGCATTCGGCAACGGCGGCAAGTGGCAGGCAAACTCCGATTTCCTTTCCACACTGGGCAACCGTTACACTGGCCCTGACTGGTTTATGAGCCTGGTGGCAAAGAACGGCGCAGCATTTACAGATGATACATTTGTAAGCGCCCTGACAGAGATGCAGAGACTCTTTACCGATACCAAGATCTTCAACGAAGACTTTAACGTTGTTACCAACGAAGATGCGCGTGAATATTACATTTCCGGCGATGCAGCAGCATTCATCGGCGGTAACTGGGATGAATCCTACATCTGGGCAGCCTTAAAGGATGCTGACGAAGAGAAATTCAACAACATGGGCTTTGCGGTTCTGCCTCAGCCTGCAGATGCAACACAGGCTCCGAATTCCCAGAATATCGGTCTTGGATACGCAGTTGCAATCAACTCCAAGCTGGCTGACGATCCTGAAAAACTGGCAGCAGCGATTGACCTGGCTGAGTACATTACCGGTCCCGCATTTGCAAGCTATGTAGCTGAAAATTATGCACTGGGCGGACTGACCAAGGTTGCAGACGTTGACCTGAGCGCATTCGATCAGATCACACAGGATTTCTACAACTGGTCTTATGTGGATACCGATACCTGTGAAATTTATGATTCTTACATTACTAATGCAGTTTGGGATGTTTTAAATACTGACCTTCAGACAATGATGAATGGTGATATCACTCCTGAAGAAGTAGCCCAGAACGCCCAGAACGCATACGAAGCCAACTACTAAGGAAAATGCCCTGCCCCGCAGAGCAGGGCATTTTCCGCTACTTCTCAAGGAGCGGAGCGCCTTGAGAAGGTTCCAAAGGGGCCGCTACTTCTCAAGGAGCGGAGCGCCTTGAGAAGGTTCCGAAGGGACCGCTACTTCTCAAGGAACGGAGCGCCTTGAGAAGGTTCCGAAGGGACCGCTACTTCTCAAGGGGCGAAGCACCTTGAGAAGGTTCCGAAGGGGCCGCTACTTCTCAAGGAGCGAAGCGCCTTGAGAAGGTTCCAAAGGGACCGCTACTTTTCAAGGAGCGGA
>ERZ791906.2078-NODE-2078-length-12278-cov-2.602062_pt1 | contig 12278 bp, 10 predicted proteins | sample MGYA00510146_ERZ791906 | MGnify/ENA primary metagenome ERZ791906 (study PRJEB30046, sample SAMN00792096) | human gut metagenome | study: EMG produced TPA metagenomics assembly of the A metagenome-wide association study of gut microbiota in type 2...
ATAGGGTACCGCCTCCAGATATCCCTCCGCCACAAGCTGGTCATACGCCAGCTCTACCGTACTACGGGATACCTGCAAATATTCCGCCAGAGAACGCGTCGAGGGAAGCTTCTCCTGACAGAGAAGCTTCCCCCTTCTGATTTCGTCTCTGATATATTGATAAATCTGTTCGTAAAGATGGGTCCCATCCTCTTTCCACTCAATTACCAGATCCTGCATAGGCTCAGTCCTTTTTCGGAAGCTTAAAAGAGCTCTTTAAGGATACAATCCGGTTAAATACCGGCTCGCCCGGCTTGGAATCCTTGTAATCTACGCAGAAGTATCCCTGTCTGACGAACTGGAAGCTTTCGTAAGGCTTTGCATCCTTTAAGGAAGGCTCGATCCATGCTTCCTTTACGGTCAGGGAGTTGGGATTTAAATTCAGGGAGCCGTCTTCATTGTAAACGCCCTTTTCTTCATCAATGATGTTCTCATACAGACGAACGGTTGCTTTGACTGCAGTCTGGCACGCTACCCAATGAATGGTGCCCTTTACCTTACGTCCTTCAAAGCCGCTTCCGGACTTGGTTGCAGGATCGTAGGTTCCATGGATTACGGTTACATTGCCGTTTTCATCCTTTTCACAGCCTGTGCAGGTTACAAAGTACGCGTTCATCAGGCGCACCTCGTTGCCGGGGAACATACGGAAGTACTTCTTCGGAGGCTCCTCCATAAAGTCTTCGCGTTCGATATAAAGCTCTCTGCCAAACGGAACCTTACGGCTGCCCAGTGCTTCGTTTTCCAGGTTGTTCGGAGCGTCCAGATACTCGATCTGGTCTTCCGGATAGTTGTCGATCACAAGCTTCACCGGATCAACCACTGCCATCACTCTGGCGCGTTTTAATTTCAGGTCTTCCCGGATGCAATATTCCAGCATCGCATAATCTACGGAAGAATTGCTCTTGGAAATACCGCACAGGTCTACGAACAGTTTGATGGATTCCGGTGTAAAGCCTCTGCGGCGAAGCGCTGCGATGGAAACCAGACGGGGATCGTCCCAGCCGTCTACGATGCCCTGCTCTACCAGCTTCTTAATATAACGTTTGCCGGTAACAACATTGGTCAGATACAGCTTTGCAAACTCGATCTGACGGGGCGGATAGGGTTTGTATTCCAGTTCCCGCACAACCCAGTCGTACAGCGGACGGTGATCTTCAAATTCCAGGGTACAGATGGAATGGGTAATGCCCTCGATGGCATCCTCGATGGGATGTGCAAAATCGTACATCGGATAGATACACCATTTATCTCCGGTATTGTGATGTGTCATGTGCGCCACACGATAAATAACCGGATCTCTCATGTTCATATTCGGGCTTGCCATATCGATTCTGGCGCGCAGAACCTTTTCGCCGTCGGCATATTTGCCCGCTTTCATCTCTTCAAACAGAGTGAGGTTTTCTTCTACGCTTCTCTCTGCACCGGGATCCATCTTGCCCGGCTCGGTCAGCGTACCGCGGTATTCACGGATCTGATCTGCGGAAAGATCGGAAACGTAAGCTTTGCCTTTCTGAATCAGCTTTACAGCGCCCTCATACATCTGATCGAAATAGTTGGATGCAAAGAACAGTCTGTCCTCCCAGTCTGCGCCCAGCCATTTTACGTCCGCCTTGATGGATTCTACGAATTCGATCTTTTCCTTCGTCGGGTTGGTATCGTCAAAACGGAGATTGAATTTACCGCCGTACTGCTTTGCAAGTCCATAATTTAACAGAATGCTCTTGGCATGTCCGATATGCAGATATCCGTTGGGTTCCGGCGGAAATCTGGTATGTACTGTTTCGTAAACGCCTTCCTCCAGATCTTTATCAATCATCTGCTCGATGAAGTTTCTGGAAACAGGCTCCTTTGCTTCTTCTGCTGCAGGATTTTCTTTCGAGAATTCAGCCATTTTCCTTATCTCCCATCCTTTCATTTCCTTATTATTGTTTTATCTTATCAAAACAAACATTAAAATACAACATCGTTCTTAAGAAAATAATAATGTTCTTTTCCCCTGTTGTGTGATAAAATACCTTTTGCAGGGATATTTTTATCAGTTTCGGAATACCCTGCTGTACAAATGTTATAACTATACTTTCTTATGCAGGAGGACTCACTTATGAATCGTGCCTTACTCAAACAGGATGCCAAGGACGCTATGAAAGCGGCAAATCCGCATCCGGTACTCACCACCCTTGTTTTCTGGGCGATCCAGCTCGCCGCGCAGATCATTCTTGGTATTGTTTCCAGTATCTGCGGCTTCACTACCTACTTTGCTGCAGCCATCAGCTCCGGCATGTATGAAGACAGTGCATTTTTAAACTACGTCCCTAGCATCGGCGCTTTCCTGATCTACCTGGTTGTTGCGATCGTTATCAGCCTGCTGCTCGGTACCGTTCAGTTTGGTTATTATGCGTACAGCCTGAAGGTTTTCAAGCATGAAGAAGCCGGAATTTCCGAGCTGCTTGCATACTTTCCCATGCTGCTCAAGATTTTTGGTCTTTCCCTCTGGATGGGTCTGTTCATCATGCTGTGGAGCTGCCTGTGCTACATCCCCGGCATCATCGCTGCACTGCGTTATTCCCAGGCCTTCTACATTCTGGCAGAAGATCCCAATAAGGGAATCCGTCAGTGTGTCAATGAAAGTAAAGAGCTGATGAGCGGTCATCTGTGGGAATTCTTCGTGCTGCAGCTTTCCTTCATCCTCTGGTATCTGCTTACAGGTGTTACCTGCGGTATTGCAAGCCTGTATGTAACTCCTTATACCGAGATTACCAACGCCGGTTATTATTTAAGCTTAAAGCCGGAACAATCTTATGACGGCGGATATGGATACGATCCTCAGCCGGATGATGTGATCTGAGAATTTTCCGGAAAATAATTATTGTAACAAAAAAATTTTTATAAAAAAACCAGATGCCAGAAAGGCTTCGCCTCTCGGGTATCTGGTTTTTATTTTTCAATCTTTACCGCCTTCCGATACCAGGCGATATCCTGCTTTTTTTGCGATGCCACCGCTTTGCCCCCGGAGTTTCAGCCACTGCCCATCCGAGCCGGTGTGCCGTTTTGTGTAGCTTAGTGATGGAACAGTCTGATTCCGGTAAATACCATCGCCATGTCATACTTATCACAGCATTCGATGACCGCATCATCGCGGACGGAGCCGCCGGGCTGTGCAATGTATTTTACGCCGCTCTTATGTGCGCGTTCGATGTTATCGGAAAACGGGAAGAATGCGTCAGAGCCAAGGGTTACATCGGTCAGCTGGTTTAACCATGCACGCTTTTCTTCTCTCGTAAAGACAGCAGGCTTTACCTTGAAACGGGTCTGCCATACGCCATCTGCCAGCACATCTTCATATTCATCACCCATGTAAACATCGATGGCATTGTCTCTGTCTGCGCGTCCAAGGCCGTCTACAAACTGCAGTCCAAGCACCTGGGGAGACTGACGCAGCCACCAGTTATCCGCTTTCTGTCCTGCCAGTCTCGTGCAGTGGATACGGGACTGCTGACCTGCGCCGATACCGATGGCCTGTCCGCCTTTTACATAGCAAACAGAGTTGGACTGGGTATATTTCAGGGTGATCAGCGCAATCTTCATATCGATCAGCGCCTCTTCGGGCACTTCTTTGTTCTTTGTTACAAAATTTGACAGCAGCTCTTCATCAATATTCAATTCGTTGCGTCCCTGTTCAAAGGTCACGCCGAACACCTGTTTTCTCTCGATTTCGGCAGGACGATAGGAGGGATCGATCTGGATAACATTGTATCCGCCCTTTTTCTTTGCTCTTAAAATCTCCAGCGCTTCATCGGTATAGCCGGGAGCGATCACTCCATCGGAAACCTCGCGCTTGATCAGCTTTGCCGTGTCTGCGTCACAGACATCAGACAGTGCAATAAAGTCACCAAAGGAAGACATTCTGGCTCTTGCGTAGGCACATGCCAGCGGAGAAAGCTCTCCAAGGTCGTCTACCCAGTAAATTTTTGCCAGCGTATCCGTCAGCGGAAGTCCCACGGCCGCACCAGCCGGGGAAACGTGCTTAAAAGAGGTTGCTGCCGGAAGTCCGGTCGCTTTTTTCAACTCGGAAACAAGCTGCCAGCCGTTTAATGCATCCAGGAAATTGATATATCCTGGCTTGCCGTTTAATACGGTAACAGGCAGGTCGCTGCCATCCTCCATGAAAATTCTGGAAGGCTTCTGATTCGGGTTGCATCCGTACTTTAACTGAATTTCGTTCATTTTTTCCTCCATTCCATTTTCAGTGGTTTTTGTTCACAATTCTTGTCTCGTATTTGCCGGTTTCGATGTCGATGTAGCGCACAAACAGGGAAACCTTATTTTCTTCATTCAGACTTTCCCAAACCAGCTGAGTAAAGCTGTCGATATCTCCGGAAATCGCAACCTTCTTCGGCTCGCCGGAAAAGCTCGGCAGCGGATTGCCGTCATGCATATAGGTGTGGATAAATCTGCCCTCGCCCGCTTTCGGATTTTCGTAAGCAAAGGTGTAACGCAGGCAGGAGGACGGATCGCCGTCGTCGCTCTTTAAAATGGACATTGCGAAGTTGTAGCCGCCGTTTTCGATATGCAGGATACCGGAAATACGGGGAGTGTAGTTCGGACCGTCCGGTTCAAATTCCCGGCTGCGCAGGCTCTGCTCAAAGGTCAGCTGCTTGTCCATGCCCTCATAGATCGTGTCTGTCTGGTCGCCGTTTGTAACGATGGTCTTGTTGCCCAGCACGCGAACCGGTGCATAGATGATCAGGCTCGGATCCTCCAGCTTGGACGGATCAAACGCCTGTGTGCGGATGCCCTCGCCCTCTTCTACGAACACGCGGTTGCGGGAATTGCTGCTTCTGCCCATAATAAAATACGCTGTTACCGCCTGTTTTCCGTCAGGGGTTTTGCCGATGACGATACCTCGTCCCGGATAGGCGTTGTTTTTCAGTTCTTCCGAAAGATTTAAAAGCTCCATATTGTCCTCCATTTTGAAATAAATACGATAAAAAACCGCCTGAATACTCACATCATCTTCTGCTGTCAGTACCCAGGCGGTCGGTTTCTTCAAACGTGCTCCCCGTGGTGATCTCCACTAATCCGCCAGTCACACGTTTTGTGTTTGATTGTGTGAAAACAGGATACCCTCCAACGGGACATCCTATTCCTATGCTATGCGGCTAATCGGTTAAAATCAGTCCGCAGAGCTGTAGTTGGGAGCTTCCTTTGTGATATGAATATCATGAGGATGGCTCTCACGCAGAGCTGCTGCAGAAATCTTGACAAATCTGCCGTTTTCCTTCAGCTCTTCGATGCTCTTCGTTCCACAATAACCCATACCGGAGCGAAGACCGCCCATCAGCTGGAATACCGTATCTTCTACCAGACCCTTGTATGCGACACGACCTTCTACGCCTTCCGGAACGAGCTTCTTGGCGTCAGTCTGGAAATAACGATCCTTGCTGCCGTTTTCCATCGCAGCGATGGAACCCATGCCGCGGTAAACCTTGTATTTACGTCCCTGATACAGCTCGAACTGTCCGGGGCTCTCATCACAGCCTGCAAACATGGAACCCATCATGCAGACGCTTCCGCCTGCCGCGATCGCTTTGGTGATTTCACCGGAATACTTGATACCGCCGTCTGCGATGATCGGGATACCATATTCTCTTGCAACTGCGTAGCAGTCCATGATAGCTGTGATCTGAGGAACACCGATACCTGCAACCACACGGGTTGTACAGATAGAACCGGGTCCGATACCAACCTTAACGGCATCTGCACCTGCTTCGATCAGTGCTCTGGTCGCTTCTCCAGTTGCAACGTTGCCCGCAATTACCTGCAGATCCGGATATGCTTCCTTGATCATGCGCAGGCAGCGCAGTACGTTTTCAGAATGACCATGTGCGGAATCCAGTACAATAACGTCAACCTTGGCTTCTGCCAGAGCTGCCACACGATCCAGAACATTGGCAGTAATACCAACACCTGCACCGCAGAGCAGACGTCCCTGTGCATCCTTTGCTGCAAGAGGATATTTGATCGTCTTCTCAATATCCTTGATCGTGATCAGGCCTTTCAGATTGAAGTCCTTATCAACGATGGGCAGCTTCTCTTTTCTTGCCTTTGCAAGAATCTTCTTTGCTTCTTCCAGTGTGATACCTTCGGGAGCCGTAACCAGACCTTCACTGGTCATGGATTCTTTAATCTTCTTGGTAAAATCTGTCTCGAATTTCAGGTCGCGGTTGGTAATGATGCCCACCAGCTTTTTGCCCTCTGTGATCGGAACACCGGAAATACGGAATTTTGCCATCAGCTCATTGGCATCTGCAAGGGTATGCTCCGGGGATAATGAAAAAGGATCTGTAATGACGCCGTTCTCAGAACGTTTTACCTTGTCCACCTCATCAGCCTGCGCCTCAATGGACATATTCTTATGGATAATACCGATACCGCCCTGTCTGGCCATTGCGATCGCCATTCTATGTTCTGTAACGGTATCCATTCCCGCACTCATCAGCGGAATGTTCAGCTTGATCTTTTTTGTCAACCAGGTAGTCACGTCGACCTGATTGGGAATTACCTGAGAGTATGCCGGCACCAACAGCACATCGTCAAAGGTAATGCCTTCGCCAATAATCTGACCCATCTTCTCTCCTCCTGCGTATTTTAACTGTCAATTCAATGAAAACTGCCAGTAAATACACTACTGACAGTTCGTTTGAGGCAAGTGTAACAGAATTAAAACTCTGTGTCAATCGAAAAATACTTTTCTGGGCGCAACAGACTGAAGCGCTTTTACCATGGCTTCGCTGGGCTCAAAAATGATCTTGCGGTCTCCGCTGTAGATCATCACATAGCGTCTGTCCGGCTGTCCGGCAACGCCGCTGGAATAGTCCGTCACCTTAAGCTGACGATTCTTCATGTTGTCCAGATGCCAGGAGTTGATCGGTGCAAAAATCTCCATACGCTCTGTTTCAAACTTCTCGACTTTTTTCCGTTTGGTTTTGTTTAAAATCTTGTCAACGGAAATCTCCTTATCCACGTACAGATATTCAAACTCCACGCTGGCATTGAGCGAAGTAAAGTACGCTCCGATTCCGGCTGCTGCCACTCCGAGCCACATCAAAGCATTCAGCATGCTAAGCAGGAAAAAAATCACCGCCAGGACAATCAGAAAAACCTGCAGTGCTTTCATCGCACTGGACGTTTTTTTCGCTACCAGACATTCTACATAGCTTTCATTCATATTGCTTTACCACCTTCGTATTTATTCCCCATCCCGGGAAGCTCAGGGGTTTGAAAGGTCTGTCCTTTTGACAGTGCTCCCTTTTTCAAACCGATAAAGCTATCATAGTACAGAATTTGCTTTTTTTCAAGGCATCCCAGAGACTTATCCGGGAGTTTAGAAAATTTTCACTTTTCTATCACAACGCTTTCATTGACTTCCCAAAATCAAACGACTATGATAAATATCAGCGCATGATCGAAACTCTCGAACACTGGATACCGGCACCAGATTTTGCCGCATGTCGCAACATACAGGATTCAATACAGAACTACAGGGAGGCATAAAATGGCAACAGGCAATTCCGTCCATGACGAAGTGAAAGAACAGCAGCAAAAATTAAAAGGGAAACCCTTCAAAGAAAAATGGGCTTATTTCTGGGAATATTATAAAATCCAAACCCTCGTCATAATCGCGGTTCTCGCCTTTGCAGGGAACTTGATTTACACCTTTGCGACGCGCAAGGATACCGTCATGGAAGCAGCCTTTGTCAACTGCTACATGAATACCGAGGTCGACTCCGACACGATGATCGCCGATTTTGAGCAGTATGCTGACATCGATACCTCCAGCGACTGTGCCGCAATCAACCGGGATATGTATGTGGATTATGAAAACTCCGATCAATACTCCTATGCAAATATGCAGAAAATTATCGCGATGATATCCGGCAAGACCTTAGACGCCCTCATCACAGATGATACCTATATGGATCACAATCTCGAAGCCGGTCTGTTCTGCGACCTGCACCAGTATTTTACCGATGAGGAGCTGGCGCAGTACGGCGATCAGGTTATATACAAGAATCTTCCTGATGACAATACCGACGGGGAAATCCCCATCGGCATCAGCGTCAGCAGATCCAAATATCTGCTGACAGATCGGGCAAATGCATGGTTTACTATCCCTGCCAACTGCCAGCACCCGGAAAATGCGAAGAAATTTTTAGAGTTTATGCTTGAGCCGTAACACTCGCTGCTGCATACGACATGTAAAAATTCCGTGTAAGCTGCCAGAACGCTGCTCACGGCAAAAATCCCCGCCGCCACAGCCTGAATTGCTGTGACAGCGGGGATTTTGTTATTCAAAGCGCGCCATGCGCACTTCTCACTCATTTTTCAGAATCAATTCCATCAACGTGTTCCCTTTTCCCTCCGGGTCATAGCTCTGCCACGCGATCACGCGGCCATGAGGCGACAGATACAGCATCTGTCCGTTCATACCGCCCTTGCAGTGCCCTCCGTTTTCCATCTTTGCAAGCTCATATTCCCGCTCAAAAACAAGCTCGACCCACTCTTTCGAAAGCAGACGCTTTCCTTCAAATGTGCCACCGTTTTGATAGACCTCGCCAAGCTTTGCCATGTCCTCTGTGCGCACATACATGCCGGTCGCTCCAATCGGATACCCCATCGGACACTTTGAAAAAGCCGCCTCCCTTACATGCAGCGGCATCAGCAGGCGCGGGCGCAGAAAGTCGTCCAGCTTTTCTCCGGAAAGCTCCGTCACAACGCGGGACAGCAGATAATATGCACCGTCGCTGTACTGATAGTCCACGCCCGGCCGCGCCGGAACCGGACGTTCAAACGCGAGATTTAAAAAATCCTCCGAACCAAACTGCGTCATATCATAATTATCGATATCCAGAAAATCCTCCGTCACGCCGATTCGGTGCCGGATCACATGATCCAGCGTCACTTCTTCCCATTGCGGATCATAGCGCCCCGGCAGCTTTTTCCGAAACAGATCGCAGATCTTATCGTCTGGCTTCCAAAGTCCCTGATCGTATAAAAAACCAAGCGCCGTCACGGTGAACACCTTCGTAACGGAATAGATGTCGTTGCACGGATTGTCCGGCACAAAGCTCCATGTCGTGCGCTTTCCATGCTCCGACTCCGTCAGCCAGAACAGCGGAAGATTCAGCCCACGGATTTCCTCCAGAATTGTTTCTATCATGTTATTTTTCCTTTTCTTTAATGTAGTGCGACACGCCGAGCTTCTGTATCACATTGTGGGCACCTTGTCCTCGCCTGCGGGCGCAAGGCTCCACTCCACCTGCTTTTCCCCGTTTTCCAGAAGCTCCCAGCTCACCGAAAGGATTCCATCCGGCGTCTGGATACTGCCCTTTGCCCAGGTCAACTGCCGCTGGCTGCTGAGACGGATTTCGTAAGAAAAATGCTGCGCGGACGCGGGCACGGCTGGCGGCTGCAGTTCGCCGTTGAGCGGCTTCAATGCCTGTGTTGGCTGTGTGTTAACGTCCGGCTGCGTAGGGATAACAACGGGCGGCTGCGCCGCTGGCATCATCCGGATCCCAAGGATCTGTGTAAACAGCAGCCGCACACAGGCGCCAAACATCGGATGGTTATGGGATTCTCTGCCATCCCAGCGCTCCCAGAGCGTCGTCGCACCGTTTCGTTTCATATGTGCAAAGGACGCTGCTTCGCTGTCATTGGTCAGAAGCCTTACTGCCAGATCCCCTGCGCCGATGGAAAACAGTTGTTCCAAAAGCATCGACGTGCCGAAAATTCCGGTATCAAAACGTTCGAGCGCTTCATATTTTTCGACCAGATGCTTTTTCGTCCGCTCATCCCCAAGCCCAAGTGCCAGTCCATAGGCGTTGCCTGCTGCCCTTCCTTCGCAGAAATCTCCGGTTTCCGGATCGAAGTAAGCGTCAAGAAAAGCATTTTTGACATTCTTTTCCCGCTCCACAAATTGAATTGGCAGTTTATTATTCATTTTTTCTGAAATTTGCATCATTTCCTGCAATCCATGCAAGTAGTAGAACGTATTGATAAATGCCTCCGGCAGCTGCTCCTTTTCCTCTGATGCCGGGTCCTCCTCCCCCGCCCAGAAACGGCGCGGTATGTGGGATATGTCCGGTTTCTGCGCCCTGGCTGTCCAAAATATCCTGATACCATTTCCGATACAGTTCTTTGGTATCCAGAAGCAGCATCGCTGTTTCCGCCGTCAGCTGACCGTCTCCGGTATATCCAAGCCGTTCTCGGTGCGGGCAGTCTGACGGAATGCAGCCGTGATAATTGTCCAGCTGGGTACGAATATAGGCTTCATAAAGCCAGTTCAGCACAGGATCCGAGCAGGAAAAACTGCTGGTCACCGCCACATCCGTATGGATCACCTCTGCACACAGCACCTCACATGGACCCTCCGTCTCAAAATAACGAAAGCCATGCCAACAAAACAACGGATGCAGTGTCTGTATCCTTCCGTCGCAGATATAATGATCCTGCTGCAGCTGATCGCTGCCGCCCGCCGATTCGAAATCCAGCGTACCATCTGCTGCCAGTTCCTCTGCATGGCGTACCGTAATGCATTCTCCTTTTTTTCCAAGGCAGGAAAGCACAACGCGCCCGGCGATATTTTCCCGACAGTCATAAATTTTTCTGCCATCGTGCTCCCCAATCAGGATCGGATAAAGCTTTCGGATCACACGATCCGGTGGACAGGTCTGCTCTTCTAAAAGGGTTTCCGGTGCATGGACCGGCTGTGCTGGCTTCCAACCGGATAAATCAGCGCCCGGATCCTGCCAGCCTTCCGGCTCTTTCCGCAAATCCCGCACCTCTCCCAAAAAGAGATTGTTTTTCAGCAATCCGCCCGGATGCCACAATGTCTGCCGGTCGCTTTCAATCCATTCCTGTCTTCCGTCTGCATCCGTCAACGTCAGCTCAAACCAAAGCTTCGGCAGACCGAAAACAAATTTTCCTTCGGCAATCCGCTCTGTCTGATGATACCAGCCATTGCCCAGTCGTACTGCAAGTACGTTTTCTCCTGCCTTTAAATATGGAAGTAAGTCAAAGCTTAAATACCGGCAGCGATGTACGCTGCGCTCCTCCCATACCGGATACGTTGTTTCACAGCCGAGCACCGACGCGTAGTCTGTCATCGCCGGCATCAGCTCCTGATCGCTGATCCTTTTTCCATTGATATAGAATAGAAAATACCCCAGTCCGCAGATTTCCAGACGGGCGCTTTGAAAGCGCTCTGTCCTATCCAGCCAGAAGCTTCTTCGAAACAGCGGCGCTTCACAGCTTGCTCCGCCGCAAATCCAGTGTTCTTTTTTCAATCTTGATTCCCTCACGCAGCCCTTGCCGCCCCAATATCAGAAAACATACCGCCCTGACATCTGCTTAGATGATAGAACGGCATACACACTCTTCTAAATATTGGAAGTCTGTTTATCACTGACTTACTGTCATTTTCCCCAGGATTTCTTCCACTTCCTCTACACTCATCAGAAGGTCTTCCGCTATTTTGGATACAGAATCGCCTTTTTGATACTTTTTAGTTACCAACTCGACCGTTTTTTGATTAGATCCTTCCAGGCGTCCTTCTTCCAGCCCCTTCTCCATGGCTTCCCGAAAAATCTCCTTCGACCGATAATTCAACACTTTTCCTCCCATAACTTCCGTAACCTCCTTCTCCACATTGTCATATTTCGACGCAAGTTTTTTCACTACATTATTCGCCAGTTCACACAACGCGCCGCCGGTAATTGGCTTCATACGCCCGCTTTGGCACTCCTGATCCAGCCGTGCAGCTACGTTCTCATATTCCATCCGCAGACTGTGAAGCCGTTCTTCATCTCCATTAATTTTTCGAAATTCTTTTTCATACCGAAAAATATAAAACGGGATCAGCATCCACAGCTGTTTTTCAAAAATTTCGTTCAAAGTATAATTTTTTACTTTCAAAATCGGAATTTCGTAAAATATTTCCTTTTTCCCAACGCAAATACAAATTTTCAACTCATCCGGTGTATTCGAATTGCTCCTCAGATAGATCACTGCAGAATCCGGAAATTTCACATACAGCACGCCGTCCCGGTATTCCTTATTCCTCAAAGCAATCTGCGCATCATATTCCCACATCCGAATTTCCATTGTCCCATCCGGTGTGCTCTGGCATTCCAGATGATACCGTTTGGAAATTCCCTTTAAAGAAATCAATGTCAGGTTGG
>ERZ791906.2086-NODE-2086-length-12236-cov-3.801576_pt1 | contig 12236 bp, 10 predicted proteins | sample MGYA00510146_ERZ791906 | MGnify/ENA primary metagenome ERZ791906 (study PRJEB30046, sample SAMN00792096) | human gut metagenome | study: EMG produced TPA metagenomics assembly of the A metagenome-wide association study of gut microbiota in type 2...
AATTAGAATATATCCCAACAAGAGAAGTACTTAAAAACATTGAAATCAAAATATTATCAGTTCCATTAACTGCAACTGATCCAATTCTACTGGCAGACATAGCCAGAACATTTTTAAATAATTTCTTCTTTTCTTCCTTCTCCAAAAATTCCCCCTTTTGTGTAACAATCTCCGGATATCTCCTATCCACTACCTTAGACGCAATAAAATTTGATAATACCGTAAATATTGTTTGAACTAAATAATATAAATAAATATTTTATGTCGTAATCAATATTAATATTTGCATCACATATCTTAGTAAAATACAAAAAGTATTAATCCATTGTTCAATACGATTTTGTTGATATAAAATCAATATAGATTTTTTATAAGAAAAAAAATAGCTAAAAACTGTTTCCGATAAGATCAATAAATAAATGATACTAATATTCTCTCGTATATCTGGAACATTATTTATTAATACTGGCAAAATTGCCATTCCCACAATAGCAACAATTATACCAATAATTCTGTATAAAATTTTATAAAAATTTAAATATGCCGCAATCTTAGAAATATTATTCTGTGCTACTGGTGTATACATTGCATATATAATAGCAGTTCCGACCCCTAATTCTGCAAGAGAAAGTACTGTTAATATATTGGCAAACAATCCATTTATTCCGAGATAATCTGAATTTAACAGTCTAATAAAAAAGGTTCTTGCAACAAATGACATCATAATTTGTAATAAATAACAAAAGCTTGCCGCAAAGGAATTTTTTATTGACTGTTCTTTTCTACTTATTTGTTTCATTTTAATTCCTCAATTATTTTATTGTTCATTTAATTCTTTCCTAAAACATTTATAATACTTTTCTTCTGTAAAACATTCTTCAACTCTTTTTCTCGCATTTTTACCCAACATTTTACGATATTCATCATTGAGAATCAATTTTTCTAGATAAAACGTCATATTATCTAGCATCTTATCATCTCTATTTAATAAAATACCACTATTCTCTTTTATAATTTCTTTAATCCCTCCTGATTTTGTGGATATAACTGCCAAACCAGATGCCATAGCTTCTAGAATACTTAAACCCAAGGGTTCTTCCCACATTGAAGGCAAAACAGCTATATCTGCAACAGCCTCCAGTTCTGCAACTTTATTATTACTCAAATATCCGGTAAATATTATTTTATTTTTGCATTTTTTAGCTTCTCTTTTTACTTTTTCGATATACGGATTAGTTGTCGATACTCCATACCACGAAGAGCCCATAATCACTAATTTAACATTTGCAAAATATTGTAATTTGCTATATGATCGAACTAACTCTAAAACTCCTTTGGATTCAACAAATCGTCCTGCAAAACATATAACTATATCTTTTTCAGCTATACCATATTTTTCCCTTATTTTTTCTTTCTCTCTAATATTATTATTAGGCAAAAATTTCTGTACTGATATTCCGTTATATACCACAGAAATTTTTGCTTTGGGATAATTTTTCTTTATGCAGGATTCAATATAATTACTCACTGCCAAAATTTTCGAACATTTTTCAATAGCTTTAGCCTCTCTTTTTTTTCCTACCAAAGCATCATTATGCATATGTAAATATACTGGTACTTTAAGAGCATCTTTAATTTTTTTTACAAATAATGGTCTATTCTCTACTACAATACAATCAATTTTTATATCTTTTAATGTACCAATGATATACTCTAAATACTCATTGTCATCGTTAAGCGGAAAGTAATGTCGAATTATTTTATTATAAATATTATTTTTCACAGGTAAACGTTTTAACTGAAAATAATGTATTTTTCCATTTTCAAATTCTCTACTCATATTTTCAGAACCGCTAAATACCCAAAATTCATCCTGTGAATTCTTAGAATATTTTAAAAAGACGTCAATTAATGATTCCACCGCACCACCTTTTACAGCCGGTACTGGTAATCTTCCTGGTGCTACTACTGCTATTTTCATTCATTACTCTCCTTGCAATTAAAATCTTCTAATATCTAACAACTAGTTTATGCTTGTGGCCCCAATTATTAACTTTAATCAACAGCCATAAGAAAAATGGTGTATTACTTGCTGACCACAAAATCGTAATCAAACAATACATTGGCAACATTCCTATTAATGATGCAAGCCATGCAGATATATATACTGTTCCTACATTCTTACTATATTTAACAATATTATCCAATTTTGATAAGATTTTAATCATAATAAATTGAACAGCTATGTCTGCAATTAATCCTAAAATGCGACCACAATACATAGTAAGCTGTCCAGAAAGCGACAACATCGCTGTAGATCCTTGTGTTACAAGATCAGATGTTGTTGGATAATTAGAAAAAATGCTATCAACAAATGTTAATCCTGGTATTTTAAAAAGAAATATATTATTTGTAATGTCTCTAAAAAACGATCCTATATGCATATCTTTACTGGCCATAATGTAACGTGCCTGTTCTGATGCACCATTATTTATTCCACAAAAATACAAATCAATTGTATTTGCTATTTCTTTTAAACTAATTGTCGTACTATTTGTTTGTGATGTAATATCTATTCCAAAATTTTTTAAAAAAATCAAACTTATTGCAATCAAGGTCAAAATAGGTATTGTAATACTTAATATAAATTTTTTATCATCTTCAAAAAGAATCAATAAAACCATAATAGACGCTAACGCACATTGAATGACAGAAGATCTATTATTTCCGAAATATATCATAAAATTAATAGCTGCTACCATACAACCAAGACATGGCCATATTTTCCTGTGATTTTTTTTATTTTTATCGCTAAATAACTGCACCAAAGCAATAAATAACATAGATTTCATGCTCAGCAGTGCAATAATTGAATATGAATCATATGCTTTATTCTCAATAGCATCTGTCGCCAAAAAAAATCTAGCAGCATCCCATATCTCATCACCATTTCCTCTCAAAATCATTATCATACATAAAAATAACATAATGGCAATTCCAGAATACGTTAACTTTGAACTTAAATGTTCACTAGACTTTCTTTTTAATTTATTAATTACCCTTTTTTCCTCATTTCTATAAAATAATTTTAATCCTAAAAACACAGAAATTATTTCTATACATTGGTACACAATAGACCAAATGGTCTCCGTTGTTCCATATTTACTCAAATTTGTCATTGTATTTAACAATGGAGAAATACAATATCTAACAATCATTACTCCAAATAATATCTTAACCCCTATACCACCCTCATGTAGTTTAACGTCAAAGGGAAAAAGCACTAAACACATGGTAAAAACAAATGGAACAATCCAATAAAATCCCGAAACACCTGTCGTTGCTTTCGTCAGCATTTTCCAAAGACATCCCATGCTTATAAACAACATTATAATAACTAATATATTAGAAAATTTCACTTTAATTTTTTTCATTTGCAATTTCCTTTGTGGTGCATATCACTTTTGTCCTAATTTTAACTTTATTTTATAAATTGATAAATTTTTTCCGCCTGTGAAATATTATTTTTTTTCTCAACAATAAACTCACGTGCTTTCATCCCAAATTCCACTCTACATTTATCATTTTCATTTGCGACCCTCTCTATAGCTTTTGCTATATCTTTAGCCCCAGTACTATCCACATTTATTAAATACTGAAAATATTCCTGAGGAATTCCCATCAATTTTAATGACAACACTGGCTTACCCGTAAGCATATATTCAAATAATTTTGAAGGAAAACAAAATTTTGATGCTTCTTCTTTCGGATCGCGCATATTTATAAGCATTGTCGCCTTTTCCTGCAATTCACGTAATTCATCACGCGATGACAGAAATCCATAAAACTTAATTTTATTATTTTTATCAGCATATTCTATAACATTTTTTTCAAAATCTCCGCTACCAGTAATCCATAATTCAAATCTATCATCCAACAGTTCAAATGCCTTAAGTAAATTCTCTATCTTAAAGTTCTTTTTAATACCCCCTGAATACATTACTATAAATTTATTTTTACTACTTGATGATGTTTTTAAAGGTCTTTCGATTTCTCTAGAATTTATTGAACCTTCCATCACCATCCACTTTTTATCTGTAATATGCAAATATTCAGCCATAGATTCTGTATATAAAATATAATCATCTATATATTCCATGTTATGTCGCATATTTTCCCAATCAATTCTTTTTAGCCATTTTTTTAATTGTCCTGCCCTCAAATCCATAAATTGTGGCAAATCCGGAATAATTAAATGAATTTTTATTTTAGGATTAATTTTTTTAATCGTCTTTGCCATCTCCAAGCAAACAGAACGCATCTCATAAATAAAAACATCCACAGGCTCTTTTGTATTCAATTTTTCAAAATATTTCTTTACATCTTTTTTTAGGCTTAACTTTGAGTACCATTTATTAAAATATTTTATGTTTACCACAGATGTTAATATATCTTCTGCACCTTTTCCATGTGTCGATTTTATTTTAGGCATAAAAATTTTTTTATCACTCGGAAAGCCCTTAAAAGAAAGAACACCTAATGTATCAATACTTGAATTTGTAACTGTTTCTAGACCTTCTAAAATATTAGCTTGAGATGTAACAGATGCAGGATTTTTATATCCCAATTCTTGTACTTTTGATATAGATTTTTCGGAAACATAGCTGCCAATCCACACTATTTTTCTCATATAAACCATCCTTAAACTTTCAATATTTTCAAATATTTATCAACACATTTTTTCTTGCTTATCTCATTTGTAACATAATGCCTTCCCCGTATTCCCATATTAGTATTATTTTCGCTCTTTAATTTAAGTATAGCTTTAATCAAGCTATTTTTTTCCCCCGCAGGGCATACAATTCCACAACCAACTTTTTTAATAAGAGTTGCCAACTCACTGTCCTGATCAAATGATGCTAATATTGGTTTCTCTGCCGCCATAATGCTCCATGTCTTGCTTGGGACAGAACTTCCACCTATTCCAGGTTTACTAATTATTAACCCAGCATCTCCCACACTAAACACATTTGCAATTTCTTCATAAGGCTGAAAAGGTAACATCACCACATTCGTAATTTTTTCCGCTTCTATTCTCTTTTCCACTTCTACTTTGGCCGCACCATCACCAATTACTACAAAGCGAATCTCTTCATCTTTTATCTGCTTTGCAACATCTAGAAGAAGATTCATGTTTTGTGAATGACCTATATTTCCACTGTAACAAATATAAAATTTATTTCGATCCAATTTATATCTATCAAAAATCGGATTATCGTTTCTAGAAACGGGAAACACCTCGCAAGTATCAATCCAATTAGGAACTACATGAACTTTGTTTTTATCTGCACCTTTTTTTATGATATTTTGTTTAAAAGCATCGCTGATTGTAATAATTTCATCTGCATTTTTGTAAGTATAATTTTCTATTTTTCGTCCTAATTTCCAAATCCAACTTCCCTTTGAAGTCATTTTGGCATTTACTAACGAATCTGGAAAAATGTCCTGAAGGCAATAAACAAATGGGATGTTTTTTTTCTTGCTTAGTCTCTTTTTCACTAAAGCACCTAACAATCCTTGCGTTGGAGGAGTACTGTTAGCAAAAATCACATCTATATTTTTATATTTAATTCCATATCTATAAGTTTGCAAATTACACCATAAATACCTAAACATCCTAATTATTGGATTTTTTCCCTCTTTTGGTGCATTAAATCTTCTAACATGAACATGCCCTTTGTACAATGTTTCTTTATATCTATGTTTATATTCTTTTCTTACTGTATCATCGATTCCGCGGGTAGGAGTTGGACATATAATATAAATATTATGTCCCGTCTTAGTTAAAGCATTTAATAAATCATTTTCCAAATGTGTAAATGCAATCGATTCTGGTTCAAAATAAGCATCTAAGAACAAAATATTCATTTATGATTCCCACTCTTCCTGTATCTGTATTCAAGCATTTTCCTACCTTCACTTGTTGCATATTGCCTTTTCTTAACAAAACCATTTTTTTCATAAAAATGGATAGCTAGATCATTATCTATGGCATCCGTTTCAAGAGTAATGTATGCATACTTCTTAAAGTCTACTCGATTTTTTAATTCATCTATTAATTTTGAGCCGACTCCTTTTGACTTACTTTTAGGATCAACGCCAATTGAAGCAAGTTCAACATACCTCTCCTTTCTTTTTGCCTCGCCTGGTTTTAAAAAAGCCTTAATAATATGCATAAACGCAGATGGTTTTCTAAAAAAAGCCCCTATACTATACCAGGCAAATGGGATAATTTTAGTTTTAATCATATACTTATATAAGCCGCTAAAATTACTTGAATATGCCAGAAATCCAAGTGTTTTATTCCCATCTTCAGCCACTAATAAGCCAGCATACTCATAATCACAATAAGATTTATACATCTGATTTAAAAATCCGCGTCCCATAAAAGTCAGAAAGAACCCCTCAAATGTATTAAGATGAATGGAGACAATCTCATTAATCAGTTTTTTTTCATTTGATTGCACCTCACGTACTGAAATCAAAATATTCCCTCCTCTTTCCTTACAGCACTGCAAAAACAGTTTTAATCATTGTAGCAATTTCTCCTAAGAAACTAAACTTTCTTATACTACTCAGATTATACTTCATTTTCTCTGGGAGAACTTTTGTAATATATACCTCGTCTACATCCTCAGCTGCATCTAGCAGTTCTGCCTCATCTTTATACTTTATACTTGCTTCAGAGGTAATTCCCGCAGGTAATAACAATGTTGCAAAATATTCTGGTTTATATTTTTTTACATATTTTACCACCTCTGGTCGCGTTCCAACAAAGCTCATATTTCCAGACAATATATCAAACACCTGCGGAAGCTCATCTAAACGATATTTTCGAAGAAAAGCTCCTGTCGGTGTAATACGGTTATCACCAGAAACAGTAACCGCACTGCCAATCTGATCTGCATTTGCTACCATAGTCCGAAATTTATGAATCTTAAATTTCTTTCCATACGTGGTAACACGTTCCTGACGATAAAAAACTCCACCTTCAGACTCAGTCGCAATTTTGATTCCAATGACAAGCATTGGAATTGCAGTTACTACAAGAATCCCAACACCTGCCACAAGATCAAATCCCCTCTTTAATATCAGGCTGACTTTCTTTCTAGAAAGAATATTATAGTATTCTTTCACCTCATCACATTTCATAAACTCAGGAAGATCTTCCCACTTTCTCATTCTCGCTCCCCTTATTGATTAGGATTTTTTAATATAACTTTTTACAATCTGGCAGTAATTCTTAATTACATAATCCACTTCTTCATTTGTTAATTTTGTATGAAGAGGTAATGTAATTTCATTTTCAAATTGTTTATAAGCATTTGGATAATTTTCAATATCAAATCCAAGATTTTTATACGCAGTCATCATCGGTAATGGTTTGTAATGTACATTGCACGCAATTCCTGCTTCTGCCATTTTAACAATAATCTCATGACGCTGTTCCAGAGTGATTCCAGGAACTCTTGTAATATACAGATGTCCTGACGATTGGTGTTCGTCTGTATAATGGTCCAGCACTTCAATACCAAGTGGTTTAAATGCCGCATCATATTTTTCAATAATTTCTTTTCTTCTGGCAAGAAGTCCCTTATAACGTTTCATCTGTGCCAGTCCAATCCCTGCTACGACATCTGTCATATTGCATTTAAACCATGGACCGACAATATCATATTCCCATGCACCAAGCTGTGTTTTGGCCAGAGCATCTTTTGACTGTCCATGCAAAGACAAGAGCTGATACTGATGATAAATCTCTTCATTATCAATCCCCTCAATATCATGCCATGTCACTGCACCGCCCTCTGCTGTAGTGAAATTCTTCACTGCATGAAAACTGAAATTTGAAAAATCCGCAATACTTCCTACCAGTTTTCCTTTCCAAGTCGCACCAAATGCATGAGCCGCATCTGCCATAACAATTACTCTTCCGATTGCTTCCTGAATTTTGTTTGCAGGATGGAACAATGCTTTTTTGTTTTCCACGATAGAAAAGATTCTGTCATAATCACATGGAACACCCCCAAGATCGACTGGAATGATTACTTTTGTTTTTTCAGTAATAGCTTCTGCCAGTTTATCATAGTCCATTTCAAGACTGTCTTTCTGCGTATCGACCATTACTAATTTAGCTCCTACATGGCAGACTACAGAAGCACTTGCCGTATATGTATATGCACAGGTGATTACTTCATCGCCCTCCGAAATGCCCAATAGACGTAAAGTCATCTCAGCGCATGCAGTCTGAGAGCTTAAGCATACTGCTTTGCTTACTCCGCAGAATTCTGCAACTTCTTTTTCCAATTCTTTTGTTTTTGGTCCGGTTGTGATCCATCCGGATCTTAATGCCTCTGATACCTGCTCAATTTCTTCTTCTGTAATGTCCGGTGGTGAAAATGGAATCTTCATAACTAAATCCTTCTTTCTTAATTCTATGAATTATATAACTGCAGTCTGTTCTAAATGCTGCATATTTTTTCTTGTATTTACCATCTCTTTTGACTGCTCGGCAGTACAGTTTACTTCTTCCGGCTTTCTGAATGTTGGAACTGCTTTTCTCAGAGCCTCGCGTGCTACGTTGTCATCTTCTGTCGCACACGCAGCCTGCAGTTCTTCAAGTTTCACATTAATATCATGCTCACACAGCGGAGCATCACGTTCGATGAAGATCATGCTGTTTGGTGTCTTGTCAAGTTCTTCTGTTTTAACAAGAAGTTCTTCGTATAATTTTTCTCCCGGACGCAGACCGGTTTCTACGATATCGATTCCCTGCACACCTGACAGACGGATCATGTTCTCTGCAAGATCCAGGATCTTGACCGGCTTCCCCATATCCAGTACGAACAGTTCACCATTCTGTGCCATTGCCCCACTCTGGAGTACCAGCTGAGAGGCTTCCGGAATGGTCATGAAGTAACGGATGATTCTCTTATCTGTAAGTGTGACCGGACCGCCGTTGGCAATCTGGCGTTTGAACAGCGGGATAACAGATCCTGCACTTCCAAGTACATTTCCGAAACGGGTCGCACTGTATTTAACTTTACCGTGTGTACTTGCACTCAGAACGATCATTTCACACATTCGTTTCGTCGCACCCATAACGTTGGTCGGATTGACTGCCTTGTCTGTGGATACCATCATGAAACGCTCTGCATTGTGTTTCTCACACATTTCTACAATTACTCTGGTACCGAAGACATTGTTTTCGATTGCTTCAATACAGTTGTGCTCCATCAGCGGAACATGCTTATGAGCTGCTGCATTGATTACGATCTGTGGATGATACTGCTCAAAGACTCTTTCCATCGCTCTGCGGTTTGTGATAGAAGCAATCTCTACCTGAAGGTCGAGTTTACCTTTGTAGGCAATCTTGAGTTCCTGCTGAACATCGTAGGCACCATTTTCGTAAATATCCAGAATGATCAACTTGCGTGGATTCATCTTGGCAAGCTGACGGCAGAGTTCGGAACCGATGGAACCGCCGCCTCCTGTGATCAGGATTACTTTGTTGCGATAGTAGTCATAAGTCTTCTCATCTGTAACGACCAGAGGTTTACGGAATAACAGTTCCTCAATATCAAACTCTCTCAGGTGGCGTTTGCCGCCTGCTGCATAAACTGTCGGATAATCGTAGACCTTTAATTTGTATCCGGCTTTCTTGTAGTATTCGTACAGAGCCTTTTTCTTGTCAGCATCCATGGATGGAATCGCAAAGACGATTTCCTGTACTTCGTATTCTGCAAGTCTCTTGAGCGTTGCTTCGTCTTCTGAGTATACTGGAATTCCCTGAATTTCACGACCGACTTTTTCCTTATTAGTATCAATAAAACAACGTGGTATGTATGCAGCTTCTTCGTTATTAAGAAGCTCCTCTGCAAAGCTTACTCCTACACGACCTGCACCGATGATCGCGATCTTAATCTTCTGTACTTCTTTGTCACTTGCCGCCTGTACACCGGATACGAGATAAAGAAGTTTCGCCAGAAATCTGCCATACAAAGTTTCCTGATTGCCGCATTTGTAAGCGTAACGGTACATCATACGAAGAGTAAGCGCTCCCAGAACGTTCATGCAGAACAACGCCAGCATTCTTGCAAAGGTAATCTTGTGAACCGGAAGTATCAATTCCAGTAATACATATACCCAGAATGCAATCGCATCTGTAAACAATAGCCTGATGTAACACTGAATCCCGCCATACCGCCATACCTGCCCGTAGACATTGCCAATCAGTCTCGCAGCAAAGACACATATCGCGGAAAGAAGCATCTGCTGGATAACCGTTACTGTCGCGAGTTTATCGTTGCCGCCATAGAGAACCAACAGTAAAGCTGCAACCACCAGATATATCACTATGTCGTATAAAACAAGTGTCCAGCGAATGTTTCGTTTTTTGTTTCCGTTATTTTTCATTTGCACCTCTCATATTCAGGAGCACCCTGTTGTAGCGGGCATCTCCTGTCCCTTCCTTTCCCAAGCTTCCTTTTTATGTTTTATACCGTATACGCATATGCGTTACATTATAACACATTTTTCGAGCACAGACATGCCCTATTTTTAGTTTCGTATATACAATAGCATTTTCGATTGGTGTAGTCAACTGTTGTAGGATGCTGAATTGGCACGAATTTGGTCTGATTATGACATTTTTTAATATTTGCTTTTGGTGGATGGTGGGGATTTTGGTGGGATTATAAGGAATTCTACTGTTTTATGCCGCACCTGCGATGTCCATCTTGTTTCGTGGATGCAGTTCTCTCAGAATCTCAGCCTGTTTCCTCGCTGCAATATGGATATAGATCTGTGTTGTTTTTATGGAACTATGCCCCAGAATCTGCTGCACACAGCTTACATCCACGCCCTCTTCTATCAGATAGGTCGCAAAAGAATGACGGAACATATGTGGGGTTATGTTTCTTTTTATGCCGGCCTGGTTTGTATATTTTTTCAGCATCAGGCGGATGGACTGCTCCGTAAATCTGCTTCCCCGGCAGTTTACAAAGAAAAAGCCGCTGTTTTGGATCTCTGTTTTATTTTTTTTGTAATATTTTTTCAATATGGCAAGCACTGAAGGATTGCTGATCTGGACGTATCTTTCTTTGTTTCCTTTTCCCATTAATTTAATCAGTCCTGTATTCAGATTGATATTTTCTTCTTTTATATTGGAAACTTCATAGACACGGGCTCCGGTTGCAAAAAACAGTTCGATGACTGCTGCATCTCGCAGAATATATTTATAATCTGATGCGGTGCTTTGTTCCAGGCATTTATAGATATGATTCAGAAGCTGTTCGATTTCTTCTCTGGGAATGATTCTGGGAAGTGTTACGGATTCTTTGAATTTGACTTTGATTTTGTGAAATGGATTTTCAGTGATGATCTCGGATTCTTCCAGATAATTATAGAAGGCTTTTATGGAGGCGATTTTTCTTTTTACGGTTTTGGGCTTGTATTGCTTGTGCAGATGGGTGATGTAGGCTTCAATCTGCTGCCTTTGTGGGGTGTTGGTATTGGTGTATGTGAAATATTGCCGGAGATCAGTCTTGTAGGCTTTGAGGGTGTTGTAGTCGAGTTCTTTGCGGTATTTGCAGAATTCCAGGTATGGGGTGAGGTTGGATTGTATATTCATGTTTTTTGAGGTCTCCTTTTGCTTTTGTATTTGCTTTTGTGGCAGATTGTTCGAAGTTGTAGTATAGCATGGAATGGTGAGGGAATAAAGGCTGAGGTGTATGGTTTTCGTATGGTACAGGGGATTATGTGGGATAATTAGCAGTTATCTATTAAACTATTGGAGTATTTATATGAATATCGATTTTTTCATCTCACATAGTAAGGAAATGAAATCCGTTTTTGTCATACCACTTATGCAATCGTTATCTGCTCTTGGATTTAATGTTTGGATTGATCGAAATGGAATAGTTACAGGACAGAATATCTATAGTAAAATCAAAGAGGCTGTTACTAATTCAACTTACTGTATTGCTGTTATTAATCAGGAATTTTTGACTCGTTCATGGCCTTTAGAAGAATTAAATTTATTTCATTCAAAAGAGAAAAAGGACCAAACGATTATTATTCCTGTATATGTGGACATTGACAAAAATATAGTTTATGAGAAAATACCATGGCTTGAAGGTCGGGCTTTCGAAAAAATAGATATAAAGCATTTTGCT
>ERZ791906.2090-NODE-2090-length-12214-cov-8.953203_pt1 | contig 12214 bp, 10 predicted proteins | sample MGYA00510146_ERZ791906 | MGnify/ENA primary metagenome ERZ791906 (study PRJEB30046, sample SAMN00792096) | human gut metagenome | study: EMG produced TPA metagenomics assembly of the A metagenome-wide association study of gut microbiota in type 2...
TAGAATGTGCTGCGAGGAAGTCCGGCAAGTTGCAGCAATGCTTTCAATGGATATTTCTGCCTTAGCTCCTGAACTACTTGTGCTTTCTGTTTTGGCGTTCCTCTTCCAGTACCAAGGCGTTCAATTTTTTTAAGTAATCGATCTCCATCCGAAGCCGTTGATTTTCTGCAATCAGATCTTCTTCTATTTGCTTATCCAGCTTTGGCTTCCGACCTTTCTGCGTCCCACTGGCGGCACAGGCTCGACCCCGGCGCTCTGCTAGAAGTGCTTCTTCTCCTTCCTCCCAATAGATGCGCTCCCAATCTTGAAGCGTACGTCTTGGAATTCCATACTTGCTGGACGCTTCATAAAAGCTTAATTTTTCATTGTGAAGCTGTTTGATGATTTCTACCTTTTGAGCTCCGTTGTACTTTCGTTGTCCCTTTGGCATACAAAAACACCCCATTTCCTAAACAGTATACCATACTGTCTAACAAATGGGGTGCAGTTCAACACACAGGTGCAGCGGCTCTTTTTGCATCTTTTCAGCGAAAGCTGGGGCGCGGGAGCGCAGTTCAGCGGGCCTTCTTCGGGCCGCTTTCGTCCGGGGCGGAGTCGGGGGCGCTGTTGCCGCCGGAATTCAGGATCGCGGCAAACTGCTGCAGCTGTTTGAGGGAGCTGACCCCCAGCTTTTCGTAGATGTTCTTGTTGTGGAAGCGCAGGGTGCTGTCCTTGATGTCCAGCTGCTCCACGATCTCCCGGGAGCGCAGTCCGGCTACATAGCCGTCAAAGATGCGGCGCTCGGTCTTTGTCAGGTTGGGGATGCCCTCCAGAAAGGTCTGGAAGGCATCGGGGACAGATTCGTTGCGGCACACGTCCGCCAGCCGGGAAAGCTCTGTCTGCATCTGCTGACGCTCCATCTGCAGCTCGTCCATCCGCCGCCGGGACTCCCGCCGGTCCTCCTCAAACTGCCGGAACGCAGGCGAGAGGATGTGCTGGTGGAAGTACATGCAGCAGAACACCACAAAAAAGAGGATGAACAGGCCGATCAGCAGCATTTGCAGATTGCCGGAAAAGATCAGCCTGCGGTAGTCCGTCATGGGGATGCAGACGGCCAGCCGGTAGGACTGGTTCTCGCTCAGGCGGCAAAGCTCCGAGATGCCTGCATAGGCGCTGTCGGAGCCGATCAATTGGGTCAGGCTGCCGCCCATGCTGCGCAGCACCAGCATTTCCGGGGGGCGTGGAAGTAGCCGCCCGTGGTGCCGCTGCTGAGGGCGGCGCTGGCGTTCAGCCCGCTGTCTGCCGGGGCAAGCAGGCAGATCAGGTGGTCAAAGCCGGTGGGCTGGGCAAAGTTCTGCTTGAAAAAGCTCTGGCTGATCTCAAAGCCGCACAGCCCGTACATGGTGCCGTCGCGGCCCCGCAGAGGCAGCAAAAACAGCTGTACCTCCTCCGAGGTGCCGGGGAGGCTGAACCGCTCCGTCAGCGTATAAGCCTGGTACAGCGGGGTGCTGCTGGGGGTCATCCAGCGGTCGTAGTCCGGGAACTGGTCGGTTTGGAATGCCATGCGCCATTTGCGGTGGGGCATCACGCTGTGGGTCTTGCCCACATCGGCGCTGCCGCGGTAGAGCAGCAGGGGCACGGTGGGGGTGTCGGTACCGCCTTTCTGCACATAGAGCCCGGCGCGGGAGGACCCGGCCCCCTCCATGCGGGTGTTGACTGTGGCATCCAGCAGCACAAAGGCGCCGGAGCAGCTGGTCCGGCGCAGGCTGCGGCAGAGCGGATCGATCATCTCCTCCTCCAGCGCGTTCAGCACTTCGGGGGAGTCGTTCAGCTGGTCAAAGGTCATCTCCCGGCTGGCAAGCTGCCGGTCCACCAGAGCGCCCATATCCTCAGAGAGGTTCACGCCCATGACCGCCAGCTGATCAAAATACCGCTCCATATCGTTTTGGAACACCGAATACTGGATCTCCAGGCTGCGGGTGGTGTCCTTTTTGGTGTTGTGCAGGCTGTCGTACAAGGCCTTTGCCTTGGCGTGGTACCCCACGATGCCCGGCTCGGACAGGGGGGTGTTCTGGAGACGCATCTCGTTGTAAACATCGTACAGCCGCTGGTAGCTCTGCTGCTCGAATGGATAGTCCGCAATGGCATCAAAGGCGGCGCTGGACACCGGCATATATCCGGTGTCGGCGGCAAATTCCAGATTGCGCTGCTGCTCGGTGAGCCAGCGCAGGAACACGGCGGCGGCCATCTCAAAAAAGCCGTCCAATGTGGCAAGGGTGGAAAGCTGTGCCCCGGTATCCGCCGCAAACCGGGCGTACTGGGAGCCGTTGAGGAAGATGAGCTGGGTGGATTTGGACACCGGGAACACCACCTGCCGCCCCTCAATGATGCCGTCCTGCACAAAGCCGGGCACATAGGCCGCCATGTCCTCGGCGGTGAACCAGTCGTTCCAGTCCACAAGGGTCTCAATGCCCAGTGCACTGGCATCCGAGGGGTGGGCCGAGAACAGGTCCGGCAGGTCCAGCGCGCCGGGCTTCCCGGCCTTGGCATCCTGCAGCTGGCCGCCGATGGCGGCGCTGTTGGTCATGTTGGTCACATTGAGTAGAATGCCCTTCTCCTTGCCCACGGTGTCGTTGAACTCGGTGAGCAGGCGGTTCATGGGCGAGTCTGCCTGTTCGCCGTACACATGCCAGATGCTGAGCATGGTGGGGTAACAAAACCTCTCAGTCTCGCTTTGTCCGGCAGCGCCCCTGATCGGGGAGCCAAGGCCACGGCGTGTTCCGGGAAATAACATCAAAACGCAGCCGATGCCCTGACTTTCTCATCAGGGGAGGGGGCGCGGCATAAAAAATAAGCATCCGCAGCGCACTGCGTCTGAGCTGAAACAGCCCGGCCATGCGCTGCGGATGCTTTTGTTGTGCGGCGGGGCACGCCGCCAAAAACAAAAGACCCGAACCCTTCTCCTATTGGAAAAAAGTTCGGATTTTGTTGTTGTGGTGCGAATGGCGATACAGAACTTTTTGAAAAACGCAGTAATATCGACGGTTTGCTGGTAGTTGGCAAGAGGTATTTATCCCAATTGAAAGCTATTTCATTGATTTAATAGCCTTCTTAATATCGTTGACAAAGAAAGCAAGAAGATTTCCTTTTTTTGTTTTTCTTAAACCCAAATCCTTTCTCATTTCATTCATAATATCTTCTAATAACAAGAGATTCTTTTGGGCTAATTCTGGATTTGTACCGTTTTCACGAAATTTCACCCATTTATTTACTACCCTTGAAGAACCCCAAAGGGTGATTTGTTTTGAAAACTGTGACAAATCTTCCAACATCTGTGCTTCTGTATAACTACCGCCTTTTTTAGTGTTCTGCTGAATTTTATAAACCATATCAACAAACTGGCCATAGGGTTCTTCACGCTTTTTAGCAAGATATTCTTGCCGGCTTCGCTTATATTCAATGCGCTTTGCAACAATTGAGCTTATCAAAACACCAACAATGGAAACACAACCAGTAATTAAAGCCACTATAACAACCGCGTCAAGTTTTGAAGCGAGGGAGGCTAACCAATTTGCAGCAGCGGTCACGCCAGTAGCAATGCATTTTACAATGATATATACTGCGAAACCAAATGTGACAATAAGAAACAATAGCAATAGCAAACCGAACAAGAAATTCAACTTTGAATGTTTTTCCGCAAAAGGCCTTTTAGCTGCCTTTGAGTCTGGATTCACGCTGTCCACCACCCATCTTTAGAGTACCATAATGATAACATAATGATCAGGAAAAAGCGACAATAAAAACAAAAAAAAGGGTTAAGTTCTATAAGAACTTAACCCCTTTTGGTGCAGCAAGGCAATCCAAATCCGAACCATTTCCCTTTGAAGCGGCTTGGGCCGCTTCCTCAAATGTGATGGTCTGTGTACCTTCTTTATAGTTAAAGGTTATTAAAACCTTATCGTCATACAGATAAATCGAAATGATGAACGTATCCACCAACGCCTGCCGCTGGTCTTTCAGGCTCATATCCAGCTTGCGGAACCGCAGCAACCAGAAGCGGATAAATTCCTCTTTGATTTTGGGCTTTGCCAGCTTTTCTTCCGCAATGCGGGCTTCAAGCTCACGCTTGGTTTCTTCGAGTTGCTCCAATCGCTCCTTGGTGGAACTGGTCAGGATTCCGGCTTGAATCGCATTGAGCATATTCTGAATACCCGATTCCGCATCCCGGAGCTGCTTCTCATAGAGGGGAAGATTGGTATTCTCCCGGTCTTGCAGCTCCATGACCTTGGCAATGATGGATTCCATGGCGGCATCGTCCCGGACAAGCTGCATGGTCTGGTTGACCACCAGATCTTCCAACCACTGTTTGCGGACGGTCTTTTTCTTACAGCCCTTGTGCTTCTTGGCGGTAGCACATTTATAGTAGCGGTGAACTTCACCTGTCCGGCTTGTGCCGCTTTCGCCAAACATCAGCGCACCACAGTGACCACAGAACAGCTTAGTGGTGAGCAGGTAATCATCCTCTGCCTTTCTCCGGGCAGGGGCTTTCTTGTTTTTGGCGATTTTTTCCTGCACATCCTCAAACAGTTCCAGCGGGATGATGGGCGGGACGGCATCCGGTACGACCACATCCCGAAATTTCAGTTCTCCGATATAACGCCGGTTTTTGAGCATGTGCTCCACGCTGTTGTAAGTAAATTCGCCTCCGACCGGGTTCTTGATGCCGTTTTCATTCAGCCAGTCCCGAATCTCTTTCATCGTGAGGCCATCCCGATACTTCGTGAACGATTCCAGCACGAAAGGGGAGGCAAGCGGGTCGATGTGAAATTTCCGCTCGGAATCCAGCGTATATCCAAACGTTCCACGACCACCGTTGCAGCGGCCTTTCAGGATGTTCTCTGTCTGTCCACGGACAACCTTTTCGGCAAGGTCGGCAGAGTAGTATTCTGCATAGCCCTCCAGAACCGATTCCAGAATGATACCCTCTGGCCCCTCGGAGATGATCTCCGTAGCCGACATGAGCTTGACACCGTTCTTCTTCAGCTGGGTCTTATACCGGGCACTGTCGTAGCGATTCCGGGCAAAGCGGTCAAGTTTCCAGACCAGAACAATATCAAACAGCTTCTTGTCGCTGTCCTTTATCATCTGTTGGAATTGAGGGCGATTATCCGTCTTGGCAGAGATGGCGCGGTCAATGTAGTGCTTGACGATAGTGATGTCATTCTTTTCGGCATAGGCCGTGCATTCACGAATCTGGCCTTCGATGGATTCTTCACGCTGATTGTCGCTGGAATAACGGGCGTAGATCACGGCGGTCATGGCGGACACCTCCTATTTATACATCATTGAACGGTGGAGCGTTCTTTCAAAACAATGTTTCGTATAATCTATATATCATATTTTGCGGAAGATTGCAAGATGAATTTATATTAAAAACCGGCAGTTCTCTGTTTTCTAAGAACTGCCGGTCATACTTCTTATTTACCCCAGACGGTCTCGGCGATTTCCTTGACCAGTTTGAGCTTGTTCCACTGTTCCAGCTCGGTCAGCTTATTGCCGATCTCACAGGATGCAAAGCCGCACTGCGGGCTGAGGCAGAGACGGTCGAGAGGAATGTACTTCTCTGCCTCATGAATGCGGGCGATGACGGTATCCTTATTTTCCAGTCGGGGAGATTTGGTGGTGACAAGACCCAGCACCACTTTTTTGCCATCGGCCACATACTTCAGCGGCTCAAAGCTGCCGGAACGCGCATCGTCAAATTCCAGATAGAACGCATCCACATTTTCCTGTGCCAGCAGGAAGGGAGCAACGGTGAAGTAATCGCCCTCGCTGGCCCAAGTGGAATGATAGTTGCCACGGCAGACATGAGTGGTGATCGTCAGACCCTCCGGGCGGTTTTCCAGTGCCAAATTGTTCAGACGCAGGTACTCTGCGGCTACATCCTCCACTTTGGTATTGCTCTCCTTGAGGAAGTTCTGGTAATTCGGGTCTCCGATCATGCCCCATGTGCAGTCGTCAAACTGGATATTGCGGCAGCCAGCGGCATACAACTCCTGAATGACGGTGCGGTAGGCGACAGCAATATCCTGAATCAGCTGTTCGTGGTCAGGGTAAACAGTATCCGTGTTTTTACCGTTGTCCTCGCGGTACAGTTCGGCCAGCAGCTGCGCCGGGGCAGGCATAGTTTGGCGGGCGATGCAATTCTCATCCTCAAACTGCTTAACAAATTTGTAGTGCTCTACAAAAGGGTGGTTCTCACCGCTGATCTTACCACTCACTTTAATGGAACCGTGGGTAGTCTCCTCACCGTGGAAGAAGTAGCCGTGATCCAGTTCCACTTCCTCAATGCCGTGGAAGCCCCACATGAAGTCCAGATGCCAGTAGCTGCGGCGGAACTCGCCATCGGTGATGGCGTGATAACCAGCACGCTTCTGCTTCTCGATGAGGCGGGTGATTTCCTCATTTTCCACCGCGGTCAGCGCAGCATGGTCGATCTCGCCAGCCTTGAACTGGGCACGTGCCTCTTTCAAGTGCTGGGGGCGCAGGAAGCTGCCCACAAAGTCATAACGGAACGGTGATTTCAACTCTGCCATATCGTAAAACCCTCTCTATACGTCAATTTTCAGTACTCGTTGCTTGATGGCAACAGTATACCGCAGGAGTTGATTTGTGTAAAATACGAAATGCAGACGGTTTGACATAGCTTGAAGCTATACTTGCTCCGTATACTTTTTCAGAATCTCAATATACTGTTTTCCGAATCGTCCGGGCTGCACCTGTTTGTGGGTCAGATAGCCGATTTGCATGGAATCATCTACCAACAGCGGCACGGCACGGATGTTCGGACCGTTGAGTGTTTCGCTGATGACGCCGCTGCAAATGGTATAACCATCCAGACCGATCAGCAGATTGAACAGTGTTGCGCGGTCACGCACCAGAATGTCCTTTTTGCTGTCCAGAGTGCTCAAAATCTCCTCCGAAAAATAGAACGCATTGTGCTCCCCCTGCTCATAGGAAAGGCGTGGGTAGGGCTTCAAATCGTCCAGTGTCAAAGCCTTTTTCTGCGCCAACGGGCTAGATGCACTGACGAACACATGGGGCTTTGCGGTGAAGAGCGGCGTGAAAGTCAAATCGTGTTCCCGGATGACCTTGCGCAGAACGGTTTCATTGTCGTTGTTCAAATAGAGTACGCCCACCTCACTGCGCAGCTTTGCAACATCCTCAATGATCTCATAGGTCTGCGTCTCCCGAATGCGGAAATCATATTCCTCTCCGCCGTATTCTTTCAGCAACTCCACAAAGGCTTCCACGGCAAAGGAATAGTGTTGGGCCGACACGCAGAACTGATGCTTGACCGGAGCTGAGCCGAGATATTTTTCCTCGATGAGTTCCATCTGGGCCAGCACCTGCCGGGCATATCCCAGAAACTCCTCTCCCTCCGGGGTCAGAGCCACACCCCGATTGGTGCGGTGAAAAATAGTCAGTCCAACTTCCTGTTCCAACTCCCGGATGGCATTGGTCAGGCTGGGCTGTGCGATGAAAAACTGCTGTGCCGCCCGGCTGATGGTGCCGGTGTCGGCTACAGCGGTAGCGTAACGAAGCTGCTGTAAGGTCATAGCGGATTCCTCCCGATGGCTTTTTTATCATCCTATCGCAGAACGGACAAAAACGCAATGTCTTTTCTTGTTTGCAATACCAACCGAATATTGTCGGCATATTCAAGATACGTTTTACCCATCCTGCAATTTCCCTTATAATAGCACCGCAGTCTTAAAGGACTGCAACATTCCCATATCAAAAAGGAGGCTTTCCGGTATGGGACAGCGGCAAAGCGAGATCATCAAAAATCACATGGAAGTCTACTGGCACGATTATGCGTCCGCCAGTAAGGGCAACCCCATTACCGAGGCGGGACTTGTGGAAAAAGCCTCCGTCATTGGCCGCACCGGGCTGATGCTGCTGGAATGCGGCACCGGCGCATGGCGCGTCCGAAGCTCCATGAACACCCTTTCGCGGGAGCTGGGTGTCACAACGACAGCAGATATCGGCCTGTTGTCCATTGAGTTCACCTGCTTTGATGGCGACCAGTGTTATACCCAGTCGCTCTGTCTGACAAACACGGGCGTGAACACCTCCCGCTTGAACCGGCTGGAGCATTTCGTCAGCGACTTCGACCTGGAGGGCAAATTTATGACCGGCGAAGAACTGCACAGCCACCTCGACGAGATCGAGCGTATCCACGGCTTGTATTCGCCGGTTGCGCTGGGCTTTGCAGCCGCACTGGCCTGCGGCTGCTTCACCTTTCTGCTGGGCGGCGGCATCGTTGAGATGCTATGTGCCTTCTGTGGCGCGGGCATCGGCAACTTTGTACGGTGCAAGTTGACAAAGCACCACTTCACTCTGTTTCTGGGCATCACAGCTTCGGTCTGTTCGGCGAGCCTCGTGTATGCCGTCCTGCTGAAGCTGGCCGAGGTGCTGTTTGCCGTATCGGCGCAGCACGAGGCGGGATATATCTGCTCCATGCTCTTCATCATTCCGGGCTTTCCGTTCATCACCAGCGGCATCGACCTTGCCAAGCTGGATATGCGCTCCGGGCTGGAGCGTCTGGCTTACGCCGTCCTTATCATTCTGGTGGCGACCATGACGGCATGGATCATGGCACTGCTGCTGCATTTGCAGCCGGTGCAGTTCCCGGCTTTGAGCCTGACGCTCCCGGAAGAGATCCTGTTCCGGCTGCTGACGAGCTTTGGCGGTGTGTTCGGCTTTTCGCTGATGTTCAACAGCCCCCGGAATCTGGCAGTCTGCGCCGCGCTCATCGGTGCGGTGACGAACACGTTCCGGCTGGAGCTGGTAAGCCTTGCAGGGTTCCCGCCTGCCGTAGCGGCGTTTCTGGGCGCATTGCTGGCCGGCCTGCTGGCATCCTGCCTGAAGAGCGCCGCAGGTTATCCCCGCATCTCTGTCACGGTTCCGTCCATTGTTATCATGGTGCCGGGGCTGTATTTCTACCGCGCCATCTATAATCTGGGCATCCTGTCCCTGACGGATTCTGCCACATGGTTTGCAAACGCCATCCTCATCATCGTGGCGCTGCCGCTGGGTCTGATCTTTGCCCGCATCATCACCGATAAGACATTCCGTTATTGCACCTGAGGTGCAATGCCTTCCATTCTCCCCTCTATAATGCAAAACGCAGCGAGCCGTCAGAAGGTTCGCTGCGTTTTGTTTTGCTGTGTGATGCACTTATAAAGGGAGTTCGTTTGTAGGAGAGCTTACTCCCCGTAAACGATCTTGGTAGCCGTTTCTACATGGCGTTCCAGCCGGTCAGCAAAGTGCTCCAGCGGCAGAAAAACGCCCAGTTCATCGTAGCGGGTGCCGCCGTCCTTCAGCGTGTCCTGTCCATAGTAGACCACGGAACGGGGCAGTGCGTGCTGCAGCTTCATCTGGATGTCCCAGACGGTGGAATAGGCTTCGGCTTCGGTCACCTTCTGCTTTACGGTGTCCGGCAGTTCGTAAATCAGCAGCAGCCCCAGATGCTGGTTATAGTGGTACTCCACCACATCCATAGAGCCTTCGTCGTAGCCGTGATACTTGCAGTAGCCGCTGGCAAGGTACATTTTCACCTTTTCCTGCTTCTGGAACACCCGGACAAACCGATCATATAGCTTTTTATTGACTGCAAACTTATTGTCCGGCAAAAGAACGCCGGCATCATCCGTCAGAATCACCGGGTTCGGCTGGCCGTCCGCATTGAACTTAAAGGGGATCAATGCCGCATTCCGCAGCAGATCAAACATACTGTGCTGACAGAGCGCCATCAGAAATGCAGACAGATCCTTGTTCTCGTAGGCATCGAATAATGCCGCAGCAAACTGTTGTGCACTCAGCGTCGGCGCATCCAGTACGTCTGCCATGTCCAGCGAATCGTTGAAGGTATCCATCAGACGGCGGCAGGCTTCCGGATTTTTCAGGATCTCCCCGAACAGTGCCTCTGCTTTTTCTTCTCTTGGAAATATCGTAGCCATCAAAAAGACCCTCTTTCTGTTTATTTCCAACTGTTATTATAGGTTCAGAAAGTCCTGCTGTGAAATACTGCTTTTATATCGCCGCTATATGCAGAATACTTTTTACACATTTTCTAAGTGCCTGTATAATGACACTGCAATCTTGAAATTGCACGAGGGAAATAGAAAAGTATATAAAGTTGGTTTGAACGGAGGCAGTTCCTATGTCTGAGGTCAAAAAGGTCGTGCTGGCATATTCCGGCGGTCTGGATACGTCCATCATCATCCCGTGGCTGAAAGAGCACTATAACAACTGCGAAGTCATTGCCGTGTGCGGCAATGTGGGACAGAAGGGTGAACTGGACGGTTTGGAGGAGCGTGCGAAGGCAAGTGGCGCATCCAAGCTGTACATCGAAGACCTGACCGACGAGTTCGTGGAGGACTACGTCATCCCTACCATGCAGGCCGGAGCCGATTATGAGGGCTATCTGCTGGGCACCAGCTTTGCCCGCCCGATTTTGGCAAAGCGCGTCGTGGAGATTGCCCGTGCCGAGGGTGCGGATGCGGTCTGCCACGGCAGCACCGGTAAGGGCAACGATCAGGTGCGCTTTGAGCTGGCCATCATGCACTTTGCACCCGACCTGAAGATCATCACCCCGTGGCGTGAGTGGGATATCCAGAGCCGCGATGAAGAGATCGACTACGCCGAGGCTCATCACATCCCGCTGAAGATCAGCCGCGAGACGAACTACTCCAAGGACAAGAACCTGTGGCATCTGAGCCATGAGGGCCTTGACCTCGAAGATCCGGGCAACGAGCCGCAGTACGACAAACCCGGCTTCCTTGAGCTGGGCGTCAGCCCCAAGACTGCCCCGGACAAGTCCGAGTTTGTGGAGCTGGAATTTGAACAGGGCGTGCCGGTGGCTCTGAACGGCGAGAAGCTGAAGCCCGCCGCCATCATTGCAAAGCTCAACGAGATTGGCGGACGCAACGGCATCGGCCTGTACGACGTGGTGGAGAACCGTCTGGTGGGCATGAAGAGCCGCGGCGTCTACGAGACCCCCGGCGGCACCATTCTGTACAAGGCGCATGAAGTGCTGGAGACCCTGACATTGGACAAGCTGACTGCCCACAAGAAGCGCGAGCTGGCCATCACCTTTGGCGAGCTGGTTTACGACGGCCAGTGGTTCAGCCCTCTGCGCAAGGCTCTGAGTGCTTTCGTCACCTCCACGCAGGAGTACGTCACCGGCAAAGTCCGTCTGGAACTGTATAAGGGCAACCTCATCAATGCAGGAGTCTGGTCGCCCTACTCCCTCTACCGGGAAGACATCGCCACCTTTGCCGCAGGCGGTGACTACAAGCAGAGCGATGCCACCGGTTTCATCAGCATCTACGGTCTGCCCACCAAGGTGCAGGCCATTGTAAACAGCGAAAAAGAAGGTAAATGAAGTAGTTTAGGCTGATTGCCGTATCCATAGAGCCTCCCCAAAAGAAGAAAACCGCCCCGCAACACACCCGATTCATTTTGCCGCCGATTCACCCGACAAAATCATCGCTGCGCTGCGTGGGCGGTTTTCTGTTTTGAAAAAGGCACAGTCATATAGTGCTCAATGATGTTTTTGCACAAAAATCGTTGTCGCCTTGCTATCATCAGATTTGCCTGTGCCCATCCCTTGAACAGGAATACAGACCAATACCCAGTCAATTTTTCCTATACTCGCAAGATGCGTCATACTTTTCCCGCTTTACCGCAATAAATTTTCAAAATCCTCTTGACGTATTCAACATACCGTGGTATTTTCCTTGTAAATTCCACTGATTTTGTGGATTGGTCCAAACCCATCCACAAGATGTGGTTGTGTTCATTTTGAACACTGCCTCACCGTGGATTATCCCTGAAAGATCTACCGCCCCGCAACACATCCGATTCATTTTGCCGCCGATTCACCCGACAAAATCCATCGCTATGCTGCATGGGCGGTATTTTTCTTTTATGGGAAACGCACCTTGAAAATTTCATGAGCCGACCGGACGTGATACAGACTTTCCGTCAACGCCGCTGCACAAACAGGGGCAGGAACTTCGTTCGGAGCGAACGGTGATTCCCATCCATGAGCAGCACAACCTCTACTTATTTTTTTGCGTCTTAACAATTCGGAAACAATTACCCGGAAACGATTTTGAGCGCAGCGGTAGAGGGCAAGAACCGTCCCGTGGCCACAAATTTTCAA
>ERZ791906.2096-NODE-2096-length-12178-cov-2.285243_pt1 | contig 12178 bp, 9 predicted proteins | sample MGYA00510146_ERZ791906 | MGnify/ENA primary metagenome ERZ791906 (study PRJEB30046, sample SAMN00792096) | human gut metagenome | study: EMG produced TPA metagenomics assembly of the A metagenome-wide association study of gut microbiota in type 2...
AGCTAACAGCGCCGCAACAAAGTTATCCGTCTGATAGCCGACCATGAATCCGGCACATGCCCCGATCGACATCATGCCCTCGACGCCCAGATTCAGGTGTCCGACCTTCTCACTCAAAATTTCGCCAACCGTGCCAAACAGGAAAGGCGTACCCGCCAATACAGCCGCCACCAGAAATTTAATTACGATCTCGCTGCTCATGCGCGTGTACCTCCTTTTCCGCGAAATACAAATTGATACCGTATAAACAGTTCACATCCCAGAATGAAGAACAGGATGATTCCCTGCAGCACATCCGCGCAGTCCGAGGACAATCCGAATGAAGACTGAACTACGCTGCTTCCTTTTTCCAGCACGCTGAACAAAAAGGTAACCAGCAGAATCACCGGCGGATTCAACTGTGCCAGCCATGCCACGATGATCGCTGTAAATCCGACACCTCCGGCAACTGCCGTCGTCAGCGTGACATCCGAACCGGTCGCCTGCACCATACCGCCGATGCCGCAGACAGCGCCGGACAGAAACATCGTCCGCAGAACCACTTTTTTTACATTCATGCCGGCATAGCGGGCTGTCTCCTGACTCTCTCCCACGACGCTGATCTCATATCCCTGCTTGGAACGATTTAAGTAAACCGCTATCACTACCACAAGAATCAGCGCAATCACCCAGCCGAACTGGATGCCGAACACCTTATCGAGCGCCGCATTCTTATTGAAACGGGCAATCTTCGCATATCCCTGGGAACCTGGGTCACGCCATGCGCCCTCTCTCAAAAATACGATGACATTCAACGCGATATAGTTTAACATCAGCGTAAACAGCGTCTCGTTCGTATCATACCGGGTCTTAAACCACGCCGGAATGAGTCCCCACAGACCTCCGCCGATCGCGCCTGCCAAAAACATCACGATCACCAGCAGCCAGTGATTCCAGTTCGCATGGAACAGTGCAAAATACGAGGCAAAAATACCGCCCATAATGATCTGTCCCTCGGCTCCGATGTTCCAGAATTTCATTTTAAATGCCAGCGTCACGCCCAGCGACGCAATCAAAAGTGGAATCATGATTTTGACCGTCGCCTGTATCGCCATCTCGCTTCGCAGCGCTCCGGTTACAATCGTCTGATAAATGACAAATGGATTCTGCCCAATCAGCAGGATAAAGAATCCGCCTGCCACCAGAGCCAGCACGATCGCCTCCAGACGGAGGATCAATGTTTCTCTTTTTCCAAGTTCCGCCTTTTTTACAACGCGGATCCACGGTTCTTTCATGCCTGTTCCTCCTTCTTTTCGGATGCCATACTCTTATCCAGCCCCAGCTCGCCCGCCTCGGTACCGGTCATCATCAGTCCCAGCTGTTCTTTTGTGAGCTTCTTCGCATCCACGATACCCGTGATCTTTCCATGGCAGAGTACCATGATCCGGTCTGAAAGCTCCAGAAGCACATCCAGATCCTCACCGATATAGACAACCGCCACGCCCTTTTTCTTCTGCTGATTCAGGAGGTCGTAAATCAGATAGGAAGAATTAATATCAAGCCCTCGCACCGGGTAAGCCGTGATCAGCACCTGCGGGCTCGACTCAATCTCACGTCCCAAAAGTACCTTCTGGACATTTCCCCCCGACATCATACGCACCGGCGTATCAACGCCCGGCGTCACGATTCCCAGTTCTCCGATCAGGCGTTCTGCCATCTCCCTCGCCGGTTTCCGGTCTACAAACAATCCTTTCCCTTCCGAATAGGACTTGAGCAGCATATTATCAACCATACCCATTGAAGCAACCAGTCCCATGCCGAGACGATCCTCCGGCACGAAACTCATGCTGATTCCGAGGCGGATGATCTCCGCCGGAGTCTTACCGATGATATTTTCCTTACGGTACAAAATAGCGCCCTTTTTCGCGTCCATCAACCCAGTCAGCGTCTCGCAGAGTTCTTTCTGGCCGCTTCCGGCAACACCGGCAACGCCCAGAATCTCGCCTGTTTTAATCTCAAAAGAAATATCATCCAGCGCCACGCCGCCGTCACTCTTATCGACGGTCAGATCGACAATCTTCAAAATAGTCTCTCTCTTCTCCATCTCCGGGCGCTCGATATTCAGGCTGATTGGTCGTCCAACCATAAGCTCCGTAAGTTTCTTCTCATCACATCCGGCAGTTTCCACCGTCTCGATGCTCTTTCCTTTTCGCAGAATCGTGACACGGTCACTGATAGAAAGAACCTCATTTAATTTATGGGTAATAATAATAATCGCACAGCCCTGTTCCCGCATCCGGCGCAGGATTTTAAACAGCCGCTCCGTCTCCTGCGGCGTCAGGACTGCCGTTGGCTCGTCCAGAATCAGGATCTGGGCGCCTCTATATAATACCTTCAGGATCTCGACCGTCTGCTTCTCGCTGACCGACATGTCGTAGACCTTTTTCTCCGGTTCAATTTCAAGTCCAAATGACTGTCCAAGCGCTTCAATTTTTTCCCGCAACGCCTTTCTTCCCAGCCGTTTTCCCTTGGTTCCCAGCACGATATTATCCATCGCACTGAACACATCCACCAGTTTGAAATGCTGATGAATCATACCTATTCCTAAATTTCTCGAATCTACCGGCGAATTTATGGAGACTTCTTTTCCTCCAACCAGAATCGAACCGGCATCTGGGTGGTAGATACCGGAAAGCATGTTCATGAGCGTTGTCTTACCGGAACCATTTTCTCCCAAAAGTGCCATAATCTCGCCGTACCGGACGGTCAGATCAATCTTATCGTTCGCCACGACGCTTCCGAATGCTTTCGTGATCTGCCTACACTCAATGGCATACTGTTCTGTCATATCGTCACCTCAAATGAATATTTAACCAATTTTTTAATCAATTTTCTAAAAAAGAAAAAAGAGGTGCCGCAAATGAAAGTGGATCCATTTGAAGCTGCCTCCTTTTATCTGTTATATACTCTTGGAATCTGCAACACCCGGAAGCGTTTCCGAACCTGTTTCAGCATCGCTTCCAGGTATACAATTCCGTGATTATTTCTCTACGATGTTCTTGAAATACCAGTGGATATTGCCTGTGATATCTGCATCGGACATATGCTCGCCCTCGGTGCCAACGGTGGTTCCGTCGTTGCACTCGATCACGCCATCAAATACATCCCAGTCGCCAGACTCGATCTTCGCACGTGCCTCATCGATCTTCTCCTGCGTACCATCTACGCACAGGTCAGATAACGGGGAAATGTCTACCAGACCTTCCTCCAGACCGCCGAAGTAGTTCTCGCCTGTCCATGTACCATCAATCAGATCCTGTACAGCTTTGGTATAGTAAGCGCCCCAGTTCCAAACGGTAGAGGTCAGAACTGCCTTCGGAGCATCCTTGCTCATATCAGAGTTGTAACCAACACCAAATACGCCAGCTTCCTCAGCTGCCAGCTGCGGGTTCGGTGTATCGCAGTGCTGTCCAATGACATCACAGCCCTCGTTGATCAGGGCTACGGCTGCCTGTTTCTCACCTTCCGGATCGTACCAGCTGTTGGTGGTCTTGATGTAAACGGTTGCATCCGGGTTTACAGAATATACACCCATTGCAAATGCGTCACATCCGCCGGTAACCTCGGCATTGTCCTTGCCCCAGGCGCCGACATAACCGATCTTATTGCTCTCTGTCTTTAAACCAGCCGCGATACCAGTGAGGTAACGGGACTGATAAATCCGTCCAAAATAATTGTTAAAGTTCACACCGTTGGATTTGTAGCCGGTTGCATGGGAGAAGATAACGTCCGGATATTCTTCTGCCAGTGCCTCGCATGCATCCATGTAGCCCCAGCTTGTCGCGAAGATAATCTGGCATCCTTCCTCGACACACTCGCGCATTGCTGTCTCGATGGCAGTCTGATCATCGTCCGCTACGTTGTTCTTGCGGATAATCTGATCATCCTCCAGACCAACGGCTTTCTGCATCGCTACGATACCCTGATCATGCGTATAGCTGTAACCGGAACCATCCGCCGGATTTCCAATATGAATCACTCCGACCTTCAGATCCTCTTTAGCAACTGCCGGCATCACGCCCTCTGCTGCCTCGCCTGCTTCTGTGTCTGCCGCGTCAGCTCCCTTTTCCTCCGCTGCCTTCGTATCTGCTGTATCAGAAGACGAAGAAGAACAGCCTGCACACAGGGACAGCGCCATGGCAGCGCTCAGTAACACGCTTACTACTTTTCTCATAACATTTCCTCCTAAGAATGCCTGCGAATGCGGTTCTCTCCCTTTCTCATCGTTTGTCAGAATTCCCTCGCAGAACCTGAAATCCGAAAATAAAACCGCATTCCCGAAAATTTGGATCGATACAGGAAATATTATTGCATATTTACAGACGATTTTCAAGGAATTTGCCTGATTTTTACTGTGATATTTATTAATCTCTTTTCATAAGTTTTACTTATTTCTTTTTCTCTCCTGTAATCCCCCGATATGCAGGAAGGGAACACCGGAGGAATCAGCTGCCAGCATCTTTTTTCGACGCAGACAACACAAAAACAGGCACCAGACATTTCCTTTCAAAATGCCTGATACCTGCTCAGCTCACTGTAACTGATTTCTCTTATAACTTCGGCAAACACGTAACCGTCCACCTTATAATACACGGCTCTGTTTTAAGCCTCTGCCTCGCCATCCTCTTTCTTCTCTTCCAGAATCTTCATAAACTCCTCACCGGTGATCGTCTCCTTATCCAGAAGATAGTCTGCCAGCTCATGAAGCTTATCCTCATGCCCGGAAAGAATAGCTTTCGCTTTCTCATACGCGCTCTTTACCAGCGCAATCACTTCCTCATCGACCCTCGCCGCCGTCTCTGCCGAACAAGCCAGGGAAGTATCGCCGCCTAAGTAGGCGTTGTTGACCGTCTCGAGCGCTACCATGCCGAAATGGTCACTCATGCCGTAACGCGTCACCATCGCACGGGCGATCTTGGTTGCCTGTTCGATATCATTCGAAGCCCCTGTCGTGATAGAATGGAAGATCAGCTCCTCCGCCGCACGGCCGCCGGTCAGTGTCACGATCTTGTTGAACGCCTCTTCCCTGCTCATCAGGAAGCGCTGATCCGCCTCCACCTGCATCGTATATCCGAGTGCCCCGGAGGTTCGCGGCACAATCGTGATCTTGTGGACCGGAGCCGAGTGCGTCTGCAGCGCCGCTACCAGCGCATGACCGATCTCATGGTAGGAGACAATCTTCTTCTCATCCCCGGAAACACCGGCATCCTTCTTCTGATATCCGGCAATAACCGTCTCGACACTCTCTTCCAGATCCTGCTGGGACACGGTCTTTCGTCCCATCCGGACTGCCCGCAGCGCCGCCTCATTGACAATGTTTGCCAGCTCCGCGCCGCTCGCACCGTTGGTGGCACGGGCGATCTCATTGTAATCCACACTCTCATCCACTTTAACCTTTTTGCCATGGACTTTCAGAATTGCCTCACGGCCTTTCAGATCCGGCAGCTCTACCGGAATCCGGCGGTCAAAACGTCCCGGACGAAGCAGCGCCGGATCGAGGGATTCCGGACGGTTGGTCGCCGCCAGAATGACAACACCCTTCTTGCCGTCAAAACCATCCATCTCAGTCAGAAGCTGGTTCAGCGTCTGCTCGCGCTCGTCATTGCCGCCCATGCCGGCGCCGTCACGCTTCTTACCAATCGTATCGATCTCGTCGATAAATACGATACACGGCGCTTTTTCATTGGCCTGTTTAAATAAATCACGCACCTTTGCCGCACCCATGCCGACAAACATCTCAACAAATTCCGAACCGGAGATCGAGAAGAACGGAACGTGTGCTTCCCCGGCAACGGCCTTCGCCAGCATCGTTTTACCGGTTCCTGGAGGTCCGACTAACAGGGCGCCCTTCGGCAGCACCGCACCGATCTCCGAGTATTTTTCCGGCTTATGCAGGAAATCGACAATCTCTTTTAACGCATCCTTCGCCTCTTCCTCGCCAGCCACATCTGCAAATGTGATACCCGTCTCGGATTCTGCATAAATCTTCGCATTCGACTTTCCAAACGTCATTGCGTTGCCGGGTCCGCCGCCCATCCGTTTCATCAGTGAACGTCCCATGAGCTGTCCGATTCCCACAAAGAGAATCAGCGGCAGGATCCAGGTCAGCAGGAAATTCAGCAGCGGTGACGCCTGTGTGTTGATCTCCGCACTGTATTTCACGTCCTTACCATCCAGCAGATCATATAGGTTGACACCCGGAATCTCGCCGGTTTTGTAGGTGACATTCCACGCTGTGTTTTTATTGTCATTTTTCAGCGTATAAACGATCTCATTGTTCGTCGTCACATACACTTCATCGACATTGCCTTCCTTCAACTGATCGCTGAACTGGTCAAACCGCACCTGCTGCGTCCGATCCATCATAGATGGAAAGAGGAAAATATTTAACAGCATGACAATCAGCATAACCAATCCATAATAATATAAAAATGATTTTCTGGGCGGATGCTTTCCGCCGCCGTTCGTGTTCTCTACCATAGATTGTTCTCCTTATTGTGAGTCTGTGACAGATGGTTTCTGTGTTTCCGTCACATCGTTTCGTGATACATTAACATATACCGCATTCTTTGTTATTTGTCAATCCACAATAGTAAATATTTATTTACTTTTTATATTTGTTGACCTTTTTGTCTGGATGTGCTAGAGTACAAGTAAATTGATGTTCCCTTGTTTGCAATTTATGTTTGTGAAATGGACCGCATTTTATTACTTTGATATTTAAATTTGGAGGTTTTCCTATGAATCCAGGCAAAAAAAATTCAAATCTTTTAAAAAACACCGGTATCCACTTCCTGGAGTTTGCACTCGGCTTTCTCTCCCTGGCAAAATGCCACTACCAGCCAAGCCATGATATGAAAGTCAACTCGCTTCCATTTTTCGCCCTGATCGCGCTCGACAGCTGGGCGGACCAGGACTATACCATGTCTGAGCTGGCAGACAAGCTGAGTATCACAAAGCAGCAGCTCTCCCATATGATCAAGGTTCTTGAGGAACGCGGTCTGGTCGAGCGGATCCATGATACAGCCAACCGCCGCCGCGTCTACATCCGCATCTGCGATTCCGGCCGTGAGATGATGAACCAGATGAAGCAGGAAATGCTGTCTTCCACCCTGTTTGGGCTGCGCGCTTACACCCCGGAAGAACTGGCATCGATGGACGAGTGCCTGTGCCGCCTGATGGAATTAATGAAGAAATTCAACTGTGAAACCGATGAACCTGTAAAGAATGTATCCGTATGATAAAGACACCGGAGACACTTTTTTCTCCGCTTTCTTTTAAATCCTGTATAATTGACTTTTGTAACGTCCAGCAGCATTCCGGATTGATTTCTCTGCCATTTCATCCTTTCATCCGTTCCGGTGTGTTCCACGCCTCGGCAGAGTTTTCTTTCTGTGCCAATGGACGTTTCTCAATGATACAGAAAGAAGGTTCCTACATATTATGCCACAAATGATAGAAAATCATATTTTTCCACACGCTGCTCATAGCAAACACACTCTCCCCCTCTCATCCAGGCAAACTTCTGCTGCCATTCCACGCCTTTCCGGTCAAACGCGTGCTGCCGCACCTGCAAGAGCCCAAAAGGCCGCGGACGAATTTGCCCGCTACCTGCTCACGCGCAACCTTGCCGATGAGACACTCCGCGCTTACACTTATGCTGTACGGCAGTATTTTACCTATTACCGTGACATTACTTACCCCAATTTAAAGCTATACAAAATCTTTCTGCTCGAGCACTACAAGCCGCAGACCATCAACCAGCGGATCCGGGCTTTGAATGCCTACCTGGATTTTAAAAAGCTCTATCCCGGGCATCTTCCCATGGTAAAAATCCAGCAGAAAACCTATCTGGATCACATGATCAGCGAAGCGGATTATGAATACCTGAAACGCTGCCTGCTTCGGGATGAACGGTACACTTACTATTTTCTCATCCGTTTCATGGCGGCAACCGGCGTCCGGGTCAGCGAGGTGATTCAGTTCCAGGCAGAAGATATTTTCTCCGGCTATAAGGACATCTATGCCAAAGGAAATAAAGTCCGGCGCATCTACATCCCACAGTCACTCCGAACCGATACCCTCAAATGGCTTTCCTTTCTCCACAAATCCCACGGTCCCATCTTCCTCAACCGCTTCGGTTCGCCCATCTCTCCAGGCGGCATCCGCAGCCAGCTCAAAACCATCGCCCTCTCCTACCACATGACACCGGAAATGGTACATCCGCATGCATTCCGCCACCGGTTTGCCAAGAGTTTTATCGAAAAATGCGGCGATATTTCCCTGCTCTCCGATCTGCTTGGACACAAAAATCTCGAAACAACCCGGATTTACCTGATGAAATCGAGTCAGGAACAGCAGACGGTGATTGACCGGGTGGTGACGTGGTAGGCACAGGCGTGTGAAAACCATAAAAGGGGAAAGAACTGCCATTTTCCACAATTCTTTCCCCTTTATTATAGATTTATTTTTTCTCTGCCTCCACAATCACGAGCTCATATGGAAGTGCTTCCTCAGCGCTATCGGTTCTAATGTTTTTAACCGACCGTTCTACCGCATTCTCTTTTTTCTCCTGCACATAGTTCTCATAATCCCCAGCAAGATACTTCAGATTATCACACAGCGGATGAGGCGCCTTTCCTGCTGTCCTGCTTCCTGATTTTTCAGTGACTGGAATAATCGTCATTTTATCTTCCTCATCCACTCTGGATGCACTGATAAAATCGCCTTCTGCACTGACGGTTACCTGAATATGTGCAATAACTGTCGTATGAAACGGCGGCAAAAGTACATAGGGAAGTCTTTCTTTTTTTCCCTCTTTTATGTACTCTTTGTATTGAATAGATCCTGCCTGTGACTGATTTTTCTCATAAAGCGCAATCAACTCTTCCTGCCAGCTCAATCTGCCACCTCCTCGTTGGAAAACTCCCTAAGTCCTGTGAAACGACCCTGACCAAATACTGTCGGAGTCATTTCTCTAATAACTCTCTTCTCTGCACATTCTTCCGGACGTATCAATTCAATAATCCCATTCTTCATAACTGGCCGCCAGAAATTGACTGTCATTTTATTCTTCTCATTTTCCAGAATGGCCTCGTCCGCATAGGTAATTCCATGGTACATAAAGCCATAGGCAACCTCTCCAGGCATTTCATCATAATATCCGTCTCCCTCTCCAAATACGCAGGGTTCCACAAATGCCTGACACTCTCTGGTTCCTAAGAATACATCTCTCCGTCCGCCTCTTTGAACCATCCTTTTTGCAATGTTATGGTGTTTATGTTCATTTCTGTCTTCTGCCAGCTCCGGATGATTCAGATTAAACTCAAAATGCGCCCGCACCTGATAGCGGACCTTCTTTAAGTATGTATAATACGCCAGATCATTTCCCCCGCTGTAGCCAATTGGACGTATTGATTTTGTCTCTGTCTGGATGAAATTCATGATCCGGACTGCATCCACTACCCAAACAATCGTAGGTTTCCAATAAATGCTCTCTGTAATTCCTTTTAATGCCTCGTACGTCGGAATATGATAACTGGATTTTTCCCCTCCTGCCCTGGTAACCGGATCAGAAAACAGTGCATAATCCCCATACACCTCATATTCGATTGTATTTCTATATTTTTCCATAGCCTCACCTCCCTTAAAATTCCAAAAAATGAATCTTTGGCGTATCCAGAACCCCTAATTTTTTATCATAATAATCCATGCTTAAAACAAGAAGTTCCGTATCTCCTATTTTTTGAAGTGCATTATTTAGTTTCTTTGCAAGCTCTTCTGGAATTCCTACAGAATATCTCTGCAGCCTCCGAAGCGCCCTTTTCTTTTCAGACAGCGTGGTATACTTTTGTGACACAATAGAAATTGCCTCTTCTGCTTCTGCATCATAAGGAACGATGATTGTTACTTTTTCATTTTCCGGAATTACCTGATAATCTTCTCCTGCAGTCCGGAATGCCTGGTTTAAAGGCGATTTTCTGCTTCTTCCATTGTGCTTTCTGATGTACTGGCGCTGCCCTGTATCATTTCTTCCTAAAAGCTCTTCTAAAGTTACGCCTGGAATCCTGCTGGGATATTTCGTGGCCGCTGATCCTGCGGCCTGAAAATATATCTGATAATACGCTTTTATCGCTTCTTCTGAATCCAGGCTGTTTCCAAGCTCTTCTGGATTCCGGTGAAAATGATAAAAAAACTTTTCTGAAGCTTCTCCTGCCTGCCGGATGTCTGCCAGATTTCCCAATTGTTCTGCATCCTGAGCCATTTTTATCACATACACCTTCCCCATATCCTGCTCTTTATGGCGGTTGCACCGTCCTGCGGCCTGGATAATACTGTCCAGGCCCGCCAAAGAACGGATAACACATCCAAAGGAAAGATTGACTCCGGCTTCTATCAGCTGAGTGCTGACGCAAATCACGTTTTTCTTCTCTTTTAACTTATTTTTAATCGCCTCCAGCTCTTCTTTCCTGTTTTCCGGACACATAGAGGTGCTCAGATGATATAATTCATATTCCTCTTCACAGGACTGCTTTAAGGCTTCGTAAACCCGCTTCGCACAGGCTTTTGTATTTACAATCACAAGTACAGAACCATATTTCTGAAAAGATTTTCGGGCAAATTCTCCTAAATCTTCTGGTTCCATTCCCCCTGGAACCAAATTGGTCTTGTCCTCAAACTCAACTCTTTTAAATGCATCTCTGTATTTTTCAGCATCTTCTATCATTTCTTTGCATCGGAACAGATTGTTTTCCTTTGTTCGGGCCAGTGACGGCTGGGTCGCGGAGCAGAGTATCACTGTCGTATTGCAGAATTCTGTCAAAAAGTTCACCGCAAGATGGAACAGCTCGGTTCCTCTGACTGGCAGAGCCTGTACCTCATCAAATATAATGATACTGTTGCATAAATTATACATTCTTCGTATACTGCTCTTTTGAGAAGAAAACAAGGTATTTAACATCTGGACCGCCGTAGTTGCGATAAGAGTTGAATCCCAGTTTTCTGTCAGTTTTTTATATGTTTCTTCCCTTTTCTCATCTTCATAAAACACGTTGCAATGGTGTTCTAAAACAATGTCATCATTTCCTACTGCCTTTCGGATGTCCTCTGCATTTTGATCCAATATGGAATTGTATGGCGCAACATAAATAATATGGCGCTTCTGATATTTTTGTGCATGATATAACGCAAACCGAAGACTGGCAAGGGTTTTTCCTGCCCCTGTAGGTACGGTCAGACGATACAGCTTCTGCCCGCTTTGTGAAGCCTCGTAACAAAGCTCTGAAATTTCATCCCGATAGACATTAAGCGCACTCTTTTTTCCGTTTTCCTTCAGGTCTTTCTTATACTTTTCGAAGTTTTGAATCGACTCTTCCCATAGTTTCTGAGTTTCTTCTTTTGAAATCCGTTTTGGCAGTTCTTCCCCATTCGCGAAACAGGCAGTATCTGTCCAATCGCTGTCGATTAAAACAGACAAAATCAGCCGTTCATACATTCCCAAATAAAACTCCTTAGAGCCGCAATTTGCTTCTCCTGCCCTTTTCTCAAAATCACTTATATAGCTGCAGATTCGCTTCACATCCCGATTGGCGTTCCTCAAATATTGCAGCAGACTCTTTTTGTCCACTATCCGAAAAAATCTTTCTTCCACTTCAGAAAAATTAATTTCTTTTTGTCTTCTTTTTTCTGACAGACTTTCTCCTGAATCCATGTCAATACAATCCTGAATTCCATGATGGGAGTAAATTGCCGTACCTGCTAATTGAGAAAGCAAAATATCTCCAACCATATTTTCGATCATACGGCCGCCGGCAGATGCGTGATCAATCTGTCGTTTTCTTGCATTTTTACCATTTTTCCTGACATCTTCCATGTAGTCGGAAAATTCCTGTACGAGTTTTCCTGAATCATGAAGCAAAATCGACACCTTTACCAGATTCTGCAAAATTGGAAGCGGACAATTCTGTTCTGCAAGAAACATACAATTCTCCTGATGGCTTTTCATGTTTTGCGTCTTTCCAGTATCGGGATTTACATGGACAACATACGAATCTTCACACAAAAACAGGGAATCTCTTTCTTGGTTCCTTTCTATACCAATCACCTCTCATTGTAGAATTTGGCCATTTCACTTTGTTTT
>ERZ791906.2098-NODE-2098-length-12169-cov-4.119283_pt1 | contig 12169 bp, 13 predicted proteins | sample MGYA00510146_ERZ791906 | MGnify/ENA primary metagenome ERZ791906 (study PRJEB30046, sample SAMN00792096) | human gut metagenome | study: EMG produced TPA metagenomics assembly of the A metagenome-wide association study of gut microbiota in type 2...
TACAAAAAAAGGAAAAAAATAAAAAATATAAAAGAAATACAAATTATACAGCAAAATAAAGAAAAAGAATTATTGAAACAAGGTTATAAAAAGATATGCCCACAGTTTTTTGTTAATGATAAAGAAAATAAGCTTAATATATTAGATAAAGTATACGGCTTTTCACAAATAGTAGATTGTGAGCTGATTGAAGATGGTACTTCTATCTCTCAAACAATAGGAAAGACCAAAATAAAAAATATAAAAAAATCAAAAACAAGATATCAAACAACACAATTGGAAATATGTACAGGCTTAGGGGTTAATATAACAACGAGTGATTTTAATAATCCAAGAATAATGTTTGATTGCAAATATGGAAAAAATGTTACCAAAAATAGTAAAGCTTATAAGGAAGCTTTAAATAATGCACAAAATATAATATCAACCTTAAAAATTGTTATATCACAGAATAATGAAAAGTATATTGAAACAGGTACTATAACAAAAATAGAACATAAATATATAACAGAAGAAAATGCAAGTATTCAAATTGAGAGATTGTCACAATTACATAAAGATGGAGTTTTAACAGATTATGAATTTGAAATGAAGAAAAAAGAATTATTAGATAAAATAAAATAGAAACACTTACTTAGGTAGGTGTTTTTTTATTGTACAAAAAATTCAAGAGAGGAGGAAAAAGAATGACAGTAGAAGAAATAGAAATCATAGTAACTGCAAAAGTAGAAGAAGCATTAAAAGAGTTTCAAAAAATATTGCCAACAACAAAACAAGCAATGAAACAAGCACAAGAAGCTTTTTCGAAAGTAGACACAAAGACAATGACAAATAAATTACATCAAGCAGTTAATTTTATGAAAAAGAAAATGCAGGACTTAAAAAAGAGTTCTGAAAATAACGAAATAGCAATTAAAGTAAACAATAAGGATGCACAAAAACAAATATCTCAAATACAAAAACAAATAGATAGTCTACAAGAAAAAATAAATGCTCGACAAATGAAATTAAATGTAATAAATCCACAAATTGATAAAATAGTAGATGATACTAGAAAAAATGTAACTCCAGAAGGAATAAATCCTAATAATAAGGCAATGGATACAACAGTTAATAATGCATTAAATTCAAATAAGGATTTTACATCATTAAATAGTCAAGCACAAAAGTTATATACAGAAATAGAAATGTATAATAAACAACTTGAACAAGCCAAAAACAAAATGTCACAGTTAGAACAAGAAACAAGTAAAACAGCAATTACTCAAAATAAAATGAGTAGTTTTTTTAGTGCATTTAAGCAAAAAATAGAACAAGTTAAACCTAGTATGTCTAGCATAAAAAATACATTTAGTAAAATGCCAAATATAGGACAAAATTTATCAAAAGTTACTCAAAATGTTACAAACAATATAAAAGGAATGAGTACAGGAATAAAAAATGGATTAGGACATGTTTTAAAATATGCAGGTGCGCTGGTTTCTTTGCAAAGTATTTATAGTATTTTAAGTGGTTGTGCTCAAAGTTGGCTATCTAGTCAAAATGCAGGAGCAAAGCAATTATCAGCTAATATTGATTATATGAAATATGCCATGGGTTCAGCTTTTGCACCGGTAATACAATATGTAACAGGATTAGTTTACCAATTAATGAAAGCTATACAATCTGTTGTTTATGCATTATTTAGAGTGAATATATTTGCAAAAGCAAGTGCCAATTCATATGCAAGTATGGCTGGAAGTGCTAAAAAGGCTAAAAAAGAAACAAAGAGTTTATCTAATATACATAGTGAAATAAATAATGTACAATCTAATGATAATTCAGATAGTGGAAGTGGTGGAAGTTCATCACCAAGTTTTGATTTGTCAGGAATAGAAAATCAAATGTCGCCATTGGCACAAAAACTATATGATTTCTTTAAACCACTTGTTGATAGTTGGAATAAATATGGTCCTACTTTAGTAGAACAAATAAAAACAACAGCAGGGCAGGTAACAACATTAATTTCAGCAGTATGGGGAAGTTTTGAAAAAATCATAACTAATGGAACAGTATATACATCATTAGAATTAATTTTAGCGATTATAGGAAATATAGCCGAAGCTTTTGCAAATGCTTGGAATTATAATGGTAATGGCGATGCAATAGTACAGAATTTAGCAAATGCATTTAATAATCTATTAACAGCAATAAACAATGTAGTACAAAGTGAAGGATTTCAAAATTGGTTAAATAATTGTTCAGATAAATTTAGAGTAATATCAGAAAAATTAGCTGAAATAGATTGGCAACCGTTAGTTGATGCCTTATCCAATATAGGACAAAATATAGGAACACTTGCACTAGATATATTAAGTGGGTTAGTAGATATTTTTAAGTGGTTAGTTGAAAATCCAATTGTAGCAGAAATTATATTAGGAATTGCGGTTGCTATAGGAGTATTAAGCACAGCATATAGTATATGGGCAACTGTAACAGGAGTACTGACAGCTGTTTCAACTGCATTAAACATAGCCATATTACCACTTGTTGCTATAATAGCAGGAATTGTAGCAGTTATAGCATTGGTAGTTGTTGCTATAATGAATTGGGGAGCAATTTCAGAATGGTTAGGACAAAAATTTCAAGAAGCAAAAGAAGCGATAACAAATGCTTTTCAAAATATAGGACAATGGTTTTCAGACAGATGGAATGATATATGTAATGCATTTAGCGATGTAGGCAATTGGTTTAAGGAAAAATTCAATAATGCTAAAGAAGGAGTACAAAATGCTTTTCAAAATGTCGGAAATTGGTTTGGAGATAGAAAAAGAGACATTACAAATACTTTTAGCAATATAGGCAGTTGGTTTAAAGGGAAATTTCAAGATGCTTATAATGGAATAAGAAATGTATTTAGTAATATAGGAAGTTTCTTTGGTAACATATGGAATGGAATAAAGAATACATTTTCCGCTTTAGGAACAAAAATTGGAAATGCAATATCTGGAGCTGTTAAATCAGGTATTAATGGCGTTATATCTTTAATTGAAAGAACTATAAATAGTGCGATTAGATTAATTAATGGAGGAATTAGGCTTATCAATCTAATTCCAGGAGTTTATGTTGGAAGCATAAATACATTGAGTTTACCAAGATTAGCAAAGGGTGGTGTTTTAACAGAAGCGACGACCGTAATAGCTGGTGAATATTCCGGAGCTAAAACAAATCCAGAAATTGTAACTCCACAAAATATTATGCGTGATACATTTGAGGATGTATTATCTAATTATAGTGGGAATAGCGATGATAGACCAATATATTTAACAATTAATGTAGGAAATCAAAAACTAGGGCAAATATTGTTAGATAATTTAAGAGATAAGAAAAGAAGAACAGGAAAAGACATAGAAGCTTTAGTAGGAGGGTAAAATTATGTTATGGAAATTAAATGGTAAATTAATGAAAACACCATCTACATATAAAGATAATATAGAAGATACAGACAATGATAGTTATACATCAAAAGTAACAGGAGCATTAATAGATAATCCAATTGCAATTGGAATGCTAAAGCTTGAAATGTCATGGGACTACTTATCAGAAGACGAGGCAGAAGAACTTTTGCAGGCAACATACCAGAATCCGATGATAGTCACAGTAAAATGCCCGAGTGTTCAAGGTGGTATGTTAGAAAACGCAAAATTCAGAGTAAGCAAAAGAACAAGCGAAATGCATAAAACAGGATTAGATGAAGACACTTCCAAATCAAGATGGAAAGTGTCTTTTAATTTGATGCAAAAAGAATTAACAGCACAACAAAAAGCAACAGTAAATAAAGCAAAGGGGTTGAGTTAATGTACGAAACAAGTAAAAAGTGGAAACAAAATAGATATGAAAACCCAGTTTGTGCAATGAATATCTATATAGATGATGTACTAATAAATCCAGACTATATTTTGGATTTTAAAAAAGGTGGCAATGCATTTGAAGAAGAATTTTGCTTAGGTGGTACACCAAGTCAATACATTGAAATGAAACTATATAAAGATAAAATGCCAAAAACTCTTTCAAAAATAAGAGTAGAATATGGAATATTAATAAATCACGCATTAACAGTAGCAGAAGTAAATGCAATGTTGGTAGGAACATTAAATGGAATACCTGTTAAAAGTTTAAGTAGTAATGATAGTAGCTTTGAAATGATACCTATACGGAATTTATAATGTAGATGATTACACAGACAATGATGACAATACAATAACAATAAAAGCACTAGATAATATGATTAAATTTGAATTTAATTATGATGGCAGTGAATTAATATCAAAAGGCGAAGCAACACTTTCAGAAGTAGCACAAGATATTTGTAATAAAGCAGGAGTAGAATTAGGTTCTACTTCTTTTTTAAATTCTGATAAAAAGGTATCTGTTTATGACAATACTGTAACAGCAAGAGAATACATTAGTTATATTGCAGAGAGTGCAGGTTGCTTTGCTTGTATTGATAGAGAAGGAAAATTATGTTTCAGAGAATTTGGTCAAGATGAAACAGAAATATCACTTGAAATGTTTGGAGAATATAAATGGGGTGAAGAATTTAAAATTTCAAAAGTATCTTATGAAGATGGGGTAAGAAGTTTTAAATTTGGAGATGACACAAGAAATAATCTTTGGATAAATCAAGAAAATATGTACATTGTTGACGAAGACCAAGTTCAAAAGATTTACAACAAAATAAAAGATTTGACAGTAAATACATTTGAAGGAAAAGTAATAATAGACCCTGCTATAGACATTGGAGACAAAATAGTTATAAATGGTAAAAATGTTTTTTATCAAGGTGAAATGTCATTAGAAGGAAGATTTATTGCACAAATATCAAGTAAAATCCAAATAAAACAAAAAGAAGAAACAACCGTAAAAAAAGAAAGTCAAAAGGTTGTAAACAGAAGAGTTCAAAGCAGAATAAGTCAAGCAGAAGGAAAGATTGAACAATTAGTTGAAGAAACAACTGAAAATTCTGAAAAACTAACAAAACACGAACAAGATATAAACGGAATAACACAAAGTGTAAGTGAAGTAAAAACAGAAATAAAAACAGTAGATGGTAAAGCAGATAAAGCACAATCCACAGCAAACACAGCAAAGAGTACAGCAGATAGTACAAATAAAAATTTAAGTAATAATTACTATACAAAAACAGAAACAAATTCACAAATAACACAAAAAGCAGAAAGCATAACAAGTGAAGTAAGTAAAACATATTCAACAAAAACAGAAACATCAACGGCAAAAACAGAAGCAATAAATAGTGCAAATTCTAGTACAGATAACAAGTTAAAAGGCTATACAGAAACAAGCAAATTGGGAACAGCAATAGAGCAAAACTATGAACATGTAAAAGTGGCATGGAATCAAATTTCAGACTTTATTCAAATGATGATAATAAATAAAAATGCTAGTTTAGCAATATTAGATAAAGATAAGAATGTAATGATGGCATTGGACAAAAATGGTCAACATTTTTATAAAAGTGATGGAAATACAGTGTTCGGAGAAATGGGAGTGCAAACAGTAGACAAACAGAATTATATAAGTTTTGCTGTTCCTACGGATTATGGAAAATCGGTAGAAGATGGAATGGCTTGGGGAGTAATAACATCAAGTGATGATAAATTCTGGCCAATAATGTATATAAAAAACTTTACAATGCCACCTAAAAATTCTGAAGGGTGCACGGGAGAAATGGTATTAGATGGATGTGACTTAGTATTAAATAGTGCAAATGCTGGGATAGTTGCTACAAATATAAAAATGCATGGAGACGCTATGCCAGGTTTATACATTGATGATACATCAACAGGACAACTTTTACTATCTATAATTCCTCAGATTGGCAATATCTATCCTTCTATATCTATATTAGATAAAATAAGATTTTATGTTGATTTAGCAGGAAACCATACATTAAGAATTGGAGAGGAAAATTGCAATTGTACACTTTCTGATGATGGTTTTATTGTGTGTCGTCGACTTCATGTTGAAGGGAATATAACAGCAACTGGAGAGGTAATATCTAATAGCTCAATAAAGGTAAAAAAGAATATAGAAAGATATCAATCAAGAGCACTAGATGAAATATTAAAAACAGACATTTATATGTTTAATTATAAATCAGAAGAAAAAAGCAAAAAAACAATAGGCACAATAATTGGAGATGGATATAATTGTTCAAAAGAAATAATATCAAGCAATAAAGAAGGAATAAATTTATACTCTATGGTATCAATAGCTTATAAAGCAATACAAGAGCAACAAGATGAAATAAAAAAGTTACAAGCGAAAGATAAAGAAAAAGATAATATTATCCAAAGTTTAATAAAAAGAATAGAAACTCTTGAGAAAGGAGTAAATAAATGAGTGAAACAAAAAATTTAAAGTTATTTAAACATGAAGAACCTCTTGGAACTAATAACAATAAATTTGATATAGACAAAGCACTAAATCAAAACTGGGATAAAGTAGATGAATATGTAGAAAAAGTAAATACAGAAATAAGTAACATACAAGAAAAAATCGGAGATATAGATACAATCTTAGATACTATAAATGGGGAGGTAATCTAATGGGAACAACAGCGGAAAAGCTAAAATATTTAAATGAAACAAAGGCTGAAATTAAGAATGCATTAGAAACGCCTTACAATGTAATGAGAGATTATCCAGAACTGATAAAAAAGTATATAGATAATCAGCCGACTAAAGTTGTGACAGACGGAATATGCGGAAATGCAGTAGATGTGCCGGTTAAGACGATAGAGACTAATGGAAATATCAGGCAAGAAACAACAGAAGGATATAATTTATTAAATGTTCCAGCTGAATATACTGTGCTAAGTACAGAGAACCATAAAGAAGTTCCAATTTCATTAAAGGCAAACACTAAGTATACTATTAAAATTGGGCAAATCAATACAGACAATACTGTGGTAACTAAGGTTTTATTTAGATTTAGATATAACAAAGCAGATATAAGTAATCCATATGCCTATGTTAAGCTTTCAGATTTAAAACTGGTGTATACACCAGCATCTGATGTAGATGCCGTTTGGATTTATAGTGGTAACGGTTATAATGAAAGTGCTAAGACAAACACAACATATAAAAATTTAATGATTTATGAAGGTACAGACGACAAATCTTATGAACCACACACAGGAGGAATACCATCTCCAAATCCAGATTATAAACAAGAAATAACAAGTGTAGGTGGATATGATAATTTATTTGATGAAAATAATATAATTAGTGGTAGTTATGTAAGTGATGGCAAGGGTACATTTGTCAGTGATAGTACTTCAAAGAGAACAGACTATATAGAAATACAAGCAAACTCATATTATTATATATACAGCGATAAAACAACTGGAAACTGGGGAGCTTGGTACGATAAAGATAAAAATTTCATTAGTGGAATAACATTAGGTGGTAAAGAAGAAGGCACAGTAAATTCACCAGCAAATGCAAAATATATGGCATTTACAATTTCATATCAAGGAAACCTAACAGACTATTCAAACATAAAAATAAATGAAACTGCATTAAAAATAAAACAGAGCGGAAAGAATAAGTTTAATAATTTTAAAGAGTATTCTTATTCAAATTCAAATCTAAATGCTACAAGTTTAAGCAATGGAATCAAAATAGAAAAAAAAGGTGGATTTGGATTATGGGTATTTGATAATTTAGAAAATTTAGATGAAAAAATAGTAAGAGCAAAATCTAAATTTAATAATGGTGGTAGTATTGCTATTGGTTTAGCTTCTTTAGATGGAACATCACGAACTGTAATGAAAGAAAACAATAAATCAGATACAGTTAGTTCGTTTGTAATACCAAAAATCACAGATGATAAGAAATATTTGGCTGTTTGGTTGTATGGTTCAAATAATTCAGAAATTTCTTATGAAGATTTAATAATAACAATAGATAATGAAGACATTACCTATGAACCATACCACGAACCCAAAGTAATCACAATAGATTTACAAGGAAATACTTTAGGTAAAGCAGGAGATGTAAAAGACATATTAAAAATAAATAGAAATGGCGAAGTAGAAATCAAGAAGAACGTAGGGAAAGTAACTTTTGTAGGAGATGACACATATGCTTGGAACATATCAAATTCTTCAATTACTGGTTTAAATGCCTTTTGGATACTTATTAGTAAATATAAACAATTGAATTGGAAACAAAAAGCACAGACAAAATTAAGTAATTACTTTAAATACTATAAAGAAGGATGGAAACAAGTAACCGAACCATGTATTTGTGAAAATACAGATTTAAAGCCTGATATGTGTATATTTAGTGGATTTGATAGCAATATGTCTTTGACAAAATGGAAAGAATGGTTATCTCAACATCCAACAGAAGTATATTATCAGCTAGCTACTCCACAAATAATTACATTACCTAGTATATCTCCTATAGAATTATGGCAAGGTACTAATATATTCAAACTAATAACAAACTTAGATACAGACTTTGAAGTAGAGTATGTAGTAGACAAAGATAGTGTTACAAAGGAGGGAGAGTAATGCAAGAAATAGGAAAATTGATAAACGAATATGGTGTTTCACTAGTCATAGTAATACTTTTCTTATACGATTGGCTTACAACTAGAAGAAATATGCAAAAAACAATAGAACAAAATGGTAAGTGCTTAATCGAAATACAAAATACAAATATGAATACAGCTAAATCCTTGGAACTATTACAGAAAAGTATGGATAATCAATCAGAGTTTTTGCAAGTGCATGATAGAAGATGTGAAGCTATAGAAAAAGATATTGAAAAAATAGAAATAAAAATGGAGGGATAGCAATGAATAACGAGCAAAAAAGAAAAATAATATTAATAATTTCAGCAGTAATAGTTGGAATATTAGGTGGATTGGGATTTTACAAAGCAAATGAAAACAGTTCAACTAATGAAATTGTAAATGGTGTAGTAAATGAAGTAAAAAACAATATTAGTACATACGATATGACAGAACAAGAAGTAAAAGACTTACCAACTACAGAAATACAAGTACAAACAGAAGAACAAGAAAAAGCAGTAGCAGGAGAACAAACAGTTGAGGATGAAAAATTTGAACAGCAAGGAGAAATAGCATACAATGGCACAAGTGAATATCCTAATGTTACTTTAGGAAATTATCAAGGACTTACATATTATAGTCAAATAGACAATAGATGGCGTTATAAAATGTATTCTAGTGTAGGAAATAGTTCTCAAACAATAGGAACATCAGGTTGTGGGCCAACTTGTGCAAGTATGGTAGTAACAGCAACAAAGGGAACAATAACACCACCAGAAATGTGTGATTTATTTGTAAAATATGGATACAGAAGTGCTAACAATGGAACTTATTGGAGTGCTTTTAGATTTGTAGCAGATACATTTAATATCGGGTATCAAGAAACAACAGACATTCAAAGGGCATTGCAATTATTAGAAAGTCAAAATTATGTTGTGGCTAGTTGTGGTAATGGATTATTTACTACAGGTGGTCATTTTATTTTACTAACTAAAGTTGAAAACGGAATGATAGAAATATATGATCCATACTTGTATGCTGGTAAATTTGATACAGCTACAAGAAGAGGAAAAGCAGTAGTTGAAGGTAATAAAGTTTATGTAAGTGTAGACAACTTCAAAAAATACGCTAATTACAAAGGTTTCTTTGCATATAAATATGATGGTAGTACACAAGAAAATAAACAAACAGTTACAACACAAGCATATACTAGATATGTAAACACTAAAATAGGATTAAATGTAAGAAATAAGCCAAATGGATATATTGTAGGAGGATTGTCGAATGGAACAGCAGTAACAGTATATGAAACAGCTGGCAATTGGAGTAGAATAGGAACAAATAAATGGGTTTCTAGTAATTATCTAACAAGTTATATGGCTGTAGCTTCAAATCCTGTTAAAACTATTTCTGGTGTGAAATATACAACAGGAAAATACAAAGTAAATGCTAGTGTCTTAAATGTTAGAACAGGTCCTAGTACAAAGTATAAAATAAAAGGATATAAACAATTAACGTCTAATGCAAGATATCAAAATAAAAGATTAGGAAATCAATATACTAATGGATTAAAACGTGGAGCAGTAACAACAGTTACTAAAGTTCAAAATGGATTTGGATTAATTCCAAGTGGGTGGATTTCATTAAATTATTGTACTAAATTATAATATTAAAGCTAGATTAGATTAATTTCTAGTCTAGCTCTTTTTTTGTGTAAAAATGCAGTAAAATCAAGGTATATAACTTGTTACCTTAAAAATAAAAACGGCTTAAAATCGATTGTAGTGTGACTTTTTGAAAAGGTATTGACAAGAATTAATAAAAATGATAATAATATAAAAAATAGTCATCAAAACAACTGCGTAGTCAAAATAATTGAAATTATGTAAATTATATGCTATAATATATTTTAGAAGTATAATTTTGTGCACCTGTGGAATATTATGTATAAAGGGTGTGAGACTATGAAAATAATTAGAGGTATATTTAAAGGAAGTATAAGAAAAATGAAAACATTAGAGAAAACAAGGATTTTGGAAAATACAAAAATAATAGAAAACAATATAGAACCAGAATGGGCTCAACTATGTAGTGAGTGTTATTTAGCAACTCAAAAAAATAACTGGACAAAAGCGGACAGCAGACAATTATTAAAAGAAGTGAGGAAAGAACTAAAGGAAATTGAAGCCTATTAGAGTTGTAGTTGATACTAATGTTTTTATAGATGCTATTTTTCATAACGATGAATCTTGTAAGTCAATATTCAAATACAAAAATGATAAAATGATAACGTTTTGCATGAATGAGAAAATGTATAAAGAACTGATATTTATATTTGGAAAATTACTTGAGGCAAATAAGTTAATAAAAGATATGTCTAGAATGGTTTCTTACTTTGGAGGAACATTATGGGAAATAGAAAAAATAGAACATAAAACAGAAACAAATTATTGTATTGGCGATGAAGAAGACAATAAATTTATAGATTGTTGTATAGATGGTAGAATAAACTACTTAATAACAAGTGATATGCATATAAGAGAAGTAACAAAAAGTCTAGAGAAAATAAAACAGAAACATGGATTAAACCTAAATATAATGTCGCCATATCAATTTTCAAGAGAATTGTTAAAGTTAAGATATTAGAGAACTAGCAATAGTTCTTTTTCTTTTCGACAAATTTCAACACAACAATTTAACATAAAATGTTATAATATTATAAAGGAGATGATATTATGGACAAAGCATATAAAGAATCTCTACAAATGATAAAAATATTAAATATAAAAAACGAGAAAGAGTATAACAGACTATTAAAGTATTATTTAATATTATCATCAGAAAGTTTAAAAGGAAGATTAAGAACAAGAAGATTCAAAAAAATAATAAAACTAGCAAAAGAAGTCTAAAGGGCTTCTTTTTTTTATTAAGTTTCTCATAAGAAACCAAAATCATGCTATTATTCATTTAAGGAGTGATATCATGAATTATTACGAAAAGAGTAGAGAAATATTTAAGAATAAGATCCAAGAAAACAAGGAAATAACAAAAGAGGAATGGGACAAGTATGCATATGATAATTGTTTATTCAGTTCAAATGTTTTAGAATTTCATAGCAATGTTGATACATTTGAAAAATTAAAAAGAGAACTCTCATAAAAAATATAAAACAATACATACTAAAGATGAGGTTATTATGAGAGTAGAGATTTTAGTAAAGAAAATAAGAATTGAAAAAGGATATACAATTGATAAGGTTGCACAGCTAGCAAAGATGTCAAAGGGACATTTAAGTAGAATAGAAAGAGGAGAAACAGAGCCAACAATAAGTACTTTAGCAAGACTGGCGATGGCATTAAAGGTAGATGTAAATGATTTATATAAAATACATTATTAGACAAAATAGTGTATTTTTTATTTTTGCAAAATAAAATTACACTTTCATAAAATGGTTTCTCATAAGAAACCAAATGAAAGATATTCTCCAATCAGAAGCTTCTAAAAATAAATGTAGGAGGATATGTAATGGAAGATGTAGTAGAAAATGAAGTAATGAAAGAATTAATTATAAGTAAAGAAGATTTTA
>ERZ791906.2101-NODE-2101-length-12154-cov-2.457393_pt1 | contig 12154 bp, 28 predicted proteins | sample MGYA00510146_ERZ791906 | MGnify/ENA primary metagenome ERZ791906 (study PRJEB30046, sample SAMN00792096) | human gut metagenome | study: EMG produced TPA metagenomics assembly of the A metagenome-wide association study of gut microbiota in type 2...
GCCTGTCCTCTGTGCTCCTGTCGTTCTGAGATTGCCCTGATCATCTTTCTCAATCTTTTCATAGATTTCAGGTATAATGCTCTCGACTGGTTCATATGGAATAATTTCACCAGCTCCGTTTCTGCTATATGGCTGTTCATAATACAATTTTTCAAAAATCTCTAAATGTTTGTGATACCATACATCCATTTCCTGCGCCAATCTGAGAATATCGTTTCTGAGGTATGGGGCAAAAGGTGCTGATCGCATAACCGTCTTCCCATAGTAATTACAGCCATGATCTGTAAGTGCTTCTTCTCTCTGACCACCTTCAGATGCCATCATACCTAGAAAAGGATAGCTTTCATGTTCTTTTGCCCAATCATCACAGGGCTTTTCTTTAAGCCAATAACAGCAGTCATTTGATACCTTAAAGTTAGGCTTCTGATAATACACACCCTCATTCTCATTTTCATAACCGCCAAATATCTTTAACCATTTCTGTGGTAATTTCATCCGACTGTTTTTCTGAAAATGCCCCAGTTCTCCGCATTCGCCTGTGATAATAGCATGTCGCACAGTCTTATTCTTTTCCGTAGGATTCTGCAAAAGTGCTATTTTCCCGGCTATTCTTTTACTGATCACAGGGAAACCAACCTCATTAAGCACCTGCACCTTAGTCTTGTACGACTTTAATATTGTAATACCCAGTGCCTTATGTACTCTCTGTATGCTTTTATCTTCCAGTGCTGACACAGAGATTGCAGGAATATCTATCCCTATCGATTTCAGAAAGACATATAATGTGATGCTATCAAGACCGCCTACACTTACATGTGCCTGTTTTCCTCTCAGATCCATCTGTGTCATAAATTCTCTTGCCCGGAGCTCTGATCGCTTCTTTTTTAACTCATATGGTTGTTTCTGCATTGCCACCATTCTTGCTCTGGCATCACTTTTTTGTTTCTTCCATTGCTCAAGTCCTTCATCCGGTGCGGGAAGTTCCTCTTCATCTTCTAAAAGATCAAAAATATTCTGCATTACTCAGTCCCTCCCATAAGTTCAGTCAATTCTTTAACTCTTGGTTCATATGGTTTAGGTAACTTCATCCATGCAGTCACCTTATCTGTAATCTCTGAATAGGAATAATCTTCAAAGTAATCACACACTTCATACCAACCTTGTTGAATCCACCATGAATCTTGTTCTTCACAATATTCCCAATCATCAGGAATGCCATCATACATATTCCATCCCATGTCTTCTACTGTACAATGACGATAAGGAATATAAATTGCTTTAACAACTCTTCTATAAACAATCCCTAAATATCCAGTTTTTTCTACTGTCACAAGGACTTCATCAGAGCATTTTTTATTTTCGCATTTCGGCAGTGTATTTCTATTCCATTGAGCCATTTTCATCACTCCAATCCAATAACTGCCCACACTTCCAACAATGCCCTCTTTTAATTACATTGACTGCATAATCTGTTGTGGCATGGCACTCTGGGCACTCCACATTCGCATTATCATTATCATCTACAGGCGATATATGATATGCCCTCTTCGGTATCTGCCTTTTCAAAGCCCATTTGCATCTTCTAATAAGGGATTTCATTACTACACAATCTGGAAATCCATTATCATCATTTGCAAAACCTTTCTCTGCGCCATTGATGCTGATAGCGTTTAGCATAATGTCGCACCTTTCAATAGCTTCTGTTATTGACATTTCATTTTTGTTATCTTCCATACCTTCACACTCCTTCCGGCTTATCACACCGCTCAAACTCGATTACCCATACCCACCATCAATCTTTTCTATGCTTTTTCCCATGACATTTATAGCATAACCATATAACATCTAAAGGCCTTGAATAGTCATCATGATGTGCAGTCAATCTTACTTTTCTACCGCATTCCTCACAAAATTCTGGTTTTACAACATCACCACGTTTTACAGCATTATTTAATTTTCTCCTTGCTACATACTTTTCATCTTTTTCTCTTTCACGATTACGGTCACGCTCTCTGAATTTTTCAATATCCGCTTTCCTCGCACGTTCCATATACCTTTGATTATTTTCTCTTGCAGTATCCTTATTTCTCGTTCTTATGCTTTCTTTGCAATGGCATTTCTTACATTCTGGCGTAATTCCAAGAATCGTCCGCTTATTCTTATAAAATTCCTCATACGGCTTAAACTCTTTACATATTCCGCATTGATATAATGTAATACCGTCTTTTACAATAGTTTTTCTTCTCCTTGCGTTATTGACGATTCCTTTATGAGAATCACTCATTTTCTTTTTACTTTCTTCTGAATGTGGCGTATCATGCATTTTGTATTTCCTCCGGCTTATCAATTTTCACAAATTCTATCACGAAAACGTAAGGATTTGCATTCCAACCATAGCGGTCAAGGTCGGATTTCTTGATGGTGCTATTCCATAATTCCCTGCCAAACAGCTCTCCCATAGTCATATCGCAATATTTAATGTGGCTCGTACACGGACCATCTAAATCACAAGTATGTCCATCTGCTGATACTCTGGTTAAGCATGGCGGCGTAAATCTAAAACCTTCATTCCACACTCCATCTTCGTCAATCTCCTGCAACCTCTCCACCCTCACATCCGTAACATCAAGCCAGATACGTGCAGCTTCTTTTGGCATGTGGATTGAAGGATGCCAATTACCACGCCATCCTTCTGGTCGCAAATCCCTGTCCGCTTTGTAATAATAAACAGAGTGACCGCGCATATGACCGGCTTCATTAACTGGAAGCGCACACCATGTTTCCCGGACATACAGGATATCACCCGGCTGATATGGCTGTGTTCTGATACAAGGTTCATTCCTGCCGTTGTACAGCATCGATCCGTCTTTGATATAGCCAGTCCATTTAGGATTCTCTCCCGAAAGGAATTTTACCAACCGCCTTGTACAACTCTTTCTCCCGTCCAGAATTGCCCGAACCATTTCGGTATTAAATAAAATCGGTAACACCCTACTCATCTTCTGGCTCCTCCTCATAGCAGCTATACACAATCGGATTGCCAGTATCACATTCACAGTTGTTCCAGTCAATATCTTCCAATGCTCTGTCTTTTGCAATCTGTTCTGCTTCTTCCCGTGTATCAGCTTCGATGTCATCATAATCAATCGAAAGTTGCAAACCCACGCTTGCATTCCACTTAGCCATTCACTCCACCACCTTTCACGATTTTAATTGCGTCTGCAAGCTCCACTACTGGCATTGTTCCAAGTCTTTCTGCTCCATCTGCATTACTGTATGCTTCCAGTTTTTCCACAACCTTATCTACATCATAGGCGGTTGGCTGTGTGTCAACTAATTTCATTAGTTCATCATGCCGACAACTTCCGTTACATTTCGAGCAGTCTTCACAGCATTGGTCAACAAGACTTTCTGTAAATTCAGCTGCATCAATCAATCTTCTCATCATTCGACCTCCTGTTCCATAATTCTATTGCTCTATTTTTTGAAGTGTAACGCCCTGTTGTGGAAAAGCAGCATCTGCACCTAACCATATATATTTCCAGTTCGCCGTTCCATACTTGTTCAAGCACTTCTGCAAATTGTCCGCAAAACGGGCATGGTTTTAATTTCTCAATCATTCTTCATCACTCCAATCCAACCGCTGACCGCATTCTTTACAAAAAGATCCACTATGTACAACGTGCTTACAGTTAGGACACCAAAATGCACCTCTAAGAAATTTTGCATTATCTATAACATCAATGTATTTTTCATAGTCAATAGGCGTTGGTTTCTTTGGTATCTGTTTTTCAAGTGCCTGTATTGCCGTTTTCACAGCTTCTTTATGATCGCCATATGTGCCTTGTGCATAATTCAGATTGCAATTATCGCAATCATGGTCACATATTTTCTTGTAATATACTGATTTTACAGTTTCGTTGCATTTCAGATATGCTTCAAGTGCTTCTTTAGCTCTACTCTCTACCGATTCCATCTATTACCTCCTAACATCTATGTTATCGCCATCTGATACCGTAGCAGCTTCATACGCTGCATAGATCTGCATCCAGTCTTCCAAGGTCATTGTGACCAGTATGTCAGCGCGATTCTTTTTGTGAAAAACAGCCGGCAATTCACTATTACCATCAGAATCACGCTTTGCCTGTGCCATCCAATCATAAAGCCGCATTGTTTCCTGATGCTTGGCTTCTACATGGATTCCAGGAAGACCGACCACATCTGACGCATCTCCGGTGTTTCCACAATACTGCGCGGTACGTCTCGCATCTGCATATCCCATTTTGCGAAACAAGTCAGCCAGCTCCCGCTCAAACCTTGCGCCCTTTTGCTTTGCATTTATTTTTCCCATTCTGCACCTCAATTTCCAAGCAACTGCTTTTCCAGCGCATCGTAATCGTATTTACGCTGCCCCTGGAAGTCTGTAAAACTGTTTTTCTTATGCTCCTTTTTCTGCTCGCATGGAACATAATTTGCGTCAAGATAGTCAATGTATCCGCTGTTAAAAAATGTGCTACCGTTCTGCGGCTTCCTCCACGTCTCATTATCTAAGTCCGCCTTGTATCGGTCGATAGCCCTTTGAAATTCATCAAAGCCGATATCAAGTAAATGCATCTTATTAGCCTTTGAGACTTTAGCCTTTCCACGTTTCAGCGGATACAGCGACCACAATCGCTCAAACAGTGCATCTGCATCAGCAGATTTGCACAATGTTTTTTTATTATTATCATTAACAGATACAGGTACAGGTACATTATCAGGGTTTTTTTGCTTTTCGTTGCTTTCATTTGCTTTCGTTTGCTTTTCAGAAAAAGCATTTGCTTTTTTTGCTTTTTTTTGCTTTTCGTTGCTTTCGTTTGCTTTCGGTCTGCCGCCCTGTTTTCCGGCATCACTCCGCTTTTTTATCTTGTCTGCATAAGCGGCTCCATCACGATCAAGCCGTGATCTGATAAAAGAAAATGCCATTTGTGTTGTGCCATCCATTACCGGCGGATCATAGCCTGCGACATATGTAAGGATGGCCGTAAAAAGCAAACCTCTCTGCTCCATCGTGAGCAAAGCTATATGCTCCAGATACTCGGTATAGAGCACAAAGCTGCATTTACTATCCACTATGCACCGCCCCTTCATGTACTCTTAAAAACTCCAGTACCGGATTCAAATTATCAAGGATCGTCCGCGCTCTCGCCCTTTCTCTGACATGATACATACGGACATATTCATAATCCTTTTCAGTCGGTCTGAAATAGCCATTTCCATCATCTGTAGACAGGATCACGTGCGTCTCTCGCTCTTTTTGGATAGCAAGCCTTACCTTACGATCCGTCATATGAGTGAGTGATGATAGATAGCTTCTGCTAACTGCATTCTCATGACCATAAGGAATGATATCCAATATCTCCATGATCACTCCTTTCCGGCTGCACACTGGCAGCCTTCTGTGTGATATAAAATGCATGAACGGTTTCTTTTTGCTCCCAACATAAGTGTCGGGAACAAGGTGTTACAACCCTTTATAAATATGATTTTCCAAATATCTTTATAAAATCTTCTCTTGATCCATATGTTTCTTCCCATGCCATCTGACCAGCTCTTTTATATCTGAGATCTACATCCCGGTTCTGATGAGGACCATTGATACCTTCATGATGTTCATAACATAAGGGAAGGATCATATTATATTTGATTGACATCTGACGATTGCGACCAAAGAAGATCTCATGCTTGTGTGGTCTTGGTCTGCCACAGATCATGCAGTAGCTCAGACTATTTACTACAATGCTTTTTCTCTTATCTGCCATGATTGCTTCATCCTTTCCAGTTCATCAGGTGTCATAGTCTCGATACCATGCTCTTTTGCTTCTGCCACTGTTCCATCAATAAGGTAGGACATTTCTTTTGTGTCATATGTATGACTGCCACGGTAGATCTTATAGAAATTGACCTCTTTCCCGTTCTCTTCTTTCATACCTATCCATCTTGCGTGAACAGCTTCCTGCTCTTCCATGTACTCAATCGGGGCATTTGTCTTATAGACAAGCTCTGATTGATCATCAAGACGTTCCGGCTGACCATACTGACATATCATTAAATTCTTTGCTTTTGCCTTTGATATAGTCATTACATCAGCTATCTTTCCTACAAGTACATGGAAGTAAGCATTGGCATCCAGACTTCTCTTTTCCGTCCATTTAACAGCCTTGATCCGCAATTTGGGTAAATCCTTAAGGCGGTCATATTCTGCCTTTATTTGCGCCGCACAGCTTGTACGAAAAGAGATTGTAAGCTCTCCTGTCTCCCAATCAGTTGACAGTCCGGCAATCTTACCACTAATTTCCATCTGCACCACCATAATCATCTACAAGATCACCATATTTCTGCCGCAAAGCATTCAACATGAATCCTGCATCCTTTTCCGTTAGTGTTTTCCACGTTTTTCCGTTCTGCTCAACCCATGCATCCATATTAAGTCCCAGTTTTTTACCAAGATCTTTCAATGTTTTTGTTTGTGCATCCGATGCTTTTTTAGACTGCTCCGGTACTACATTGGAAAATGGCTTCATTTCCTCTTTCAACCACAGGTCAAAACCAAGACCGGTATGTATGGCCACGCACTTAACAAATGATCTGCACATACTGTTCCACACCCTTTGCTGTGACATGGAATTGTCTTTGACCGGATTTGATCCGTTCATAACAGGGGACTGCATTTCGTATACCTGATCATCAATAAAAACTCTGATACGAGTTTCATAGCATCGATTCTCATTGCCCTTGCTATCTTTAAAAGTCACGTCCGCCATCCTGAGGCTTGTTCCTGTTTTTTCATCCGGAATAGGAAGCCAATATACTTTCTCTGCTCCGTATTCATGTAACAGGTCCACACATTTTGCCCAGTTCAGATAGAGTGCACCGTCTCTTTCCTCACAAAACGGTTTCACATCGACTTTCCGTAATTCTTCATATGATTTAAGCATCTTAACCTCCTGTGCTTATCCGCATATTTGAGATGCAGTTATCGCAATACCAGTTGCCGCCGATATATACTGCCGTATCCTGCACTATATGATCACCGCATTCCTCACAGATTGGATAACCGCTTTTTTCTTCTTCCAGCTCCTGGTAGTAATTCTCCGCATCAGCAACCGGATCATCTGTCCACGACATCACTCTTTTTCCTCATTCGGCATACCTAAGAGGCTACGAAGATTGACTCTGTTATAATATGTCTCATTCTCGACATAATCCTGTACCAGACCTAATCTAATCTTTGCTTCCACTAACTTCTCATATTCTTCTTTTGTGATTGTTACTGCGCTTGTTTCCATATATCCTCCTTAAATTCCATCTGCCCCCACGGGTCCATCCGAAGGGCTTTGCTTATTTGTTCGTCTCTCTGCTGCTTCTGATCCTGACAATCACATTTTTCTCCCGGATCCAGTGCAGCTCCACAATAGTTACAAGTTCTAAAAAACATTGGCTTTTTCCTCATAGCATGCTATAATGCATACAAAGATTTTTTTTTGTGTGGGCGATCTTGGCGGCTTCCTTGATCGTCCATTTTTCATTTGCAGTCCATTTCATGGATCCAGCACGAAATACCAAAGACTACAGCAGCAATGATTGCTACTATCATCGGTACTTCGGATTGCTCGTCCAGCGCTCCGGCTATGGTAAGATAGGATGCAATGATTACCACCATTTCCACGGCATTTCGTATCTTCTTAAAGATCAGCTTCTTTCTTCTCATGCCGTTATACCCAGGAACGTATTCAGCTTGTCCCGAAAAACATAATAGGTATAATTCTGCTGTCCGGCTCTCGGCTTTACCACAGCACCCAGATCCCAGTTACCTGCTTTCATCTGTCGTCTTAAAAATTCCGCTGCACAGCCAATCTCTGCTGCTGCATCTTCCACAGACACTCTCTTTTTTTCTGCCATACATTCTCTCCTTTCTTTCCATGCCCTCCACGCGATGCACAGCCGGGGGACAGCCGTGCATCTTAAGATGTTGTGAAGGGGAATCTGCGGTGCTTGTACACCGCGTGCAAGGCATGGAACATATTATTTTGTTGTGCTATAATTGATTTACAAGATGTCAAATACATCTGAGTACCATGAAAGGGGGACTGCTATGAACAGACATCCTGTATCATCCAGCAGAATTGCTAATGTAGGATGGGAGAATGATATTATGGAAGTGCAATTCCATAACGGAGCAATCTACCAGTATTACAATGTTTCACAGGCTGAATACACTGCTTTTCTAAATTCTCCATCTTTAGGTTCTGCTTTATCACGACTTGATAAGATTCATCGTTATAGTCGTGTGTTGTAATGTATTGGGCGGTTGATTTTCATGAATCAGCCGTCTTTTGAATTGGAATCCTTGCTGCTATCTCTGTTACCTCAATTCCTTCATCAGAAATCTTTACGAATGTATACGGATTTCCATTTTCTCTGAGCCAGTTCACTATTGGATTACACAGATCTTCCAATTCCGACAATGGTAACAATTCTCTTGCCATCCTTTTTCCTCACTTCCTTTCTTTTGGATACTTGTTTTTATGTACTCTTTTGGGCTTATAGGTTCTCAAATGCTTTCTCTTACTTTTGGTCTTTCCAGTGAAATGTGAGAAATTTGGAGCAATTCTATGACCCATCTTATTTCACTCCTTCCGGCATCATTTCAGATATAAGCGATATACTGCAAAAACTGTAAATGCCACACAAATTACTATTACATAGATTGCGTAGCCAACAAGAATATCCGGCTTTATCTTATTCATAATGAATATGCATATCAGAGACACAATCCATACAATGGCTATGATCATGTTTTTCATCTCCCTTCTATATTTCTGTTTTGAATAGATAATCCATTGTATTTTCCAATGCTCTTTTCTATAATTAAATTACAGGTGCGGCAACACCGAGTTTATAGGAAAGGAGAAACTGCTATGATATGTCCTTTTTTATCTACTGCTGAGCCGATCAAAGATTCAAAAAGCTACAAACCATGTATTGCATCATGTGCCTTGTATGTTGACGGCTCTTGCGCTTTTGCGGTATTGGCTAAGTCACACAAATCTGCCAATAAACAAACAGCGTCATCGGAAAAAGGTACTGCAGTGTAATTCCTGCACTAAGGCAATCATCTTAAGAGTTCTTCTGCTTAACTTGGTTGCCTTTTTCTTTTCTCTTTTGACACGCTCAATCGTCATATCCAACACCAGATCATATAATGACTGCATTGATTTATTGATTTCCATTTACTCATCTCCCTTCCTTAAGAAAAATCATAGGAACTTTCATTTTCTTTTTTGCCATCCTTCATGCGATAGCTTGCCAGATGCACCGTTGTATCAATATCCATTCTGATTCGATACCCATCTACGGCATCACAGGATATCGCAAACGCTTTGCAATCTTCTCCGAATGGCTTTCCGTTTACCTTGAATATCCGCTTTTCTACATCGACCTCGATTGTTTTCAACTCCTGCGGCACAATAAACTGTGGCTCTTCCATATCGCTTATGTTGTCAAGTAAATAGTACATATCTGTACTTAGTGCAGTTGAAAAAGCCATTATTTTACTTAGCGGCAGATCGACTTTTCCTGCTTCAATTTTGGCAATGGCAGTTTTGTCTTTATATCCCACCATTTCTGCAAGTTTGGTTTGCGAATAGCCCTTTTTTATGCGGAGCATCTTAATTCGACGCCCTGTTATTTCTTGTGCTGTCATATTCATTTTTCTCTCTTTATTCATCTCCCTTCCTGTACAGTTCGGTCACGGATACTCCCAGTGCTAATGCAATATCTGGAATATATTCAGCCATAATAACTTTCCTTTCGTTTAACATTGAGCTAAACGCATTAGGTGTAAATCCAGCTTTTTCAGCAACAACACATTGTTTTAAACCCTTTAACTGTATAATTCGTCTTATATTATTGATTATCATCTGATTATTACTCACTTGGTGTTTCCTCTCCTTTCTTCAAGTTTCTTGGTGTTGTGATTATATTACTATTTGTTTCTTGGTTTGTCAACACTTTTTTAACAAGATTTTTGGTGTTTTATATTGACGTTGCAAGATAAAAATAGTAATATTCAAATATAGATATAGGAGGTGCTTATGGGACTTTCAAACAGATTAAAAGAACGCAGAGAACAATTAAAGCTCACTCAAAGTGAAGTTGCTTCTTTATTAGGAATAACACCAGGTGCAGTCGGAAATTATGAAAATGGTGTCAGTACACCAAAAGCAGATATTCTTTTTAAAGTTTTTGATGCTTTAAAATGTGATGCCAACTACTTATTTCAAGATGAAATGAATGAACGTTCTCAAGAGGATTCTGCAACCCCTTTAGAAATGGAAAACATAATAAAAAAATACCGCGCTCTTGACGAGCACGGCAAAGAAATGGTGGACTTCACACTTACTAAGGAATGGGAGCGTTCTACTGCTGAAGCTAAAAACAATACAATTATTTCATTATCAGCTCCCGTTTCTAAAGAAGATCTCAATGCTGCACATGGGATGTCTGATGCTTCTCCAGAGGATCAGAAACATGATAATGACATTATGGATAGCGAAGACTTTTAGTCCTCTTTATAGGACATTATTTTAGTACAATTACGATGAGGTGATCTTATTGACTACATATACAGATTTACTTATGGAAGCTGATAACAGCCGCCTAATCACAAAAGAGAAACCGCTTCGTGCAAATTATGGACGAATCAAAGGAAACAGAATAGCTATCAAAAAAGACATGATTGAAACTGAAAAGAAATGTGTACTTGCCGAGGAAATAGGTCACTACCATACTACTGTTGGCGATATTCTCAATCAGAATTATACAGAGAATCGAAAACAGGAACGGCGTGCACGGATCTGGGCATAACAGGCTGATTGCTTTATCTGATCTGGTAAAAGCCTACCAGAATGGATGTCAGAGCCAATTTGAGATTGCAGAATACTTAGAAGTCACAGAGGAATTCCTGATAGACTGCATCTCCTACTTCCATGAAAAATATGGAGCATATGTCCAGCACAAAAACTACTTGATATATTTTGAGCCGCTTGGCGTGCTTGAATTATATAAATAATCTAAAGAAATGAGAGGGAATAATATGAAATGTGAAAAATGTGGTTATGAGTTTGAATCTGGTAAATTCTGTCCGGAGTGTGGTGCTCCTGTTACTCTTACACCGGAAATGAATACATACAGTCCACAACCGAAAATTGAATCAAAAAAGAAAGAAAAGAAAAAAGACTCTGCATTGAGTACATGGGCGTGTATTTTATCTATCTTTGGTTGCACATCCTTAATAGGATTGGTACTTGCTATTATCGATTTATCCAAAAAGGATACCGAACACAAGCATACAGGCTCCAAATTTGCTATTTTTATGTGTATCTTATATCTTATTGTCGGTTTCAATATAAATTCAAAAAAATCGAATACACCTGCACCTGATACAGTTCAAACTGCAGAAGCTAATCAGTCAGCTGACAATACAGATACTTCAGCAGACGCAACAGATACTGTAGCAGAAGAATCCACAACAGAAATTACTATACCAGAAGAGGTAATATACTCTGATCATGATGTTGTAATCACTGTGACAGGCTATACACAGTCCGCTTTGGGTGATCAGGTCAATTTCTATATAGAAAATAATTCTTCCAAAAACTATAGCATAAACGCTCATTCTTATGCTGTAAATGGCATTATGACAGGAAACAATATATATGCTATGGATTGTGATGTTGCCGCTGGTAAAAAGGCAAATACCTCTTTCGATATTCCGGCAGACTTTAAAGAACAAATTACAGATGTAAAATATATTACCGTTCTATTCTGGGCATATGATGAAGATACGCTTATGAAAGATTTTGAGACAGAACCAATTCAGATCAATACAAATCTCTATGATGGTACCAAGGATACATATAGCGGAGATACTAAGTATTCTTCCAATGGAATCCAAGTTGATCTTTTGGATGCATCTGATGACTGTTACACATATGTTTTAACCAATAATACTGGTGCATATTTTGATTTTGATGTTGAAAATACCTCGATCAATGATTACACTGTTTCATCAGTCGACTACGATTTATACAATGTACAAATTTTAGATGAT
>ERZ791906.2102-NODE-2102-length-12151-cov-2.986028_pt1 | contig 12151 bp, 3 predicted proteins | sample MGYA00510146_ERZ791906 | MGnify/ENA primary metagenome ERZ791906 (study PRJEB30046, sample SAMN00792096) | human gut metagenome | study: EMG produced TPA metagenomics assembly of the A metagenome-wide association study of gut microbiota in type 2...
CCTGCCGGCGGGAACATTTGCATATGGGGCGGAAAATAACACCCTGCTTGCATTTGCAGGCGCAGAAGGCGGTGGAAGATTTGCAACCGGCGGACGCGGATATGATGTGTATGTCGTTACAACACTGGAGGATTACGGAAAAGGTGAAACACCGGTAGAAGGGTCTTTGCGTTATGGCATCGAAGAATTTGCCAAAGATAAAGGCGGAACGATGATTGTATTTAATGTGGGTGGTACGATAGAATTAAAGCAGACACTGACCTTTAAAGAAAGAAAAAATATTACCGTAGCAGGACAGACAGCACCGGGGGATGGTATTACCCTGTCCGGCTGGGATACAAATATCAGCAATTCTGAAAATCTGATTATCCGTTATATGCGTTTCCGTCCGGGTGCGGCAAATGTACATACCGGCGGAGATTCCATGGATGCACTCTGGGGAAGGGATAATAAGACTTTTATGATCGACCACTGTTCGTTTAGCTGGAATACCGATGAAACAGTTTCAACTTACCGCGGACAGGACGGAACAGTACAGTGGTGTATCGTATCGGAAAGTCTGACTGTTTCAGGACATTCCAAAGGCCGTCACGGATATGGCGGTATTTTTGGTGGCGACAATGTATTGTTTCAGAATAACCTGATTGCGAATCATACATCGAGAAATCCAAGAATCGGCGGCGGATGCATGGGCGATCCGACAAAGGATGGAGGCAGTACGGCAACACTGCAGTTAAGCAATAATGTTCTTTATAACTGGGGATATAACACCTGCTATGGTGGTGGTTATGCGTATACCAATTTTATCAACAATTTCTTAAAACCGGGACAGGGAACGAGAGAACAGGTTCGGTATCAGGTCATTGATATGGGTGAAGCCACAAAACCGGGCGGATTTTATGTAAACGGCAACTACATGGACGGCAATGCTGAAATTACCGCTGACAATGCAAAAGGTTCAAAAATGTCAGGCGTGACAGAAGGAGCCAATAAAACTGTAGTTTCAGAAACACCGTATACGGCAGAAGGATTTGACAGTGCCACCGTGACAAGTGCTACGGACTGTTATGAACCGGTGCTTGCGCAGGCGGGTGCAACCTATCCGTACCGTGATGCCATTGATGCGAGAGTTGTAGCCGAAACGCGGACAGATTCGGGAAGATATGTGAATACAGAAGATGAGGTCGGCGGCTATCCGGCAAAAGAATCTGTACGGGCTGCTTCATTTGATACAGATATGGACGGAATTCCGGATACATGGGAAACGGCACATGGCTTAAATCCGAATGATGCAAGTGATTCCAAGAAAATCAATTCGGCAACCGGATATGCCTACGTAGAAGAATATTTTAACGGACTTGTTGAAAATGTAGAGCAGTCCGGTTATACGGCACCAAATCCGGATATTACCCTTGATTTACAGGATAATGCACAGTATGATGAAGGACAGACAGTAACAGTGACAGCTGATGTAAAGGCAAACAATGGGGGAAGCATTGCAAAGGTAGAATTTTACAATGGTATACAGCTTGTCGGAACAGCAGATACCGCACCATTTACCTTTGATTATACGGGGTTGACAGACGGCACGTACAATATCACCGCTAGAGCCTATGATAATGATGGCAATCAGACCCAGTCATCTGTATCGAAGCTGCATATTAACAGCACAGCTGGCACAGGCGAGTGGACAAGCACTGATATTGGCAATCCGGGTGTAGCGGGAAATGCAAGTTTGGAAAATGGTGTGATGACAGTGAAAGGTGCCGGAAAATTAGGCGCATCAGAAGGCTGCGTATCCGGCAGTACCTATGCAGATGCCACAACCGATGATTTTCAGTATACGTATCAGCTTGTCAAAGGTGATGCAGAAATTATTACAAAACTGGATTCAGCAACAACCGTTGACAACCATGTATTTACCGGTGTGATGTTCCGTGAAAGCTTAGAGAGCGGTTCAAAGACGGCGGCACTCGGTATGTCAATGGTTAAAATCAGCAATGAAACCACATGGTCAGCCTATCTTGCAAGCAGACTTGAAACAAACGGTAAAATTTCGGATATTTCTGAAACGATTGATTCGCCTGCAAGTGCAGAAAAAGCGGGAATACCACTGGTAAGGGATTTGCATTTTAAGAGCGGTGCAGACTTTAACGGAACATGGTTTAAGTTGATAAGACGCGGCGATACCTTTACAGGATATGCATCTGATGACGGTGTAACGTGGACAAAGGTCGGTTCAAAGACTATTGAAATGGCACAAGACATTTATGTGGGATTTGCCGTAGATGCGAATAAAGCGGCAAACAGCCTTGAAAATTTAAGCACGGCAAAGTTTTCAAATATTGCGATTCATGAAGAATTTACAGATGTTGACTATAACCTTGAACACATTACAACAAGCGGTGCGGATTATGCGGCAGTCGGTACAGATTTTACAACGCAGCTTACGGCAGACAGCGGATATCATCTTCCGGATGCAATTGAAATTAAAGCAGGAGAAAATGTTCTTGCAAAGCAGGATTATACCTATGATGCCAAAACCGGAGATATTGTTGTAAAGGCAGACAGGCTGACATCCGGTGTAAAGCTTACAATTTCAGCACAGGCAGAAGAAGATGTTAAAATTGATTATACATTGCAGACCTACGGCGATACGGAAGATGTAACCGTGACACAGGATGCAGGCAGTATGACAATCAGCCAGACCGCAGAATCTGCAAGTATGGTTGGAAATAAGGGAACGGCAGGAAAAAATGTTTCCTACATTTTATTCCCACAGTCGAAAGAAGCGGCAAAAATGACGTTGAAATTAAAGGTCAATTCATTTAGCAATGGAAAATATTCCGGCGTGTATGCCGGTGCTTTCCAGCCGGACGGAGATTACCTTTATAATTCAATCGGATTCAGAGGTACAGGTGATGTAAATGCCGTATCACCGTACTGGCTGAAAGCTTCCGGCAAGGCTGGAAACGGAAGTCCGAAGCAGGCATGGACAGAAGGGGCTGTTTATACGGTAAGCATTGAAAAGAAAGCAGACAATACCTATTATGCCACATTTCAGGAGGAAGGCAGTGAAACTGTCAATGAAAAGACTTTTAAGGCTTCGGATTCTGCGCTGACACCGGATATTATGGCACAGTTCGGACTGGCAGTTTACAGTGCGGACGTCACAGTGACGGATATGGTGCTTTCCGATATGTCAGGAAATGTACTGTATGACCAGAATAGGGATAATTCAGGTCAGGAGGAAAGCGGATATAAGCCGCAGGTATCCGGTTCAGATTTGCTAACTGTTACCGGGGCGGGTTCTGTAATGAAAGCAGAACAGTCTGCAGAAAGCGGATATATTACACAGAGTACAGGTGATGCAGGAGTCAATACAAGTTACATTTTACTGCCGGAAAATGATGCATTTGCATCTATGTCCATGACTCTTAAAATTAAGGATTATTCGATTACGGGTCAGAATGCAAAAAGGACGGGTGTTTTTGTCGGTGCATTCCAGACTTCGGGTAAATATGCGTTTGCTTCATTGGGATTCAGGGGCTATGATTCATCGGTTGGAACCGATGCACTTTCGGGCTATTGGATGAAAGGCACTGGAAAAGCCGGAAACGGTTCACCAAAGTATGAGGTGGCAGCAGATAATAAATATAACGTAACCTTTACAAGAACCGAAAACGGCTATCTTGCCGAATTTGAAAGTCTTGGTAAGCCGCTGCTTGTCGATGCTAACGGCAATAAGACGTATTCAGATAAAAAGGAATTCAAGTGGAAGGATATGACACTGACAGCAGAAGATGCCGTATCATACGGACTGGCACTGGTTGGCTCCGATGTGGAAATTACCAACTGGGTGGCAAAGGATGCTGAGGGCAACATTTTATATAATCAGAAGGATTATTATAAAGATGCCGGAACAGCACCGGCTGTTACAGGAGTAAATACACCGGTAATTTCAGAGGACCGTTCTTCCATTACGGTATCATGGAGCGGCGAGGGTGCGCAGTTAGACGGAAAGTACCGCGTAGAGGTATCACAGGATAACGGCGTAACTTATAAGGAGCTGGATACCACCGCTGAAACTTCTTACAGCTATGTACCGGAAAATTCAGGTGACTATCAGTTCAGAATTACAGGTGTCTGCGGCGGACAGGAAAGCAATTCTATGGAAACTTCGTCTGTACATTTTGTACTGCCGATGACAGCACCGTCTATTAGTGCAGAATCCGGAAATGCAGCAAATACGGTTACATGGTCTGCTGTGCCGGAAGCTGTCAGCTACAGAATTTACCGTTCAACACAGCGTGCAGAAGGCTATACAGAGATTGGAACATCAGAAAGCACGACATTTACGGATACCACTGCGGAAAATGAAGTCCCGTATTTTTATACGGTAGCGGCAGTCGGACGGGATAACGAAAGTAACCCGTCAGCGCCGGTATCCATTATGGCAACGGCAGGGCACACAGGCGAATACATGTTCGGTTCACAGGCGGCACAGATGACGGTGCTTGAAAAGTCTAATGATACGGTAACGGGAAATGAAGCTGCTTTAAAGTTTGCCTATGATGAAGCCGGAAGAGTATCGGTGTATGCAGGAGATCGGCTGCTGTCTGAAAAAGAAACGGCAGCAGGAGAAGCGGTGGATATAACGATTCCGTTACAGGACGGAAGAAATGCAGTAAAAGTTGTCTTTGAAAATACACAGGGCATAAAGACATACCGTAATTTTAACTTTGTTAAACTTTCATCATACGATATGGTTGTAGATGCTTCCGGTATCAGAACGCTTGACAGTGAGTCTGTACCGGTGTATACAACAGTGGCGGAAGCACTGGCAGCAGTGCCGGCAGACAATCAGGAACAGAAAGTTATTTTTGTAAAGAACGGTACGTATTACGAAAAATTAAGCATTACATCGCCGTATATCACTTTAATTGGCGAGGATAGCGAAAAGACCGTGCTGTGTTATGATGCGGCTTCGGGAAAAACAGACCCGGTAACGGGGGCAGCATACGGAACCTCAGGAAGTGCATCGGTTTCGATTGAAGCAGCGGCACACCATACATACATGGAAAATCTGACGGTTGCGAATACCTTTGATTATCCGAATGAAACGATTGAAGGCAAGCAGGCAGTTGCAATGCTTACAAGAGCAGATCAGCTTATTTTTAATAATGTACGGCTGACCGGATGGCAGGATACCTTACAGGCAGACGGCGGCGGACGCCAGTATTTTAAGAATTGTTATATTGAAGGAAATGTAGACTGGATTTTCGGCAGTGCACAGGCAGTATTTGACGACTGCGATATTGTCGCTAATGCGGCAGGCTATGTAACGGCGGCAAGTACTGAAAGTACAAAAACAACAGGCTATGTATTCATAAACAGCAGACTGCTTAAAAAATCAGATTCGGTGGCAGAAAATAGTGTGGCACTGGGCAGACCGTGGCGGTCAAATGCCTGTGTAACGTATGTAAAATGCTTTATGGACAGTCATATTAAGACAAAAGGCTATGATAATATGAGCGGCAATATCCACAGTGCAGCACGTTTTTATGAATATCAGTCCTACGGACCGGGCTTTGCGGTTAATACCGACAGACGACAGCTTGCCAAAGCAGAAGGAGAAGCATTGACAGTCAACGGTGTCTTTGCAAGGGAAGCAGGCGAAGGTATGGCATTTGCAGAAGGCTGGGATGCAGTAGCGGCATATGCGGCAGCCTCCGCAGATTACACAGAAAGCGGAGCAGTATCGGTAGATTTTTCGGAACTGGATAGGGCAATTCAGAATGCTGAGGGCTTAAACAGCGCCGATTACAAGGATTTCAGCACAGTTGAATCCGCATTAAATGCGGCAAAGGCACTTGACAGGACAACGGCAACACAGGAAGAAGTCAGCGTACTGGCACAAAGGCTGATAGAAGCTGTGGCAAATCTGGAAACAATAACCCCGGCGCCGGAGCCAACACCAGACCCAGAGCCAACGCCAGACCCAACGCCAACGCCGGAACCGACACCAACACCGACACCAACACCGACCCCAGAGCCAACACCAACGCCAGAGCCAACACCGACTCCGACGCCTTCAGAGCCGGACAATAACCAGCCGGGCGGTACGGGAGAAGCTGACGGCAGTCAGAATGGTAATGATAATCCGTCCGAAAATGCAGCAGAAAATCAGCAGGAAAGTGTGCAGACAGCAGATAAAACACATTCCGTATGGTATCTTTTCGGTGCGGCAGTTTCAGCAATGTTTGCAGGATTTGCAGGCAGTAAGCGAAAGAAAAAGTCCGATGAAGAACTTTAAGAGTATTAAGAGCGACTTTAAAACAATAATTTAAAAAAGATAAAAATAACAGAAATCATATACCGCGTGCGGATAGGATTTCTGTTATTTTTTTTCAAAAGATGTATGAAGTCACGGACGGCGGATATCCTATGGATAAAAAGCGCAACCGGCGCAGAAATGAAATGAGGATTTATTTCGATGCAGACAATAAATACAGATAATATCAGGACAGAATTTTCAACCAGTGCGGATGAAAATATCCGCAATATGAAAAAACAAATCCGCATTGAGGAGAATTTTGATATTTTAACGAGAGAAATTATAATCGGTGGAAAAAAGGCAGGATTCTTTTTTATAGATGGATTTGTGCAGGAAGATATGATAGAAAAACTGATGCAGTTTTTTTATTCACTCAAACCGGAAGATTTATCGGATGTGGATTCCTTTCTTGAAAAAGGCATGCCCTATACAGAAGTCAATAAAATTACTAAGCAGAGTGATGCACTGACGGCATTTTTTTCGGGAGTAACAGTCTGCTTTATTGACGGCTTTTCAGAGTGCCTGTCCTTAGACTGCCGGACGTATCCGATGCGTAGTGTGACAGAGCCGTGGAAGGATAAAGTACTTCGTGGTTCAAGGGACGGTTTTGTGGAAACACTTGTTTTAAACGCGGCACTTCTGCGCAGAAGAATCCGCGATCCCAAATTAAGTCTGGAGCTGATGGGGGTAGGCACACGCTCGCGTTCCGACGTTGCTGTCTGCTATATGGAGGATAAAGTCGACAAAAAGCTGTTAGACAGCATAAAAAGGCGGATTCAGGCAATACGTGTAGAAGCGTTGACAATGAATATAGAAAGTCTTGCAGAGTGTTTATATGAGCATAAATGGATTAATCCGTTTCCGAAATTTAAATATTCAGAACGTCCGGACACCGCTGCTGCTGCGGTTTTGGATGGAAATATTGTGATTATGGTAGACAATTCACCGGCGGTCATGATTGTGCCGACTTCGATTTTTGACATTATTGAAGAGGCAGACGATTATAATTTTGCACCGATCATCGGAACGTATTTAAGAATTTCAAGATTTCTGCTGACACTGGTTACAATGCTTCTGACCCCGACATGGCTGTTACTGATTGACAATCCGCAGTGGCTGCCGGAGTGGATGATGTTTATTACAGTGTCTGATGAGATTACCGTACCGGTGTTTTTCCAGCTGTTACTGCTGGAACTCTCCATTGACGGATTAAAGCTGGCAGCTGTTAATACGCCGACCCTGCTTTCAACACCGCTCAGCGTTGTTGCCGGTATTGTGGTAGGTGAGTATGCAGTCAGCTCCGGGTGGTTTAATGCAGAATCCATGCTGTATATGGCAGTGGTTTCGGTAGGCACGTATTCGCAGGCAAGCTTTGAAATGGGATATGCAATGAAATTTATGCGGATTATTCTGCTGTGTCTGACGGCGGCATTCAACCTGGCAGGATATATTGCGGGAATCCTTTTAATAGCGGCAACGATAGCTTTTAACCGTACCATGACGGGATGCAGCTATATTTATCCGCTGATTCCGTTTGATAAAAAAATGCTGAAACGCAAGCTTTTAAGAGTCCGTCTGCCACATGGAAATGAAAAATAGGTGTGTACAGGGAAGAGATTAAGCCCGCAAAGCGGGCTTGATTATTTTCTGTGCAATTTTGTGAAAATTGTATAGCATTAAAAAACTTTTTCAAAAATAAATAGCTTTAACTTTGTAAAACACGGAAGTATCTGGAAACGCTAAAGGTAATAAAAAATGCAAAAAACAATCAATTGTAGAAAGTGCATAAAAATACTTTTTGGATGTAAAAAATATGTACAAAATGCATAAATATATTTGTAAAAATTGCCGTTGACTTTTGGTTTGTAAAAAAATACAATGACTGCATTGTGCCGGCAAAGCAAAAATAAAGAGGAAAATCATTTCTCACATGAGATTTTTGTTTCGCAAAAACAAACAGGCAAAAACAAGGAGGTTTCACAAGGTGAAAGCGAAAAAGGGTTTAAAAAAAGTATTGGCATGGGGCATGAGTATTGTCTGTATGCTGGCAATGGTGCTTGCAGGCAGTCCTATGACGGCAAAAGCATCTGCTTCTACATCATGGAATTTTAAAAATACCGGTTTTAAAAATCTGGGGACAATTTCCTCTACGGTAACAGTGGATAACCTGTCACTGATTGCAACATCGTCAAAGACCATGTCTGTGATTGCAAACAGTCAGACAGTGGATGGAACAGCATATACATATGCACTGGCATTGGGCGGCAGCGGTTCGACAAGCTATCGTGCAGTCAAAGTACCGGTATCGGGAACAGACACCATTAAAGTAACCTGTATGAGTTCCGGCAGTGCGGCAAGAACACTCGTTGTGGCAGACGGTTCTGGAAATAAGCTTGGCACGATGAATGCAGGCACAACGGCTGCAACGGTTTCATATAATTATTCCGGTTCATCAGGATACGTGTACCTGTATTCCTCAAACAGCGGTATTAACATTTACAAGATTCAGGTGGACAGTTCTGCTTCATCCGGTTCTGGAAGTTCATCTTCCGGCAGTTCCACAACTGATACCAGCAACGGAACAGTCGTTACTTCATTTTCAGAACTGACGGCGGCTGTGACAAAGGCTGAAAAAGCGGGCGGCGGCATTGTCTATGTGAAGGGCAGCAGTATCAGCTGTACGGCACAGCTTGCATTAAAAGCTTCTAATGCCAATGTATCTATTATCGGTGTAAAAAACAGTGACGGTACCTATCCGGTGTTAGACTTTTCAGCATTCCGTTCAGCTTATATCGGAAAAGCAACAACGGATTCAGAAGTCGGCATCCGCATTTCGGGAAGCAATTATACAATCAAGAACCTGATTATCCAGAAAGCACCGGATAACGGCATCCAGATTAAGGGAAGCAGCGCAGGCAACAATACGATTGAAAACTGCATGGTGCGTTACAACAATGATGCCGGGGTGCAGATTACAGGTGGTGCATATAGCAATACCATGCGTTTTGTATACAGCTACAGAAATTGTGATGTCTATACACTCGGTGGCAACGCAGACGGCTTTGCGCCGAAGCTTGGCGCAGGCAAGGGAAATGTATTCTACGGCTGTTATTCATGGGAAAATTCAGATGACGGCTGGGATTCTTACGATAAGGACAGCTTAACCTACAACCTGACATATACCAACTGTGCATGCTGGAACAACGGTGACCCGACCATTTTTACCGGGGAATACGATTATAATAACGGAAATGCGCTGGATACGGATTTACTTTTAGTAGAATTAATCAGCAAGAAGGATTCTTCTTTTGCAGCAATTACAAAAAAGGAAAGTTCTCTCTGCCAGGCGGCAGCTTTATCCGCACCACACAGGGAACTTTAAGCATTGCAAACTGGAAAAGCAAATATGACGGCAATCCAAACGGATTTAAGTTCGGTTCAGTGAATACTACAAGCAGCTGTGTAAGAACCGTAACCAACTGTTTAGCCTTTGGACACAGCAGTAAAGGCTTTGATAACAATAACAGCTCCTGCACGGCATATTTAAGCAACTGCATTTCTTATGACAACGGCTACAATTATTATATGCCGCCGTTTACACTCAAGAAATTCAGCAATATCCTCAGCTTCTCAGGAGCATCTTCTAACAAGCTGCCAAGCGGATATACGGCTTCCATACCGTCTTCCTCAAAGCAGGCACAGATTAGAAGCACAGTCAATGCAACGGTAAGCAGTATTACAACACAGTGTAAGAACAATGTAATACCGGGAGAAGTATATTTTAATATTTTCAGTTAAGTAAATAGAAATGAAGTTGGGGCGAAAGCTCCCAACGAGGATGCCGGCACAGCAAAAGGCAGAAAATAAGCGTCGCGGAAAAGTTTATGTTTCCGTGACGCATTTTTACTTTATAAATGTAGTGACGGTATTTCAGCAATACGCATTTGTAATATTCCCTTTCGTCTGATAATATGATGTAAAATTGATTTTTATATTGAAATAGGAGAAATGCGAAAATCCATAAATTAAAGATTTTCGCATAACAGAATTGTGCCGCAGGCGTCACAATTCTGAATTTATCGCAGAACTGAATAAATTCAGTCCGCGATTCCTCCGGCATTAAAATGCCTACAGAATAGGAGAATGTTATGAAATATATTGACCTGCACTGTGATACGCTCACAGAGTTAAAAGAAGGGGAAACGCTAGTCCGGAATCATAAAAATGTAGATTTAAAATCCTTGAAAAAGGGCGGGTGTGTGATTCAGTGTGCATCCATTTTTATTCCGACAGGGACGTATACGGGAGTGGACAGAAAAGAAGCCATACAGACAGAGTATGACCGTGTAGTTTCCGTTTATAAACGCGAATTAAATGCTAACCCAAAAGAACTGTACAGGGTTCTGACCCGGCGGGATATACCGGATATCCGGCAGAACGATAAAATGCAGGATTTAGGCACGGGTATACTGCTTACGATTGAGGATGGCGGCGTTATGGGCGGAGAAATGCAGAAATTATACCGTGCGTATGAAGACGGTGTACGCCTTGTAACCCTGACATGGAATCATGAAAATGAAATCGGATACCCCAACAGCACAGACCGGGATATCATGCAGAAGGGCTTAAAACCGTTTGGATTTGAAGTGCTTGAAGAAATGAACCGGCTCGGCATGGTAATTGATGTATCGCATTTATCGGACGGCGGATTTTTAAATGTGGCGGAGTTTGCAAAAAAGACAGGCATGCCGTTTGTAGCATCCCATTCCAATGCACGCGCCATAACGGCGCACCCACGCAATCTGCCTGATATGTATATAAGGAAGCTTTCGGAAGCGGGCGGCGTTATGGGCTTGAATTTTGCATCGCATTTTCTTTCGGATACACAGCCGCCGGACGGTGAAAGCCGTATCTGCGATATGGTTACACACATTCTGCATATCCGCAAAATTGCAGGCAGTGAGGTGCTGGCAATCGGTTCGGATTTTGACGGGGTGGAGAGCCGGATGGAAATTGACAGTCCTGCCAAAATGGTCATGCTGTATGAAACACTTCATCAGACAGGGCTTTCGGAGGATGAACTGGAGAAAATATTTTACAAAAAGAGTATTGACCGCTGTTTTACGATAATCCCGGTTTTATAATTTTTTTTATTTTTTTCCGCTAAATTAATAATTATCCCGGCAGATTTATGGTATGATTATGTATATGTGGTATTGGGGTTAAAAGTCCCCAAACGATGATTTTTACGGATTATGTGCTAGAACGAAGATTGGAAAGTGGATGGTCATGAGTAGAGTAATTGGAATTGACTTAGGGACAACAAATAGCTGCGTTGCAGTGCTGGAGGGCGATGTGCCGACAGTGATTGCCAATAAGGAAGGATACCGGACAACACCGTCTGTTGTGGCTTTTGCAAAAGACAAGACGATGCTTGTGGGAGATCCGGCAAGAAGGCAGGCGGCTGTCAATGCAGAGCGGACAATTTTTTCCATTAAACGTCATATGGGATCGGATTACAGAAAAAAGATTGACGGAAAAGCATATTCGCCGCAGGAAATATCTGCTTTTATTTTAATGAAGCTGAAAAAAGACGCAGAAGATTTTCTGGGGGATACGGTCACAGATGCCGTGATTACCGTACCGGCGTATTTTAACGATGCACAGCGGCAGGCGACTAAAGATGCGGGACGGATTGCTGGGTTAAATGTACTGCGTATCATCAATGAGCCGACTTCTGCAGCATTGGCATATGGTCTTGACAACGGACACGCACAGAAAATTCTTGTCTATGATCTGGGCGGCGGCACATTC
>ERZ791906.2117-NODE-2117-length-12084-cov-5.026104_pt1 | contig 12084 bp, 9 predicted proteins | sample MGYA00510146_ERZ791906 | MGnify/ENA primary metagenome ERZ791906 (study PRJEB30046, sample SAMN00792096) | human gut metagenome | study: EMG produced TPA metagenomics assembly of the A metagenome-wide association study of gut microbiota in type 2...
CCAAAATGTTTATCTTTAATTATCAATCACTGTAAACCTTTTTCAGGACGGGACATCGGCCAGTCTGGCTATTTCTTTCAGGTTCCTGTTTATTCCGGACATGACATTCCTGTAATGCTTATGCGTATCCTTAAAAGGATATTTCAATACCGGCAAAAGATAAGGACTGAGGCTCTCTTCCGGGTATTTGCCGACAATCTCCTGCATACATTTTTCCCACCTGATAACCAGCTGCTGCCCGGTCTTTCGTCTGCGATACGATAAGAAGCCGTTCTGAAGATCTTTCTTTTTCAGGTGAGCCATATCTATGAACGACATGCCACGGGTATAGAAGCTGAACAGGAACATGTCCCTTGCAAATTCCAGATTTGGCTGTAAGGACAGGTCCAGATTCTTCATACGCTTGATGGCGGATAATGGAACGGCACGCTTGATGGTCTTGTCCACTCCCGTATAGACATGCCTGAAAGGATTGCGCTGTTCCATCAGTTCCTTTTCCAGGGCACGGTTATATACCGCCCGAAGGATACGCATGTAGAATGAACTGGTATTCCGTACGGCACCTTTCCCATGAAGATAGGCTTCATAAAGCTGCATCAAATCCGAATCGATGTCAGACAACAAAATATCCCTGTCTCCTCTGAACTGCATGAAACTTTTCAGAGTATAGGAGTAATTTTCAGCCGTGCGTATCTTGCCCATCTGTTTGAGATGGACTATGATGCCCTGCATGAAGTTGAAAAGCGACTGTCTCTCTGTATTGCTTTGAAAAGAAGCGATAATATCATCTGCTGTATATACAGTTTTTCGATTATCCAGTTGATGGATAATCATGTCCAGCCGTTTCAGGTCCCACTCCATGCGTTCCTGCAAGGAAAGGAGTAGATTGCTTCGTTCTGAACTGCCGACAATGATACAGCTTCCAACTTCGTTCCATTCATCTGTAAATATCCGGTAATCCGTCTTTAACTGACGGATTACACGGTTCTGGATAATCTGATAATAGATGGTACCTTCCTTTCCCTCTATGGTGGAAGGTCTGAATTTCACTTTGACACTGGCCATAGGCTTACTTTTTAGGTTCGTCCGTAATAGACTTGTCCTTGATGGACTTCGCCTTGCTGTCCAGTTCTCTTGCTGCCTGTTCTTTCAGACGTGCCTGTTCAGTCAGAGTAGCTTGTCTCTGTACCGCTTCCTCGTAGGCTTCCACGTCCTCACGTATCTGTTCTATCCGTTTGTTATCCCGGTTCGGTCCAAAGAGGTTCTCAAGTTCCATAAGTTGCTCGGGGGTAGCCTCTCCTTTCATCTTGACATAGCGGTACTTCAGATCATTATCGGCCTGTACGTTATCCGTCCTCACCGAAAAATAGAGAGCCACGGACAGAATCACGATTGTCACGAACATCACGAAAAAACTCCCGAAGGTGTATGGGGATTCTAAGCTCAGGCTGAAATGATGGTTGATGTTGCTTGTCTTGACGGCATTCTTTCTGATTATGTCATTGGTATCACAAAACAGGGCTTCCACTTTCTCCTGGTGCTGACGCTGTTCATTCCGCATTTCTGACAAGACCTGTCCAAGTCTTTCCTGTGACGAGCTCTTCCTGTCCATGGAAACCATATCGTTCTTGATGGCGGCAAGACCCTCGCACACGCGAGCCAACAATTTGCGAAATGTCTCATGATCTTTCCGGACTTCATTCAGCACGGACTCATCCTTTTCCTTTTCATTGTTAACTGTCGGGCTATTGCCTTCCGGCAAGGGGACGGATAACCCGTTGATTTTATTCTCTATTCTTTCCAGGCATCCGAAGATGCTCTCGATACATTCTTCCATTTTCATATTCCTGCAATTTTAATGTTCATGAATAATTTGAATGGGAAAGGACGGACTATAATCCGAATCCTTTCCTCTTTTGTCTCTTCTTCCTGCGTCTGCGCAAGAGTTCTTCCTGAGGTAATGGCTCTTCGGGAGCGGTACCGTTTGTCGGACTGAACAGTCCAGGTCCCGTACTTTCGAGAAGATGGCCTACGTCCGGTATCCTTTGCTGCACCTTACGTTTGGATTCCTGTCGGGATTCCGAAGTCTTCCAACCCAGCCGGGCATTCAGTCTGGCAAAGCTGAACTCCCGGCTGATCTGTGAAGCCTTGAAGGTCTGCCCGTCTTTGGTGAACCGGATTCCCAGTATGTCCTCCGGCTTTTTTATCTCCCTGACACGCTTTACAAATTCCAGCCTGATGCCCCGGCGAAGCAGATAATCGTTGAACTCTTTCCATGTTCTGGAATACCTCAAAGCTGCCTTGACGGCATTGAAGATCTCGTATTTCACACGTTCCGAAGCATGAAGTTTCTCCACGTTAGTCTTGCCCTTGTCCTCGGCGTATGTCAGCCCGTACTTGTCCTTAAGCAGTTTTGTGGCGATTTCATTACGCTTGTAATCGCTTTGGGAAGAGATTACCTTACCGTCATACCCGATGCGGTTATAGACCAGGTGGCAGTGCGGATTGTCCGTGTTATGATGCCTTACCAGGATGAACTGGGTGTTCCTTATGCCCATCAGCTCCATGTATTCCCGAGCTATTTTAGCCATAAATTCATCTGTCAGCAGTGCCTTGTCCTCCGGCTTGAAGCTTAATGCGATATGCCCGACAGGCTGTTTTATCTTCGGATTAAGTTCACGCTGGTAGTTGAAACTGGCCGTTATTTCCCGGATATTTTCCAGCAGTACGCCGTCGGAGTCGATGATTTCCGCGCTGTCCTTGCCCATCACGTAACGGATACAGCCGCCGAAGGATTTCCCTTTCTTGACCTTGCCAATCATGACGGCCTCCTTTCTACGTGCCTGTACCGGACAATAATCTCCTTGAGCTTCAGCAGGAGTTCTGTCACCGTCCTTTGGGTACGGTGAAAGCCAGCCTGATGGGACAGCCGGGTCAGCTGGTTCAGGTTGTTCGCCATACCCGTAAGGCTGCGTATGACGGCAGTTTCCTCGGCAGAGTGCCTGGCCGTTATCGTCGTCTCAAAGGCTGATACGCGGAGAAATTCCGCCAACGTGAGGTTAGCCTGTCTGCTGCGTCGGCATAACCGTTCATAGTCTATCTTGGAGAATTTCACTGTAACGGCTTTGCTGAGTTTGCACACTCCGCTTACTCTGGGGCGTCCTCTCGGTCTGTTTTTCTTTTTGTCATTCATATTTTCTTCGTTTGATTTCTGATTATTCTTTTTCTCACAATCTGCGACCACCGGGAGCGGATTGCCTCCACTCTTCGGGAGTGGAGCGAGGTTTTCGGGATGCCCGAAAGATAACCTCGCTAACTCCCAAAACTGAAGTTTTGTCCGTTACTCCCTCAGGTCGGCTGCTGACTGTCTGAATACTGTAATGACTGGAGTCAGTAAGCAAGTCTGTCATTCCGGAAAATGTCACAGCTTTCTCCACTGCTCAAAGTCTTCCGAGTAGATTTCAAGATGCTGCCGGGCGATGTTCTCAAGCAGTCCGGAAACGCTCATTTTGCGTCCTCCCAGCCTGCGGACAAACTCGTCCAGCCTGTCACGTACCTCACCGCTTACGAACACGGGCTTGCGGTCTTCGATTCTCGGGACCTGAAGAAAGGCTTTCCGGTATTCGTCCAGAGAAAGTTTCCTCTGCCTGCTGCTTATGCGACGTTGAGACGCGGGAACGGCTTCCTCTTTTCCTGTTGGAGGTTGCTGGGGCTCGAATGGAACTTCTACTTGTTCTACAGACTTTGCCCGTTCACTATTTCCGGTATCATTCAAAGATGATTCACGGGCAGTTTCAATGCTGCCATCTGACGGAAGTATGAATGACATGTCCGTACCTGTCATGGCCTCCCATTCTTCTTTGGTCAATTTCTTTTTTGTTACCATACATTTTGATTTTAATCGGTTTACTCACTGGTCTCGGTGCGCACCTTGACTCATTGTCGTGAGCAAAGGAAGTGTGTATAGTAAACAGAATCAAGCAAATGGAGATACCGTGGCAATTATGTTACCCTATGCACAATACCAATTGGACGGTCGGTGCAGCCTGCTGTGATTTGCCGAAGTGATTTCTACATACCGGATTATTCAAGCGGGTTCCGTTTATGAAGAAGGCTCATTGTATGCTGCTGATATGTAACATGATGTCATTCCGGGCAACGCATCGTCACCGGTTTGAAAATCCATTGCAGTGTGATTCCTACTGCTTTTATTTGCAGTGGGAACAAGATAAAACAGTCACATTTCCAGCCGAGAATAGGACGATGAGACATGATGGAATATCGGTTGTAAAAGAACTGTTCTGTTCCGGAGTTTTGAAAAAATGTTTAACTCAAAATAATGAAGACAATGGAAATCATCAGCTTTGAAAAAAGGACTTTCGAGGAGATTGCCGCCAAACTGGATCGCTTCGTGCAGCGGGTGGAAAATCTGTGCCGTGAACACGGCGGAAAGGAAACAAGTGAATGGATGGACAACCACGAGGTCTGCCGCAGGTTACGTATCAGTCCGAGAACCTTGCAGACCTTGAGGGATAACGGGACGCTTGCCTTTACCAAAATCGGGAACCGGACTTACTACCGTCCCGATGACGTGGAGCGTGTGGTCGGGAACGTGGAAGATAAACGCAAGGAAGCCCGTTGGAAAGGCAAGACCATTTGAACGAGTTTCAAGAATAATGTATAACCAATATCAAACGCGTATGAGTAATGAAATCAGAGAAAAGGACCACGAGTGGGTAAAGACGTTCCACTCGAATTTCGACAGGCTGCTGGCCCTGCTCGAAAAGTTGTTGGAAAAACGGCAACCGTCTGCGTATGGCGATGAACTGCTGACGGACAAGGAAGTGGCATACCTGCTGAAAGTAAGCCGGAGGACCTTGCAGGACTACCGCAACAACGGTATTCTGCCTTACACACAGGTAGGCGGCAAGATTCTCTACCGGGCTTCCGACATAGAAAAGACACTGATGAAAGGGTACAAGGAAGCGTACAGATACAAAAGGAACTAATAACCCATGCGTCTCCGCAAAGAACACGCAAAGATTTTGATTTTTCTGGAGGGAGCGCAGTTGACCGCCTGCCCATTTTATTTGTGTTTCTAAAAAAAGTCTTTCCAAATGATAAAATAACAGCATATAGAATTAGGCCCTATTTGAACCAATCTATATGCTGTTTTGTCTTTCTATTCTGACTTTTCCGTCAGTCGCTTGTTTCCGCTGCCGTCGGCGTCCATTGTACAGACGTGAAAGGGAAAAGGTTTTCGGGCTGAATACGCTCTGAAAGAGGAAGATTCTGCCCGAAACGGCACAGCCGCCTGACCTTTTCGCTTTCAATAGAGTCTGTACTAACTTCTATGGACGACAGAGGGAACGGGCGACTGTTGTAATTCCCCATATTTATAGAATATATTTTACATTAACCCCTGATATTTTATCAATAAGTTGGAATAACTGAAGAAAATTCTCAAATATATGAGGATCATCTATGTCATTCATTTCTTTAGAAAAACTTACTTTACGGCCATCAAGAACTTCATAAATATTATGTATAGCTGTTTCACGAACAACTTTCTTCTTAATTAAGAAATCTAGACCAAAATAATGTTCTATTTCAAAATAATTATCCTCAAAACGCGGCATTAAGTAATTACTCATTTCTCCAGGTATAGGAAGACATATTATATTTATATTCGCATCTTTATGTTTTTTCCACATATTATGTTCTTTCTCTATAAAATCATTTTTTAAATAACCATACGCAGAAAGACCTGCATAATCATGGTCAACAATACCTATAACAATATCGTTTTTTTCTAATAGTGGATAAGAATGTAATAGTGTTTCTTTAACTTCTGAAGCGGATCCTGTATCAGATTTTCTACCTCCAGGAATAATTGTCCAGTAAGGCATAAAACCTCCTGTCAAAACACTATATGCATGTGATAGTAATTCTGCATCTGTTTTTCCTTCTACAATCAATTTAATTCGCCCTTGAATACTAACAGTATCTAAAGCTGTAAATCTTAATTTTTGTATTGGCTGTTCTATTATTTGCTTTAATGCAGGAGCTAATGTTGATATGTTTTTCTTAAGTGCATTTCTAAAAGATTCATATTTCACTTTTCCCAAAAGCATCATTGAAAAATCAGCTAGCAATAAAAGATTTGGGTTCTTCAAAATGTAATCTGAATCTATAACCTTTTCCAATCCATGTTGATCTCCAATACGTTTTGAATCTAATGTAAAAGCTAATTCTAACAAATTATATCCAATAGCATTTATTTGATTAGCTAATTGATCATCATTGATTGCTAAAAGGTCTTCATATTTAGCATATAGTTCATCAAAAGCCATTTTCATAGGCTCTTTTAATGTTATAGAATTAAATGTTTCATAAAAATAGATGAAATTTATTATCTGTACTAATGGTAAATTATAGTCACGATATAAAAACTTATTCTCAATAGCTAACACCTTGAATGCCTCCAAGGATAGAAGAGACAATCTAAGTGCTTCTATTACAACGTCTTTACGTATTTTGTTATCTGTTAAATATAATGCTTGTATTAGATATCCACAACCAAGAATACCAGACATATATTCATATATATTGCAACTAGTTTGAACCTTTTTAAGTATATCCTGCAAAAAATTAGGCATGTCCTTGGATTTTCCTGCATAAAAGATAGCAGAATTTTGCCAATTTGAATCGTAGAATTTATCAACATATAAGGTCTCAAGTTCACGGTGAAATTTAAATATTTCAACTGAAGCATAATACTCCATATAAGATGCATGAGTAAATTGCACATACTTTCCATCTTTTATAAATAATATTCCAGTATTCTTAACAATATAGTCTAAGGCATCATTTAGTGTTCCTTTCTTAATCGGGATCGATTTATTTGCAAAATAATTTACAAAGAATTTTTCAAAATCCCCTTTTTCCATAGGCTGATGATTTGCAGTATTAAGCAATTCTAAAGCATATATAGAAAGAATTCTTTCTTTAAAAGATATATCTACAAACTCAACGCGACTAGAAACAACAGCCCGACCAATTATTAAAGAATTAAAATTATCATATATATCAGATATTGTCGCTGGTATCTCAAAATCTTTTTCCTCAAAAAGAATTGAAATCAAAGATAAATTCAATGGAGTGAGTGGCAGTTTATCTATGATTTTATTTTCTCTTAAAGCTTCTAATAAATTAGAAGCTTTTATCTCCTCGCCTGAAAAAAATGCATTAAGAAAATGCTTTATCTGCTCAAAGTTAAATCTACGAATATCGTATATCTCTACGTTTGCATTTCCAACATTTTGCAAGAGCATATCTACATTCCTTGATGCAACATAATATTTTATATTATATTTCTCTTTTAATTTTTCTAGCTGCTCAAAGATTACACTATGAAAATCTTCTAATTCATCTATACTATCAATTAAAAGATGGATGTAATACTTATCTTTAATTTCATTAAGAGGAGCTTCACCCAAAATAATCTTCAATTTATCTTGAATAAGAAATTTTATGTCTTCGATTGAACTTATTATATCCTGTGAAGAAAGATAAATTGGTAAATTTTTCTTTTCTTTTAGTGCTGAATTTTCATCTATCAAATGCTTTATAATCCTCTTTAATAATGTTGACTTTCCACAACCTGCTTCACCTTGAATAATTAACGACTGTTTTTGTTTTATTATATCATCTATTTTGTATTTGCTTCTAACGATTGTTTTCGTTTTTTTATCTTCATAGCAGCGAGACAATTGTGGCTCTATAAAAAAATTTAATTTTTGTTTATATTTATCTTGGGAAAAATTCAATTTCCTTAATTCAGTATCTTCTTGAATAAAATTTAAAAGTGTTTTTTCATATGCTAAAAGATCTTGATCTTCATGACGCCAAAAGTCAGAATAATATTCATCAATAAGAGATATCAATTCATTACGTTCAATATATGTCGGACTAATGTTTGTACTTTTTTTCATTAAAGTATTCTTAAATCCATTTGAAATTGTTTGTAATGAAACTACGAAAACTAAGTTTGCAGAATATTTATTTTGAAGAGATTCAATTCCTTTATAAACGATTTCTACTTCTTCATTTGTAATACCGCTAAGCTTTTGAGGAAATAGAGCAAATAAACAAACTGTTTTACGCCCCATAATTTTTTGTTCTCCAACTATACAATTATTGTAGCGAGTCACATTATCAAAATTTTGATTCTTTACCAATGTTTCAAACATACAAAAGAATTCGTCTTCTGATAGTTTATTTATTATTTCAATTTTATTAATATTAGCCATAAATATATTAATTAAAAATTCTAAATATATGAAATTGACAATAATTATATCAATCTATTGAATACAAAGATAGTGATTACAAGTATTATTTAGCTATTAATATGTGATTTTACTAGCCTGAATCCACTTTCAAAAATGTTTTTATAGGATTACATCAAGTAAATACCCTGAGAGGGATTAATCAAAAAAGCACTTTTAAAGTAGATTATAATCTTAAATATTTCTTTTTTCAACAACGCTATTATACTGATTCTTATCCAAATGAGATGTGAATGATATCCTCTTTTCAATTAGTTTATCCATATCCTCTGAAATCTTGTCATCAGTAACTTTTGCATATCCTTGTGTCGTTCTGATATTTGTATGTCCCATCATTTTGGATATGCTTTCCATAGGAACCCCTGCAGAGACCATTAGGGTGCCAAAAGTGTGACGACTTTGATGATATGACAGGTTATGTTTGAACTGATGGGAAAAGCCCAACTCATGTATTTCAAACCAGATCATATCACGTATTGGTAACGGGAAGATGGGCTTACTGTCATCTGTCGTATTATACAAGGAAATTATCTGCTCCGCGACCGGATGCAATGGTATAAATGATTCAACGCTTGTTTTCTTGCGATATGTTCTGATATATTTCCGTCCTTCCGCAGTTGTACCTATATGATGCGGATAGAGATTACGTACATCAACGTAAGCCAAACCGCAAAAACATGAAAATATAAAGGTTCTTCTTGCAAGTTCCTGTAGTGGATCCTGTTTTGGATGGCTCATTATCTCCTGAAGCTGGTTCTTGCTTATATACATGAGCTTTGCGGGTGCCTTCTTTTCATATTTTATATCATCCAAAGGATTATATCTCAAAATTCCTTTATCCACGGCAAGATAAACCAGACGTTTCAGCCAGCAAAGACAATGGTTACGGTATGATGGCTTATGAGGGTAATTTGTTTTCAGATACAAAATGAAATTGGTGCCAAACTCTTCGGTAATATCTGTAAAAAGCATGTCCTCCTTGCCCAGAGAACGGATGTATTCCCCCAGATAGTAATGATACATTTTTGATTGCCTGTAACTGGAGGTTGAATCTATTTGAATGGAACGGATTTTCAGATTTTCCCGTTCCACCTCTCCTGCTTGTAATATATACTTCGGGATGTCAGCAGCTCCTGTCATGGCTGTTTTCAGCAGTTCCGCACTGATAACGCCGTTCACTTTCAACAGTTCAGCATAAGTTTCATCTACGCGTTTCTTATGTTCATCAAGCATCCCGTTCAGTCTGTTGTTCTTGACTTCCCCTTTCTTGCTGTTCCACTCTTCCGGCTGGCAATACAACCCGGTCGATAATACAACAGCCTTTCCGTCTATTGTAATACGACACATGATTGATGTAGTCCCGTCAGATTTGACTTTACTGCGGTTTATATAATACAGTTGCTTATATGTACTTCTCATGATTCTTTCATTCTTGATTTATAATACCAGTTTCATATCACTCGTTGCCTCGATGAATTTGTCCATATCTTCAAAAAGTTTTTTAGGAGTTACCCTTGCATAAAGCTGAGTAGTTGTCAGATTGGTATGACCCAGCATTTTGCTGATTGTTTCAATGGGAACACCAGCCTCAAGGGTTATCAGACTTCCGAAGGTATGTCTTCCCATATGATAGACCAAATCACAGCTTATGCCAGCCAGATCCCGTAAACCTTTCATGTGGCGTCTCATATTGGGATGGTGTATCATCGGGAAAAGCTCTTTCCTGTCATCCGAACGATATTTTTCTATAAGAGAGATAGCCTCTGGCAACAATTTGACGCGGGCCAGATATTCATTCTTCTTTCTCAGATACTTTAACCATAAGTCGCCTTTATCGTCCTTGTATATATTATCTCTAGTGATTGAAACTGCATCCGCATACGGAACTCCTGTATAACAGGCAAAGAGAAACAAATCCCTGGCTATATTATGAGTGATTCTTTCCGGTGGTATTACGACATCACGGATCTTCTCAAAATCCTCACGACTCAAAGCCCGTGGTGGTTTCCGGTTCTCTTGGGGTAGTTTGAAATTCACAAAATAACGCTTCTCCACATGTCCTTCCTTGAATGCCATCCGGCAGATTTTCTTCAGGATTGCCAGATAATGTCTTGCCGTATCTACCGCAAGTCCTTTATCCTTCAGTATATAATCCTGAAACTCCCATGGGATGTGTTCATTTAACTGTCCAAAAGCAACATCACTTGTCTTGAATCGTTTTTGAATAAATTCGCCAAGATACCGACGGGTGTAAATGTATGTTGACATGGAGCTTTTAGCAACATCAATACCGATTCTTGAGCGCATATCCTCTATATGTATATCAAGCCGTTTCAACAGAGTAATCTGGGTTTCTACACTTCCTTGAAAAAGCTCTTTTACGGCAGTCGCGTCAAAATCAATCTTACGTTCTACAAGTGAATCAAATGCAGAATTGACAGAAAGTAAGAGCCGGTCAATTTTTGCATTAATATCAACGGCTTCTTTACTTTTTCCATTTAGTCGGCTTTCTCTTGGGTTCCATAACTCCGGAGTACATGACAGCTTACAACTGAATTGCGCCATCGTATTGTTTACCGTTATTCTCCCCATTATCGGAGCCTTTCCGGATTTGTCAAGACCGCTCTTTTTCAGGTAGAGCAACACCTTGAATTTTTCTACTTTCATACGCTTATTTTTTAATGGCAAAATTACCTATTTTATAAGCGTCCTTTGATATGCAAAATGCTGACATACAGTGAATAATAGCCTCTGTAACAGATTCTTTATTGTTCAGTCTGTTACCTATTCGGTTCAGGTAACTGGGTAGCTAACATTCTGGTAACTGAACACCTGCAATAACCTGTCCATTTTTGCTTTCCATTATCTCAGCAAAAAACAGAACTTTTGCTCATATTCAACCAATTACGTTTTCCTTTCTCATCTCTTCATCTGCTTGCTTCTTGTATTCTGTTCCACTGCTTCCGCCACACGTTCGCGACGATGATGCTTACATTGGGTGCAGACCTCTATACCACCTCGAAACTGCTCGGCCATGCCGATGTCAAGATGACGCAGGTGTACGCCAAAATCATCAATCAGAAAAAGGATGATGCGGTCAATTTAGTAAACGGGTTGTTCGACTAAAGCAGCCACCGAGTTTTCGGATTTTTCGTTGTTTTTTTGCTGGCGCAGTTTATTCCCGCGCAGGCATATATAATTCTGTTTAGTTTAGTATTTCTCTATATATAGGGCAAGAAAACTAAAGTAAACCGTTTCGTGCAAACATCTGAAAAGAAATGCAGTTGAACTTTGATGACCGAAATCGTACTCTAAAACTGGATTCTTACACTCGAATGCCGGTAGCATTATGACAAGGAAAAGGTCGTAACTCGACCGCTGAGAAATGAACGGATTATGTCGGAGAAGCAAACCCGTTCTTAACCCGCGAGAAACAATTACGGGTAACAATTCTTTTTACTCCCTTTTGTCGGTCGAAACCTGTTCGTGAACTGAGGTCTGAAATCTTCCGACAGGAAAAGGTTGTTTATCTATTTGACTGCCATTCCATAATCTGTCATATATCGAATAATCCCACCGCCTCTGCTTGCAGATTGTATGGCAACCCATCCGACGACGAATGTCGGACGGGGTATTAGGCTCCCCCGAAATAATTTTCGTGGCACACGGGCAAGCCCGAACGAAAACGGCTGTGGCAAATGCTTAATACCTAATTATGAGGTCAGAGATAGAG